>Ga0315320_10003631_pt1 | contig 12642 bp, 30 predicted proteins | sample M140m21515metaG_FD_203458 | JGI IMG/M metagenome (GOLD analysis project Ga0315320, IMG submission 203458) | Ammonia-oxidizing marine archaeal communities from Monterey Bay, California, United States - M1 40m 21515 | ecosystem: Environmental > Aquatic > Marine > Coastal | place: USA: California...
AAATAAACTAATGAGAGGCTTGTACAGAGCAGGACCACAACTGCAAGTCGTCGTTGGAAATAGAAGCCTAGGTTGCTTTGACTTGCCAGAACTAAGCGGACTTACACAGGGTTCAAGAATGGCTAAAAATAAAATGGTACAACCAAATGGCAACGGCACAATTATCAATGGCTGGTTAGAGATACAAAGTCATATAGAACTAGAAATTACAAGAGCTGATGCACATAATATACACAATGCTAGAATACATGTTGTGAATATTAATCAGTGTAGATAGAATCCCCTAGAGTCGGCCCTTACATACTTAAATGATAGAAGGGTCGGCTATCAACTTCTTGTCGTTGGCACAACTGATATTTGAGGATATGGTAATCGAATATCTTTTACGGAAGTTATATAAACAGTGTCAGCGGCTAGTCTCATACCAGTTTTAATGAGTTCATCAGCATCCTTGAAATATACCGTTTTATTTTTTGGCAAATCAATATATAATACACCTTCATCTTTTTTCTTTGACATATAGTAATTAAAACTTGCCTTAGAATATTCTTGTTTTGCTTTGCCAACGTCACCACTTACCAAGGCACTGATTATTGGTTTCACATCTAATCCATTAAAGATTAAGCTAATCACCTTTTCAACTTTATTGATAAAAGTTTGCTTATCTTCAGCTTCGTTATATATCTTAACTAAGCTGTTTATGTTTATACCACTCTGAGGTATTTTCCAACCTAAGTCTAAGGTGTACTGTGTTAGGTCGTTTGCGGCTGCTTCAAATCCAGGACCTGGACGTACATCTTGATCGGTAAATCTACCTGCACCTCCGTCGGTTGTTTTGACTTCGATATCTCTTCCGTCAATGTCTAAGTCCCCTTTGCCTTGTTGCTTATTGATTGATTTACTAAGCACACTTAGGCCAAACTCGCCTTTACCTTGTCCTAATGCGTCAATCCGCATAACATCATCGACTAGTTCTTTAATTGCAGGATTAGTATTGTACCCTCTAAAAATATCAGCAAATGTAGCAGGTTTACTGGTGTCAAGTAACCGACCGCGATCTACAATCTTATCTTCTCTCCAAGCATTAAATAATCCGTCTCTTTGAGCTGGTGTCATTTCCATACTCATTAAATATCGTGCTAATTGTTTTTGTGCTGCATCTACTGTTGGATCATTGATTGATTTAAGCTCACCATTGATAATACCGATACGTCCGCCTGCATTGACATACTTGAGTAGATCCTCAATCTCAGCAAGGGCTTTCTGTGTTGCATTATCTGCAGGAAGTTCTTTTATCTTTGCCGCAATAACAGATTTCATACTTTCAAAGTCAGCATCTTCACGTAAAATTTCTTTTATTAACATGTCATGGTCCTAGTTTCTTATGACTGTATTTATTGTAGATAACAGCTATTATAACATAATAGAACCGGTGCCTAAATACTATACTGGCTTAAACAACAGTCAGTAGAAAAGGAGGTATCATGGATATCTTAGCAAAAATAAAAGGATGGGCAAATGCACTAACGGAGGTAGCAGTTTCGCTCCTCGCATTAGGCATTGTACTTGAAGTTCTTGTGAACGGAAAAGGTGTTCCATTCTGGCCTGATATTGCAATCATTGCAAATGTACAAAACATTATAGCAGGCTTTTCAGCACAAGGACTAGTAGGCCTTGTTGCTATATGGGTACTATATCATATATACAAATCAAAATAACAATATAATATAGCTACTCACACATTAGGTGTAGACAAACTTTTCTGACGATTGTTTTCTACACCTTTTTTATGCTTGTTTGAGAAAGAGTCCTAAACGTTTTTCGGGCACACAGTATATGTCAGCAACGGCTCTACCAGGGTATTCACTCTGAGCTTTTGCAATCAAACTGGTATTATTAGCACGTACAAACTGTACACACTGGTTGGGTTGCATAAACTTTGGCTCTTGTATAATATACAAGTCTTCACCAAGGTCGGCAGTTGCCATCATTACTAATACTATTAAAAACGTTTTCATAATTGTACTTAACTTAAAAAGTCATTTTCTTCATCAGTGTAGGGCCACATTATATTGCAGCCGGTAGACTTGATAAGAATACTAATCCTAGTATTGAAATTAATGTTGCTACGCCAGTTGCGCCTTTAACAAAATTTACCATTTATTTTCCTCCCTTGTTTCATAATACAACTCCATGGTTGCTAATTCTCTATCTGCTCTTGCTTGTCCAATATGGATGCAAAAATTGCTTATTGCTCTAAGTATACTCATTAGAACTGACCTCTTTCTAATTGATCTCGTGTTAATCCAATATCTTTAAGTTCTCTATCACTGAGATATGCAAGTGCTTGTCTAGTTCTGTTTTCGATCATACGTTGTTTAATCTTACCAGTTGCTATTGCATAACCTGTAATTAGTGTTCTAAGTACTGATTCCATTGAACTCATTGTATTCATTACTAACGCAGTCATTTTATAATCCTAACTTTCCCATTGTTGTGTGTAATCGTCTCATACGATACTCTAAATCACATAAGTCTGCACTCTGTGACAGATACTTCTCTTGTGGTGATCTTGTGTCAAACATCTTACGAAACATTGCCACAAGGTTTTTAGATAGCTTTTTTGCCATTTTTTTCTCCTAGTTAATGTTATATGCTTGAGGGGAGCAATACCGCGGTCTGGTTCCCGCCGCCACTTGGTCTTTCCCAGGTGCCTTGTAACAGTTTCTTGCTACATTTTTATTTATACAAGGCAAAAATCAAAAACCAAGTTTTTTGGCTATTTAAGAGCCGTTTTTTGTAAAAACAGTCTTGCTTTTTTAGCACTAATCGACTTGATTTAATTTTATTACACTATATCTAGCATGAATGCAATTTTATTATTCTTTTTATATAAAAAGGTTGACAATAGTGTAGACTGTGTTAATATGTATATACAGTTAGAAAATAGGAGAACTGCTTATGTATATGTTAAAATGTTTAGTATCGCTTAAAAGTTGTGTCGTACGTGACGTTGTTTGTAATCCAAACAGTACTGTTCCAATGTCTTTTGCCACAAAAGATTCTGCAACAAAATATGCTGAGGAGCATGTGCTAAACAAGCCGTTAGCAAATATTGCCAATGCAAATAAAGTATTTGGGTTTCAACCTGTACCTTATAATGCAAAACCTAACTTTGAACTAGTTGCTTAACTAGTTCTTACCTAAAGTAATAAAAAGGTTGACAATATCGTAGACTGTGTTATGCTGTATGTACAGTTAGAAAATAGGAGAACATTACATGACGCTTAGAGAAAAAATTGTAGAAGAAGCCCTTTGTACAATGTCAGTTGAAAAAGCATATATTCAAATTGGTTATATGTTAGCAAAAACACCAGCCAATGGTGAAGAGATTACTGTGCCAGAAATTATTAAAATTGTAAAAAACATTCATAACCAAAAGTAATAAAAAGGTTGACAAAGAGTAATAGTGTGTTATACTGTATGTACAGTTAGAAAATAGGAGAAGTAAATGGCATATGTAAGTCAAGAAACAAAAGCAAAGTTAAGCCCAACAATCAAAGCAATTCTTAAGAAGTATAAGATGAAGGGCACTATTGCAGTAAAGCATCACTTTAGTTTAGTAGTTAATCTACAAAGTGGTCCAATTGATTTTGATCATAATGATTTTACCAGTGTTAACGTTTACCATATTGATGCTCATTACACAGGTGTTGCTAAAGCATTCTTAACAGAATTACTAGCCGCTATGAAAGGTCCAGATTGGTTTGATAAGTCTGATATCCAAAGCGATTATTTTCATGTAAGTCATTATACAGATATCAATGTTGGTAAATGGAACAAGCCGTATGTACAGGTGGCTGCATAATGTATAACATGAAACTAAAAGGTGCAACCACTGTACTCAACAAAGAACGTGTGTTCCTAGGATTAACAATGAAAGAATTGTTGATCTTTATTCAACGTAATCCGTATGCTTTTCCAGACAGAACAATACAAGCATACAAAGTTTATAACCAGGGGGCAGCATAATGTCTTTAGCAGAAGTTTTATTTTTAATTGCTATAAAAGCTAGCGACAGTGTTATTGCATTGCCGTACATTTTTACATAAAGGGGAATACTATGGAATATGTAATTTTAATTGGAGCAACTGTTGTTGCTGCCGTGTATGCAAGTGGAGCAGTAATCATATGATGAACGAAATTGTGTTGGAAATCAATGAGCTTGAAGAAGCTGTTGACAAACTAAAACTAGTTGATGCTCCTGAAGCTTTTGTAGCAATTAGAACAATTGATGTTATGATTGAACGTAAAAGATCACAGCTAGAAGCATTTGAAAGAACTGCCAATGAAAATTGATGTATATCTAAAATGGATAGCAACTGGTACACTTATTGTTGGTTCATTTGTTAACAGTGCCTTTCCTGAATTATTTCCTGTTGGTCCGATAATACTTGCCGTTGGCGGCTTAATTTGGTTAGTAGTAAGTTGTTTATGGCGAGAATGGAGTCTAATCATTACGAACAGTGTAATGAGTGCAGTCGGCTTGCTTGGGCTTGCCTATTATTATTTGTCCTAAACGGTTTGAAGTTATCTTATTTTAGTGTATAATAAACGAAAATAAATAGGTATACAATGGAAATTTTTATTATATTTTTAGCAGTGATAGTAGGCTATTTTGTATATGAATACTATGCATACAAAAGAGAAATGAAAATAAAAGCAGCTTTGTCTCACTTTATGGAACGTATAGTAATTTGTATAGTAGAAGAACGTGACGGTCAGTTTTACTTGTATCACGAAATTACAAAGCAGTTCTTAGCACAAGGAAAAACTGCACAGGAAGTTTACAACAATCTTCCAAAAGACAATAGGTTTTACCTGAGCATGGATGGACACAGAGAAATACAAGAAGAGTTAAAAGAAATAGAGTGTATGCGATTAAAGTCTACCTAAGTAGGCCAAAGAAATCAGGGTTAGCAACAAAAGACGGTTACTTTATGGAAACTGTCTTGCAAAAGAACTATTATCTAATGCGGGACCTAGAAGATAGTGTGGTTCATGTGTACACAAGAAAAGAAAAAGCCCAAAGCATGGTTGATTATTTACAGGAACAAAATCCTAAAATGCTAATACAACTAACAGAAGATATACCGGCTCCTGCACTGGCAAGAGCATTGAAGAAGAAAGCAGATGAAAAAGCAAACGAAACCAATGAACCCAATAGCACGAGTGGTTAGAACAATCAAGCCCGCCGTTGTTGCGAGTAAAAAGGGCAAAGGTTCATATAACAGAAAGAAACAAACAATAAAATGAGCACAGGTATAATATTAGGCTTAGGTTTGCTATCAATAGTGATAGCATTCTATATTACACTTAACTTGCCTTATTGGTTATCAATCACACACACCAGGAGACAACCTATGATGAAGTTTATAAAGAAGTTTCACGATCCAAACTATGTTATTATCACACCATGTGTAATGTTATATGCCTATGGTGCTTATGTGTTTATCATGGATGTATTTGCTTGATGGATATCGCGATTAACATAGCAAGTGGCATTGGCTTGTGTTTGTTTTGTGGTGTACTGTATTCTTTTTTATATGATTGGTACAAGGATAGAGAATGGAGACGAAACAACCCAGATGAGCATGACATTATAAGTAGAAAGATAAAAGATGACTTCACCAAATGATTTTATTATAGAGTACAAACTGATTGTTAGGCAAACCAATCAAACAAGATTGCAAATTGTTGAAGTGAACGAAGATCGCGATTATCTAGAGGCCAAAGCAAAAAAACTTGAAGCAGAAAATCCAACGTGGCAAGTGTTTGTTGTAAGAGAAAATTATAACGTTAGTTAGAAAGCAGTAGTGATGGAAAGACATATGGAATATATGAAAAGACGTCTCAGAGAAGAGGCAGAAAAGTGCAAGATAAAAGATGTATTAATGAATCCTCTCGAAGCGAGCAAAAGGATTGTAGCATTAGAAAAAAGATTAGATGAACTCGAAGGAGCCTTAATTGCAGAAAGAACACGTGAAGTTAAACCTGACTGATCGAATAATGATATTCATCACTGCGATGTTTATGTTTATCCATGTAAAACAGTTGTTGGCAAGTGGGCAAGCATTCATGCTGAATGCATTGTTAGGCATATGGATTTCAATGAGTATATTTGATATGTATGGCCGTTGGAGAAGAAAACAACAGTGATTGAACTAGCATCACCTTGTGTAAACATATGCAAGGTAGAGGATGACATATGTATAGGTTGTGGTCGTACATTGGAAGAAATTGCAAACTGGACCTCAATGACAAATGAAGAAAGAAAAAGTATTAATGAGAGATTTTTTAAACAAAAACCCTAATCCTGTAGAACAGGGTCTTGGCAAGCCATTGAATCAATACTTGCATAAAGATCTAATTTTTGATACCGGTGATACCAATGTAAAGTTTAACATTGAAATAGTTGAAGATATCATTGAGAACCAAACGTATGACACTGTAGACTATACCACGAGATCCAATGTGTATACAGATGTGGGTTTTGTAGGTGAAGCAATGAATAACAGTGTTTGGTATCCTACACTGGAACAGACTGTAGAGATATTTGGTGAAGCAACCATAGTGGACACTTTTGGATTTCGTTTAGACACTGTGGTAGGAGCAATAAAATCTAGACTTCCCGGCACAGGGTCGCCATTACACATAGATCGTTATCATAAGATTGCAAGTGTAACCGATCGTATTGGTAGATGGGTAGTGCATCTACAGGATTGGAATTGGGGAGAGTTCTGTCAATGTGATAATAGAATCATGGCAGGTTGGAGTGCAGGAGATGCATATCAAATACCAAACGGTGTGCCGCATCTAGCAGTAAACTATGGTATACGCAATAGGAATTTTTTTAGTGTAACAGGTGAATTGCAATGAACGCCTATCTAATAATATACAGCGAACGTAAGGATCAATGTTGCCCGCCTAGCAGTTACAGGCAGGTTAACGAACGTGTGATACTTGCTGAAAATGAACCATTGGCAGTAGCACAATTACATGGTGAAGGTATTGAAATCAAATCTATTACAAAGACCAACTAGGCTTTACTTTGCCTATGGGGCAAACATGGCACTTGAATCAATGAAGTGGCGTTGTCCACAGGCAGTACCAATAGCACCCTTATACTTACGAGATTGGCGTTTGGTATTTTGTCAACACGCAACAATAGAGCCAGCTAAAGGATCAGTAGTTCCAGGATGCTTGTGGAATATCACACACGAATGTGAACAAAACCTAGATGCATTTGAAGGCTTTCCGCATTACTATACTAAAATGTGGCTAGAACAAGATGGCGATTCATTTATGGCATATGATATGAATCCACCGTTGAGTTATTCAGCACCAGCACCAAGTTATGTAGATCAACTACAAGAGGGCTACTACGATTGGCAACTTAACAACGAATATTTAGACGAAGCACTGTATCATGGAATTGGTTGAAGAATACACACGAGTAATTAAGATTGAAGAAGGTTACCCGTATGCAAAAACCTTATACTTACCCACTGGTGAAATTGATGCAGTTGTAGATTGGTGTAAGCAAGAACTATCACCAGGGTGGAAGTGGCAAATACTCACATCAAGCAGTACCGATACGCCAGGTGTGTATTCTTTCTTTTTCATAGAAGATTGTGATTTTTTTGCTTTTTTATTAAAATATGGTTGACATGTACAAGTTTCTAGTCTATACTGAGTATAACAGTTAGAAAATAGGAGAAGTATATGGGAATGTCAAGTTATGTTTTAGACTTAGAAGATAAGTTTTTAGACACAGTTGCAGACGCAGTAAAACAATCAGAAAACGTCAGTGAGGCACTAGAAATTGCATTGTCAAATTCTAGTATGGTCCCACAGTATAGTGCTAGTGATATTGATGATCTAGTGTGTGAATATTGGAATGAGTTTTGGAGTAAATATGCTTAGAGCAGATTCAAAACTTTGGGTGCCAGTGAGCACAAAATATAATGGCTTTGCTTTTGAACCAACTAAAGGATGGTTAACGAATGCCAACGCCAAAGCATCAGCAGAGCATAGTAGACACACTAACAAAGAAAAGTCCACTGTATCTCGAAACACTGAAACCACAGTTGATGTATGTTAAACAACAGAACTATGGTGTACGTAAACTGTGGAATAGATTAAGTGAAAAAAAATAGGTTGACATCTACCTTAAAGGTGTTATAATAAAGAGGTAAACTTAACTGTTTACATTAACCAAAGTGAGTTAATTCTCACACAACAATAGGAGACTTAAATGTCCAAACTAGAACTAAGGCCAAATCTGGCCGCACGAAACGCGAATCCATTTAGGGTTAGCAACTTTGAAAACGCAGTTGAAAAATTTCAAGCAAAAAAACTGTATGAAGATCTTGATACTCGAATCGAGCCAGTCAAGAAAACTCCCGAAAAAGAAAAAGTTAACAATGCCATTAATGCATTAAAAGCAAGAATAGGTGATGTCACCTATACTGCAGATGATTTTGGTAGACTAGAATTAGTTGAATTCTCACTGTTGGATATCAATATTGATAACCAAAGAGATGTAGACTGGGATCATGTGGCACATATTATTACCACTTTTGATCCTCGAGCAGTTCAGGTTGTTAATACAATTAAATTACCTAACGGTAGATACAGTATACCAGAAGGTATGCATACTGCGGTTGCACTGTATATACTAATGATACAAGGACTTATTCCTGCAGATTATAGAGTAATGTGTAAGGTTGTAGATGCTCTTGTAACAGTGCCTGGCAGTGATATCAAAGGCGAAGCATTTGGTAACTGGTTATTTAGAATAATCAACTACAAAGGCAGAAAAGCAGTTGAGCCTTACTTCATGCATAAGAGCAGAGTAAGTGGTGTTAGAAACTACAGCAGTAATTTAGTTGAAGATCTACATGCTGAAAAGATACAGTCCGTAGTAGAAAACAACAATATGTACTGTCGTCCTGCAATCGAAGCCAGAGGTAGCGGAGCAAAGCCCGGAATGGTAACACACATTGCTGGTCTAAATACTATTGCTGGTTTGGAAAATGATGATTTTGATGAAAGCATTAAAGATTTAGAGTTTGCTTTATCATTACACGATAGACATTTTCCAAATGAAAAAGGCGTAGATGGTGGTTGGATACTTACAATGGGTAGATATCATGCTCATGCTCGTAAGGATAAGATTACCGTTACAAGAGAGTGGCAGGATGCACTTATGAAGTTCTTCAAAGAAAAGTATGCATCACCAACTAAGTTTCATAAAGATTGCAAACGTAGACTAGATCAATTTAATAAGACAAACAATATACCAGGTGGCTGGAACAACAGTTGTTTGGTAAGTGTTTTGATATTAGATTTCTATACCTGGTGTGAAGAAAACAATGAGAACTTTCCACCGCTAGGCGGAAACACAACCAGTAGGTTTGCAGGTATATAATATGAGATACTTGTACGTATGGTCAAACCACATAGGTAAAACCTGTTTTGGAATTACATCAAATGTGGATAACAGACGTAGAAAATATGAAGGTCATTGCGGACATGAAGTCCGCTTTGACCATCTCTACAGTGGACCAGCAAATCATATTGAAGACTTAGAAGATAGAATTAAAAGTGAATTTCATGATTATCTATTTGCCACCACAAGTGGAAAGTACGAATGGATAAACGAAGAAATAAAGACCAGTCAAATAATAGACTGGCTCAATTGGGAAATTGAAAACACCTACAACAATCAAATAACCGCAACTTCTTTATAAAGTGCCTTTGGCTCTCATCTCTGCACGTATTTTTGTAGCACTGATTGATTCAACACTCTTGCCCAAGTCGTGCTCAGTAAAGGTATAACCTACACCTCTACCATAACTTATATCTACAATATTTGGAACAGGTTGTATAATGTATTCAACACCACGTTTGAATCCTGCTTGTTCCAAACCTATTTCAATTTGTGACTCTGCTTCTTTTTGGCTAAATGGATTGTCCTGTTGTACGTTGGTTCGTCCTGCACCTGCATCTCTGCCCACAATGCCTCCTACATCACGTACCATAATGCATACTTGTCCAGTTTCAGCAAGTGCTCTACGAAACAATTCAGTGTGTCCGTCATGCCATGGTTGCCATCTGCCTAGCATTTGTGTAGTTGGTTTTTGTGAGTCAAACATTTTTCTTTCTTTCCATATAATTCTGGACAACTTCCATCAATTGATGTGGTGTGTCGGTAAACCATTCTTTGACATGATAGTCAAAATTTGCTGGCTTTTCAAACATCTTATTTGTGTCTTCAAACCTGCCCTCTTCGATCGTGTCCATCCACACTGTGTAGTCTGGGTCAAATTCTAAACGTGCTGCCTCTGTAGGACATACAAAATCAGCTATTGCAGTTTTGCCTGCTCTTACAACACCATCACTGAGATACTTCATACGCAGTGCCTGACGCATACGTCCTTCAGGTGTAAAGTCCCAATCATCGTAGTGTTGTCTAACTTGGTCTGCATTTATCCAAATGCCGTTTATTAGTTCAGCAAAAGGTTCTGACAGTGTGCTCTTGCCTGAGCCTGGTAATCCAAATATTAGTATTTTCATATTATCTCTTATAAAGTAAACGTGTTGTTCTTGTTTGCATTGGCTAAAAGTTCTCTAGTATGCTCACTTTTCAAACCGGTGATTTGTACTGCTGGTCTTGGATGGTTGCTTGTATTTGCAGTACTGTGTGGAACATTCATCCAATCAAAAGTATGCACTTCTCCAGCACGCCAATGTGAATAAATCAAGTTGCCATAACTGTAGTACTGCCCTGGTTCCCAATCACGTAGCATGATTGTCATTCTTACAATCTGTTCTGGGTCTTCAGGATGTCTTTCCCAAAGTTTATCAATATGCCTGTTGAACATTTGTCCTGTTTTTTGTACGTGTGCTCTAGCATATCTTTTATCTTTGTTGCCATTAGGAATTACGCCCAGGTACTCAATCATACGTGATATTGTTGGGTATTCCTCTAGTTCGTCGCTTACATCAGTTAGTTCTAATTCTTCTGCATTTCCGCCACCTTGTTCAATGTCATAGTTTTCTTCGGGTAGCATAGGTGATTTATATGTTCCACCTTTCAAATGTTTACGTGTGCCCCAATTGATTGGGTGTGTTGTGTGTATTAATTTATCTGTTTCATGTGACCAATCGGCACCAGCGAATCTGCCCAATATACTGTACCAGTCACCAACTTTTTCTTCTTTGTTTATATCAAAATGGTAGTTACTGTGTGCAACTGCCCATTCCCAACTGCTCTTATATTCTTGTGTCATAGTAAGTACATCCATATTAACATTGGTATAATAATTGCAAACTGTGGTAAGAAGTTTAAAATTATTGCCCGTTCATTCCATTTGTATCCAACATAACACCATCCACATGCACCTATCATTTGTAGTATGCTATTCCAAGGAGTTATGCCTGCGACATGCAGTACCATTGCACAAAGAATGATAACTGCACTCGCATATTTAACGTAGAATATCATCAGGTGTTATCTTCGCCACTCTGCGTAAAGTCTTCCGTATAAGTCTTCATCAATAAAATCTATAGTCCATCCAAACATCCTAGCAAACCTATGATGCTCATCAATACTCCAAGGATAGTAAGGTACTAGGTTTACCATTTCATGTTTGTGATCTCTAACTGCCATATTGGATCTCCAGTATATTCTTGCACTTGGTTTGAGAATACTACCAACTTTGGCTATTTGTCTTGTGATGTCGTTTTCGTCTCCGTACTGTATTACGCCAAGGCATATTGCTACGTCAAACAGTTGATCCGGTTCATACTCATCAAGGTCAACACATATATCAGCAGCTGGGTTTACTATATCAATACCAGTTAAATGCTTTATATGTGGTTTAAATTCGTTGTTACCGCAACCCACGTCAATAACAGTTTCGTGGGTTGCGATTTTACTTGCAATAGTCTCACATGAGGAATATCTGTAGGTACTGGTTCTACTTGTCCAATGCTTGCCAAAATATTCTTTTACTATTGCTTTAGTGTTCATTTTTTATTCTGCCGCTACTACTTGTGCGTCATCTGCTTTGGTTGCTTTACTGATTATTACTGATAATGCCGCACTACCAAAGATAGTTAGACATGTACCAAGCATGGTCAATTCAGCACCACCGCCCATTACTTTTCCATAAAAGAAAGTTGGAAAGCCGACTACAAATGCAACTACAATACCCCAGAACATACCTTTTTCATTTATAAGGTTTGGCTTCCAGATATGTAACATTACAGGCCACCATACAGTTGCTCTCATAACTCCAAAGAACAAAAAGATAGTTAACATTGTAATACCAGGATAGTTAGCGATTGCCAAAGCACCAATTGCTAGTGCAATCATACCCCAACGACCCCATTTGATATCTGATTCATTTGTTGTCTTTTCGTTTACTCTACTTTGTACATCATTGGATACCAAAGCACTTGCACTGTTTAAGTGAGAGTCAAGCACCGCAATAAGTCCTGCTAATAGCATAAACACAAGAATTAACACTGTCCAACTTGGTAACACACTTGCTACTGAAATAATAGTAGTCA
>Ga0315320_10003632_pt1 | contig 12639 bp, 16 predicted proteins | sample M140m21515metaG_FD_203458 | JGI IMG/M metagenome (GOLD analysis project Ga0315320, IMG submission 203458) | Ammonia-oxidizing marine archaeal communities from Monterey Bay, California, United States - M1 40m 21515 | ecosystem: Environmental > Aquatic > Marine > Coastal | place: USA: California...
TCTGCATCTGTGTTTTCTTTTACCCATGCACCTGCTTCAGAATCTGTAATGCTCCATATAACTGGAATACCTATTTGTTCTGTAAGTTTATTAAATTTCCTTACAGTAAGTTCATCTAGTTCACTACGTTTAGCAACGTCGATATAAGGCAAACTTCCCCATTTACTATTAATACTTACATATTTTTTATGTTCCGGTATGTTTAGATGAGGTGTAGATTTAGACATTACTAGAGCATCAGCATTACATTGTGCCGCGGCTATTATTCTAGCCTCTATTTGTGCCCAGTCATTTTCATGTCCTATGCTAATATTAGCATATAATTTAATCATTTGCTCCTCCAAGTCCGTCTGTTTCGGTGTCCCAGCCTATACTGCTTCCTGCACCTGGTTTTGGTTTGTAGTCAGGTTCGAATTCAAATAAATCACCGTCATCATAATCTTCATCGCTTTCGCCTGTTTTACGTCCACGCATTTTCATCTCTACAACTTTAACTTCACCATCTTCTGTAACAATACGTTTTGCATATAAACTTCCTGTAACTCCATGTGTTTTAGGTGCCTGTATATCTTCTTCATCGTTTCCTAAAGGAATAATTTTTATACCGTCATAAAATTCTGCTAATCTTGGAAATGTTTCTTTAAAATTAAATCCACGTCTTGCATCATATTGCTCATAAAATATTTTAAAATCATGTTCTAACAATTCTTTATCCGCAGTATTTCTATGTGGTGTTTTAACAACATCTAAATATTCTATTAGGCGTGTTAATTGATCTTGTTCCCAAGGTTGTACTAGTAATAGTCCGTCTTTATCCTTTTCCTCTGCTTCTCTAACACCCTCTAACCATGCACTTATCTCATCATGGTATAGTTTACGCAAGTTATCCGGTAATGTTAAGGGCGATTGGAAACTAGGGAAACGTAAAATGTTACAGGTAAATCCAGGACGATTGTGACCGTATTTACGTTTCATTCCTAGCATCCAATCTAAAAATTCCACTATAGTATCTAAACATAGTGCATTGATTGTCATCATCATATGTAGTCCTTCTATATTTGCTTCACTACATATTCTTTCAAAGTTTTGTGTCCAGGTATCCCACTCTAAACCATCTCTAATATATTCAAGTTGAGGACCAAATGCCTCGCCACTAGAATATAAATGAAACTTATTAATGTTTTGCGTACCTGCAATAAGTTTATCTAATAATGGTTTCTTTGCCATTAAGTTACTGTTAATAGCAAATCTCATATTTTGTGCATTAGGTTCATCGGTTGTTTCAAACCAATCAAATAGTTGATAGATGTCAGGTGTCATAAGTGGCTCACCGCCTGTAACTCTAATCTCTTCTAAATCTTTACTAAGTTCAGGCCACCATCTCCAGAAAGCATCTACATAAGGATTATCTTGTCCATCATCAAAAGGTTCGGCGTAGGGGGCATCATCTATAAAGTGTCCACGTGCATCGCTTTTAACTCCTTGGTAACCACCGTTAGTTCTAATGTCTTTTACCCATGTGCTACTAAAAGCAGGATTACAATAACTACATGCTAGTTGGCAAGTTCTATTAAATGCAATCTCTAATGTTTTTAAATTTACATCAAACTTTGGATCTAATGTTGCCGCAGTTTCTAAATCTTCATCTTCATATATAACAGTTTTGTACACTCTATCTGATACAGGCTCATTACCGTCTGAGTCTTTTTCCATGTCTTCAATTTTCCAACAGTACTCACACTCTTTTGGACGGTCACCTTTTTGCATCATATCACGCATTTTCTTTTTATGTCGTGTATTATGAATTGCACTAGGATTAGTTTTAATTTCCTCTAAATCAATTTGATGTGCAGGTGGATGGTGACAACTTGTAGTACCACCGTGTCCTAACCATATGGTAGCATTGTACCACTTAGCACCACAAAAAGAATCACTTACAGGATCTATCATCCTTGCTTTATATTCTCTGTGACTTTCGCCTTGCTTTCTTCCCATATTATTTCTCCGAGGTCGCCATAGGCTCGCCTGTATACCAACGTATTACTGTATTAGTTCTAAAACTTCTCCATGCATTTTTATCTAAACACCATACAGCAAAATGGTCGTTATCTATCATTTGATTCATAGAAACAGGTACCTTATTACCACTTAGTTCATTGTTTAATGTACAGGGCATTACTCTTATTTCTTCACTATCTATTTTTTGAAATTCTACTGTTACTAAGCCTTTTTTTGCTTCTTTTAAAAATTCTGCTACTTTATTCATTATGTTAGAGCCTCTGCCTCCTTGCAAATTTCCCACCAATCTTCCATTTCAGGAAATGTGGATAAAAAATTTGTATCTCTTCTTTCGTCGTGTTGATTAAAAAACTTATAGAAGTTAGCTCTTGCTTTAGTTAGTTCGTCTTTGTCCATACCTATTCCTGCTTTCATCCATTCTAGGTTTCTACGTACTTTATCTATCTCAAAATCTTTAAATCCTCTATAGTCTATATTTACTTCGTCTGCTTCATTTAGTTCCATAAATGCTATTGCTTCTTCTAAATAACTTTGATAGTATTCAGGCATTATTTGTATGCATTGCCAAAGTGGTGCTCTTAATAATGGAATATCGAACCATATACGTTGTTTAGGTTTTACTTCATAATCATCATGTTTATGATCACCATTGTCAGGTATAGGAATATATTTTGTTCCTTGCCTGTCTTTTGCATATTCATCTCTTAGATCTAAAATCCATTGTAAATAATCTTTTAAACTTGTTAAACTTAAAACATTAAATGTATTAATAAATGTTATTGTACTATTATCTGTCTCATTTAAAATACGTTTAACATTTTTTTGAAGCACTGGAAAATCCAAACCACTACGCATATATTCTGCTTGTACACCGTAACCATCTACACTTACAAATGTGGCAAAGTTCTTACATGCTGGTGCTACATACCAGTTGTTCCCAGAGTTCGGGTTAAACTTTTCTGGGTCTTCCCATATTTGTATTTCTTCTAACCTTTGTAGTTTCTCTATAAACATATCCATTAAGATAGGTTTAGGTGGTACCATGTTCGATGTCATTGACATCTCCAACCAGGCATTTGGATTCTTATATACATAATCTAAAACTTTAAAAGTATTAGAATCCATTAATGGTTCTCCTCCAGTCATACGAAAAACTTCTAGGTTTTTGTATAACTCAGGCCACCATTTCCAAAATGCAGTAACGTATGGATTTTCGTTTTGTGCAACTTTTGTAGGCAATAATCTTTGCTTACTTAAACTGTCTAAATTATTATGTTCGCCACCTACTATGTCGTAGGCACCCCATTCTTTTATTTCTTTTTCCCATGTATTGCTTAAATGCGGACTACAGTAACTACATTTGAAATTACATGCTTGATTAAAATTTACTTCTACATAACGTGGATTAATATTACCGTCTGCACCTGCCTCTCTTATTTCTTCTCTGGCATTTTGTGCCCAATACTCTCCACTACGATATACTCTATCACTTCTACCGCCAACATCTTCTATACGCCAACAGTAACTACACCCTTCTGGTCTTTCACCTGCTAACATTTGAGCTCTTTGCTCTTTCTTTTCTTTTGTATTATGTAGTGCTGAGGGATTTGTTTTTAATTCTTCAACATCTATATCATGTGTTGGAGGATGATAGCAACTATGAGTCTTGCCGTTTGTTAAATGCATAGAAACCTGTGTCCACTTTGCGTAACACATTGTTTCGCTTATGACATCTAGTTGTTCCTTGGCCTTATCTGCGGCTTGATCATATATACTCATTTACTAGAATGTAATACCAAATTGTATAGACTTAGTATCTCTTTCCTGAAATTCCTCGTCAATTATTCTCCATGCAATACCTACAGTAATATTATCTGCAAGTTCGTAATCTAATGTAAACTCGTTTCTTGTATATGATTCATTGCCTCCCTCATATAAAAATTTATTTGTCGCACTTAATTTGTCCGCAATTTTATATGAAACCCATGTACTGTTTCTAATAATTGCTTCACTTTCGTTGCTTTCTAAATATGCAATAGAATATTCATTGCTTACTTTAATACGATCTGATCTATATACTTTATACCCAAAACCTGCTCCTAAGACTGTTCTTGTTTTATAATTAGGTCTATATTCATCATTATCTACCTGCAATAAACTTAAGACGTAAAGTTTAGGTGTTACTTGATAGTTTTGTTTTAGATTAAAATAAGTTAAATTTTCTTCTTCATCACCATCATTTTCTTCTGTTACATAATCAAATTCTATATTTGTTTGCCATTTACCCCTTTCAATATTCCAGTCTATGCTTAGATCTAATTCCATATCACCGTCGTCTACTTCAGCACCAAAGCCTACATCAATAGCATAAGCATTAATACTTAACAATAATAAAACTATTCCGGTTACAAAACCTAAAACATATTTTTTCATAATAATCCTTTTTCTAATAATTCTTGTATTTGTTTTTCTCTAATCATTGCTCCCCATCTTTTAGGGTTTACATAAGTTAATTTAAAAAACTTACACATTTCCGGGTTAGGATCAAATAACATCATTTCATTTATGCCGTCATTTAATTCTACACCTAAGTCTTTAATAGCAATTTCTAACATCTCTTTACTCCAAGATACTTTAGTATATCTACATACATCATCTCCTGGAAAACGAGGAAGTATTTGTTCGTTAAAGAAATCTTTAAACCAATCATAATCAGATATTAAATTAGTGTTCCATTGAGTCATTACTGTCATTTGACACCCTAATCTAGCACCATAGATTGCCCACAGACCGTTTTCTACATCACTTCCTATATTGCACCATGTTTGTAGTCTATTATAATTCTGCCACCATATTTTTTCTTTAAATTCATCTGGGCTGACTCTTGTTCCTTGGTCAGTACTCATTTTTACACCTTCTCTAAAGCCTGCTCTAAAGGCCTGGAACGGACTTGCTGTTTGATGTACTTCTGAAAACGTATCGTTAAGTTGTATGTAATCTAACTTCCAACAAAACTCCATACCTTCACCGTCATCTGCGGCTTCGTGAGTGTTCATGTCTAATACATACTCTTTAGGCCAACATTTAAGTCCGCCGTTACCATATACTAAACCATTTAAAATATTTTTTGCATTCCAACTAAAAATACATTCACTAATAACTTTACCGTCGTGATCAGTATCTGGAACATCCAGTGTTTGCTCAAAGAAATCATCCATAACAATGTTATCACCATCTACTGTAATAAATCTATCTGTTTCGGATTGCCTGGCGGCGTCTTTATGTGCGGCATCAAAGCCTTTTACACCCTGAACACGTTTTGCCCAAGGTACTTTATTTAATAAGTCTGCCCAATGCTCCTCTGCATTAGGTTCATCGTATGAAATATAGAATATGTCTAATTCTGTAACATCAATCTGCGCCATATATATCGTCCTAGATATTTTTTAAGTACGCACATATTTATCAAATATTTTCATTGTATATACGTCACACTGAGCAAGTTCTAATGGAATCTTTCTTTCTATAGATGTATTCTCTATTAAATCTTTTAATGTTACTCTTTCTGTATGTAACATATAGTGTGGATCGTTTTCTGCTGTAATATAAAAAGCAAATTGTCTAATACTTTTTATAGATGCTATTTTAGTATCAATATCTTTAAATTGTTTCTTTGTTTTATTACTTAATTTGACTGTAAAAGTATTGTCACTTAATTTGACTGATACATCATAACTTCTAGACTTGGACAATTCTATTTTTTCTAAGAAATCAGAAGTTTTTACAAATTGTTTTTCTGTAGGCTTTACTGCTATTGTATATTTTGTAGCATGTATAGGATCTGTTTTTACCATATAGTCGTTCCAATTCCTACCTTCAAGTATTGTAACCTGCTCCTTTGTAAAAATTGCTTTACTTAAATCCTTATCAGAGAAATCATGACCCACATCGTTAGGACTTACACTTAATATATTACCTTTAGAATCAAAGACTATAATAATATCACGTTCTAATTGTGCTTTTATTAGATCATTTACATCTTCATAATTTTCTTTTAATTTTAAAAATCTTTTCCTTCTTTCATTTGCTAATTTAGTAACCATTATAATTTTATATTCTCCTTCATTATTTCTGTAGACAATTTTACAAGCAATTTTTTGTGGTCAGAACTTGTTAAGTGATTTGTGCTATTATTTCTTTCTAAGTCATCATTTAAAGTTGTGCAATCAAATATTTGAGCACCATCAAAATTATCTTTGTGCATTTGAATCCCTGGCCACATTACTAATACTAAATTAACATCTTTTTCTCTACATTTTAATATTAATGTTTCTAAAGCAAATAAATTTGCTCTACTTATCCATTGTATTAACATTGAATTGTAAAATCCTTTTATATTTTTTATCTGTATGTCAATACGTTCTTTTACTTGTTCATTTGTATAATTTAATAAATTTGCATACTGGGCTTGATCTTCTTGTGAAATAGTTTCTAAACTATTTAACAAACTAGGAGAGGCATGGGCTAGTTCTCTATCCGAAATATCTGATAATGATTTACCTATTTGTTTTTTTCGTAGTCTATTGTAGTATGTTTCAATTTTATCTTTTTTATCTTTTACTGCCGGAACATCAGCTCTTAAAAAATCGGTTACACTATAAAAAATAGTATCGTACTTTTCTATAAAAATTGGGTCTGCTAAAAACTTATTTATGATATGAACATGTCCTGCTCCTGGATATCCCATATGAGTTACAGAAATATTATTTATATCTGCCCACATTGATGCCCAATGTCCATGTTTTTCATCTAGAAGAGCATAACTATCGCCTAATACTAATAAGTTTTTCATAATATTATTTCTTTGTTCTCTAGATCTTTAATAAACTTTCTTAATAACTGTTTATGATCATTTTTTGTATAATGATTTTCACTATTATTTTCCATACTAAATTGTGGGCATTTAAATATTTGTGTATCATTAAACATTGCTGTATCTAAAAACATATTTTGCCATGGCATAACCAATAACAATTTTACATTTTTTTCTTTACATTTTAAAATTAATGTCTCTAATGCAAATAAATTTGCTCTACTTATCCATTGTGTTAAAACAATATTATAACCTGTTTCCATATTTTTTATAGAAGACTTTATAACTTTTTCTATATCTTGTTCACTATACCCAAATGTCATAGAATACCAGTCTTTAATTTGTTGATTTGCGTTTTTTAATCTCTTTAAAATCCAAGGAGAAGAATGTACTTTGTCCTTAATAGGCATATCTTCTAATATCTTTCCTATATCTATAGTATTTGTTGGTGCATTATAAAAAGAACGTATAGTATCTGTGCTTTCTTGAGTTGATATTTCATTTGCTTGTAAGTCTAAACTTAAAAAATCTGTTACAGTATAAAAAATAGTATCATATTTTTCTAGTAGACTTTCTGTTTGTAAAAATTTATTTACGATATATACATGGCTTCCACCAGAATGGCCCATATGATCTATATTTATATTGTTTATGTTTGCCCACATAGTTGCCCAATGGCTATGGTTGGCATCTAGTTTAGAATAACTATCTCCTAATACTAATAAATTTTTAAGCATAATCCTTTTCCAGTTGTTTAATTTTATTGGTGTCCATCCAGTCTTTTTCTACGTAATGAAAAGGATAATGTTGTTGAAAATTACCTATTTTAAAATCATTGTAACTTCTGTAGTATGTGGGAATAGATTCTGACCATGTATCGCTTACACCATCTTGTATGTTTTGTACATGGCTTTTCATATGAGTAAAAGTAGGAACAGCATCTATATTTTCCATTGTGCATTCTGATTCTATTCCTAAAAGTTGCATTGCTAATGCAAATGCTACATCTCCACTAAGCCAATCTGGCTTGCCTTTAGGCATATATTTAAAAAACATACGTTGCCAGTGTTGGAATATTATTTCTATCATAGCAAATAATTCACTTGCCAGTTCGGACTTTTTAAAATAAAAAAATGCTGTGTATACATTTGGAAGTTCATTTGCATCAAAGTATTCTCTATAAAAATTACTAGTTACAACTTCTCCTCTATACGTTCTAACTTTAGTAGTTGCCCACACATCACGTTGTGACATAATATCCCACCAATAACTTACGTCAGTAGGAAATATCATATCAGTGTCTAGTATAACAGTTTCGTCATACGGGCTCATATAATAGTATTTCCACTTATTATTAATTTTCCATTCTACATCTTTGGCATCGTCTTGCCATGGGATATCTACTATATTATCAAATACTTTTTTGTGTTTTGCTTTAATAAGTTTCCTAGTTTTACTATCAACACATACTGTAAGATCGCTTACAACCGTCTGTGTTAGTTTTAAATTGAGTGCAAGTGCATACGCCTGTTCTAAATAATCAGTTACGTCATTGTTTTGTGCTATTACAATGTAACCTCTACTCATCATTGTTTCCCTTAAAATATCTTTCTATTGCTAGTTTACAACTATAAAATGCTAAGTAAAAACCTGCTATAAATGTAGCAATTATCAATGTGAACAACCAGTTTATAGGGTCTGCTAACATCATAAACATATTAACATATATTGCGGCATCAGATTGATCAGATGCTGTGTTGTAGTATGGATTCTCGTCACTTTCCCATTTTGCGTCGGCATCTGCCTTCCACATTTCTGCTTCTTCTTCAGCCTCTTCGGCGATTATGATTAGTTCTTCCCACTCCTCACCACCGACTTCGCCTGTGTATTCATATACAGATATACAGCCGTCTACTAAGCATTCTTCCTTAACTTCTTCGTATGTCACTCTGTAGGTTACAGCATTCACAACAAAGCCTACAACCAATGTGTAAACTATACCTGCTAATATGTAATATCTATTTTTCATGTTGTTCTCTTCCGTATGTATTCTTTTGCATAATTTTATTTGATTTATCATTTATAAAATTACGAGATTTGGGAACATTAGAATTTTTCCTGTTAGAAAAATTACAATAAAATGTTAATCTTACAAAATCATCTTTAGGAGGGACTACCTTATGCCACTCAAATCCATTAAATACTATTAATCTATTATATTTGTCTTCTATATAATCATCACCTATAAAAATTCCACTATCTCCGTTGCAGTTAGGATTTAAAAACACCAAAACAACTACATAAAATTCATTTTCTTTCAAATCAGATTTATCAATATCTCTATGACCATAGTATACGTTATTTTTTAAACCAACATTTACATAATATCTTTCTAGATGACTAAAAGATGTATTAGAATTAAATTTTCTTAAATGTGGTTCTAAGTATTCATCTGCCTCAAAATCCGATATTAAATTTGTTAATGTTGGATGAGTCGCCAACATTGGTGGTGTGTCATCTACATGATCGTGTGTTTCTCTCCATCCAATTTTAAGTGAAGCATGCCTCCAGAATTTATCTATTTTATCTAAAACAGACTCTGGAAATACATCATCTACTATGTTATAATTAGTCATTAATATACTTCCAGTCTTCTCTAAACATACAATGTCTATGATAACCAGTGTCTGTTTCATAAACAAATTGCATAGCAAGTAGTTGTACAACTTTGCCCTCAAACTTTCCGTTGAGTCTACAAGTGTGTTCTATTTTATCTCCTACTTTAGGAGTTTTCTTGCTCTTCTTTTTTATACTCATACATCTCTTCCCAAAAACCATATGCAGAAGGATCTAATCTTTTAACACTTTCTTCTAGTATTTCCTTCCTGCGTTCCTCATTTGCATCAAACCATTCTTGTACTTCTTGATTTGTTCTACCGCAACTTGTACAATTGGTACCGTTTGTAAAACATCTATCTATACATGGTGATAATATTTTATTTGACATAGTCCATTAATTTATCGCTTACTCTATTGATTGCCCATTTGTTCATCACATGTAGATCCATATCTTTCCATTTGGTTAATATAAAATTAGCAGGTTCATCTGGTTTTTCTAAATACATTATAATACTATTTAAGCCATCTGCACTATGAATGTCGTCTGTATCAAAACTTTTATACAATGTAGTAGGTAATTGTGGTATGGCCTTATCTATAAATCCTCCCATCATATGTGCGGCAATACTAAAACTATAATCATTCCTATATAATGTACCTGGCCATTTATAAATATCTCTATAATAAACAGCATTCTTTTTTACATGCTTAACAACATTAAAAAAGTTATTTACATACTCTGTCTTTTTAAAATATACTACAGTTGCCCAATACATTGTTATACCTAATGGATTTAATCTGCTCAATGTAGGGTCCTTTCTTTCAAACATGATGTCTTGGTATTTCCAGTTCATCATAAGTTCGTTATTATGCCCCCAACAGTTATTAAGTGTGTCACTTAAAATTAAATAATCTACATCAATTAAAAGTGTTTCGTCGTAAGGAGATATATCGTATGCATCACATCTATTTGCATTATAGAAAGATAAAGTTTCTGTTTTATGACTAGTGTCTTTATACACACGTTGATTTAATTCTTTAAATCTTTTATCTTTTTCGGTAATAACAATATTGTTTATTGCTTTTTTAATAAGGCGTTTGCCTAATGTCTTTTCGCCTTGTGCTAAACTATGTGGGTCTGTAACTACTGTAATATTTTTTATGCCTAAATTCTTTTGTACTAGTAATGCATTTACTACAGCCAAACGGAAATAATCTATCTCCGTATTGTTGTGTGCGAACATTATTACGCCGCGACTGTTACTTTCCTTCTTCATTTAGGTCTAATATTTTGTGTACTTTTCTTGACTGTCTTAGTTTTTCATACTCTGCATAGTATTCATTTGTAACTTCAAAATATCTACTATGTATTTCTTCATAAAACATTTCTACATCTACTTTTATTGGATTTTTGTAAATGTCTAAGAGTACAACTTCTGTTTGACCTTCATCAATAAGTTGTTTACAGAACGTAATTAGTGGTACATCAATTGTAAAAGACCCACCATTAATGCTATAACTTAAAAGGCTTTGTGTTTTAACCTTTAATTGTGCTTTTTGGTTGTTAAGGGTTGCCCTGTAATTAGAAAACTCAAGGGCTTTTGTCAGTTTAGTACTCATAGTACTATTTAAGGTAATATGAAGTGTTTTGCTAGTAAATCTGGTTGTACATTTGGTATGTTTTCTTCTATCCAAGGATTAGTCATATCTAATCCATTTTCTTCTAATTCTTCTATACTTGATTTTTGCCAACCTGGATTATCTGGGAAGACACAGCAAGGCATTGTGTTGTAATATGTATTTTCATAATCACACCATTTACGTTTATAAATATTTTTTCCGTCTGGTGTTTCAAATATTCCTACATTTTCTATTCTTCCTATTTCTACCATAAGACAAGAGTCTGCATTTTGTAACCATTTTGTTTTACGTTGCATTCTATCGTAGGCCCAGCCATCTTCTGAAATACCAAATGCAGGTGGTACAGGATTGTCAGTAAACGTACTTAGGTATGCCATATAATCTTCTTGTTGTTGAAGTGTAGGACGTGACAAGTCACCTACTATATCACTAAAATTATTTGCTAACCAAACTTTTTCGTTAGGCCATTTTTCGTATGATATAGTTGATTCTTCTCCGTTATATGTTTTTACAATACCATCTTGAGCACCTTTTAATGCTATATATGATAAGTCGTCATTTATTATTAAACTGAGTTTTTGTTCAGGTATATTAAATTTCCAATTAAGTTCCATACTATTATTTATTCCTTATGTAATATTATCAATAAATTGTTGAAATTGAGACTTTCTTTTGTCTATTATATCTTTGGTATAATGTAATGTATTCATCCTATTTGCTTCTAGTCTACCTTTACAAGAATCGTGTAAATCTTTTAATTGAGATATGTCCATTTGTAATAGTTTTTCTAACTGGTCTACTATCATTTTTATTTTTATATTAGGGTCTGCATAATTGTCATAAGAATGGTCTATAATATCATCAAACATATCGAATCCCCTACCTCTTAAATGTTCTACAGTATTTTTTGGTGCTAGTATTAGAGGGAATGTGCCTGTTATAAATGCTTTAAATGTTTTTTCTGTAATGAAGATCTTATCAAATCCACCTCTCATTAAAGGATGATCAACTTGTTCGCAACTTGTTTCTGCTACTACTGTGATAAAACTTTCTTCATTAAAATTTGATAATGTTTGATTTACATCGTTATCATCGGTTATTCGTTCAGTAGTTTCTACTTGTAGTGGAAATTTATGTTCTAGACCCTTTATGCATATCTTACTATAATCTACGTTTATACTATCGTATCCACATGATACTATCCCTTGTTTTTCGATTCCTCTACTTAATATTTCTTCAACTAATCTTACTCTATGTGCTCTTGGTGCTTTATTAAGGCATACAAATTTGGTACTTCGTTTATGAGACGGCAACATATTGTCGATGTAATAAACATAATCGGGACCTATTAATTTATTTTTATTACCCAATATATCTTCATCTAAATCATAATTCTTTCTTTTAGTTCTTCTAATTATTAATAATGTTACAGTATTTTCTATATGATATACATTTATAGGTGCCCATTCTGTAATTATATTACTATG
>Ga0315320_10003633_pt1 | contig 12636 bp, 10 predicted proteins | sample M140m21515metaG_FD_203458 | JGI IMG/M metagenome (GOLD analysis project Ga0315320, IMG submission 203458) | Ammonia-oxidizing marine archaeal communities from Monterey Bay, California, United States - M1 40m 21515 | ecosystem: Environmental > Aquatic > Marine > Coastal | place: USA: California...
TCTAAAAAAAATTAATGAAAAAAATCAAAAAATTAAAATTAACGCAGGTTTTTATATTTTAGATAATAGTATATTTAGCAATATAAAAAGTATAAAAGATTCTTTTGAAAAAAAAACAATAAATAATATTATAAAAAAAAAAAAGAAAAAATTTATAAGTGTAAAACTAAAAAAATGGATGCCCATGGATAATGAGAATGATAGGCGTAGGATTGAAGTTGAACTGAGAAAAAATGCAAAATTATTTAAATAGATATTTTAAAAAACAAAGTGAGTTAATTAAAAAGGTTAATTACGATGATTTAATTGCTGTAACTAAATTGATTAATCAGGTAAAAAAAAATAAAAAAAAAATAATAATAATCGGAAATGGGGGAAGTGCAGCAATAGCAAGCCACGCTTCAGTTGATTTTACAAAAGTTGGAAGAGTTAGATGTATAAATTTTAATGAGTCAAGTTTATTGACTTGTTTTTCAAATGATTACAAATATGAAAATTGGGCTTCAAAAGCTCTAGAATTTTATGCAGATCAAAAAGATTTAGTCATTTTAATAAGTAGTAGTGGCAAGTCAAAAAATATTGTTAATGCTGCAAAAAAAGCAAAAAATTTAAAATGCCAGTTAATAACATTTACAGGATTTTCTAAAAATAATGAGGTCTCTAAATATGGAAACTATAATTTTTGGGTTAATTCTAAAGTTTATAACTTTATAGAAAATACACATCAAATGTGGATTTTAAGTTTAGTTGACAATTTAGTAAAAACAAAATTTTAAATTATATAATCATGAAAAAGCATAATTGTCGTATATGTAAAAATAAATTAAATAAAATTCTAGACTTAAATAAACAACCTCCTGCAAATTCTTTATTTAAAAAAAAAAAACCTAAAAACTTTCCTTTAGTGTTAGCATATTGTAAAAAATGTGCCTTACTTCAGTTAACAGAATTTCCAAATAAAAAATATCTTTTCAATAAATATTTTTGGGTTACGGGAACATCTTCAGCAGCAAAAAGCTTTGCAAAAATATTCTATAAAAAAATTTCTAATTTGATTGAAAAAAAATCAAATATTCTTGAAATAGCTAGTAATGACGGAACTTTTTTGAAAGAGTTTAAACGAAATAAACATAATATTTTAGGAATAGATCCAGCAAAAAATATATCTAAAATTGCAAATTCCAGAGGTATTAAAACAATCACAAAGTTTTTTAATTATTCTACTGCTATTAAAATAAAACAAATTTTTCAGCCAGATATAATATTTGCCAGAAATGTAATTCCACATGTTAGTAACTTAAAATCTGTTGTTAAGGGTATTTCTTATTTATGCAAAAATGAAACTAAAGTTGCAATTGAATTTCACTACGCTGGAGAAATTTTTAAGGATTTGCAATATGACTCAATATATCATGAGCATATTTTTTATTTTAGTGTGAGAAGTTTGTCGAAGATTTTTGAAAAATTTGGATTATACCCAAATGATTATTTCATAAGTCCAATGAGTGGGGGTTCAGTTGTCTTAATATTTAGTAAAGATAAAAAAAAAATCTCTCATAATTTGAAAAAGAAAATTAAACATGAAGTTGATATTAGACTAAATTATTTTAATACCTGGAAGGTATTTGCAAAAAAAGTTAAAAATCATAAGATAAAGTTTAAAAATTTGATAATAAGTCAATTAAAAAAAAATGGAAAATTTTTTGCTTATGGTGCCTCAGCTAGAAGTTCAACATTGTTAAATTATACTGAAATAGATAATAAATATATTGATTTTATTATTGATCAAAATGAACTTAAAGATGAACATTATACACCAGGATCAAACGTTAAAATTTTAAAATTTGAAAAAGTTTCTAAGTTAATAAATAAATATAAACATATGATATTATTAGCTTGGAATTTTGAGAGAGAGATTAAAAGATTTTTATTAGAAAAAAAATTTAAAGGTAAAATTATTGTACCTTTTAAGAAAAAATGAATTATACAAAATTGAAAATCCAGGATGCCATTTTGTTTGCACCTAAAAAAAATTTTGATTTAAGAGGTTTTTTTTCCAGAACATTTTGTGAAAAAGAAATAAAAAAAGTAGGAATTAATTTTAAAATCAAACAATGTAATTTGTCATTTAATAAAAAAAAACATACTTTTCGAGGAATGCACTACTCACACAACTTTCACAAAGAAAACAAAATATTATGTGTTGTTAATGGTTCAATTGAAAATTATATGATTGATTTAAGAAGAAACTCTAAGACTTACCTTAAAAAAATAAAAGTTGTAATAGACTCAAAAAAAAATAATCTAATTTATGTTCCTACTGGATGTGCTAATGGATTTTTAACACTTAAAGATAACACTTTGGTCCATTATTATATGGATAATTTTTTTAGTAAAAAAATAAATTCATATTATGGAATAAGATATGATGATCCCTTTTTTAAAATTAAAATTAAAAGTAAGCCAGCAGTGATTTCAAAAAAAGATAAATCTTTCAAAAACTTTTTATAGATGAGTTATAGTTCAATTTTTACTCAATTTAATAGGATAACAAATGTTTAGTATAATATTAAAGATATTAAAATCTCAAGATTTATCAATTAAATATAGATTATTTTTTTTTCAAACTATTGCTCTGATAAGTAGTACGCTTGAAACACTAACACTTATTAGTTTCATTCCTATAATTACAATATTTATGGACATTAATGTTCTGATTAATTCAGAAATTTTTCAAAGCATAAATTTTTTAACAACTTTATCCAAAAAAGAAATTATATATTTGATGTCTTTTTCTTCAGCTTCAATTATTTTGCTTTCATTTTTGATGTCACTTTATGTAAATCATCTTAATTATAAATTTAGCGCAATACTTGGAAAAAAAATATCTTTAAAAATTTATAAATCTTTTATTGCAAAAGATATTATTTTTTTTAATGAAATTTCTCCAATCGAAATAACAAAAACAATAACTTTTGAAGTACCAAGGTTAATAGAACAAGTTATACAGCCCTGTTTTAGATTAATAGTAAAAGCTTCTCTTATTGTGTTCATTACTTTAGTGATCCTAATTCATAACTTTTATTTTTCATTTGTACTCTTTTTTATAATTTTTTTATTCTATTTATTTTTTAATTTAATTTTTAAAAAAAAAGTGTCTGTTATTGGTAGAGAAATAAGTTTAAATCAATCAAAAATTCATTTAGCAACTACAGAAACTTTTAATTTCATCAGAGAAATTAAAATTTTTAATAAAGAAAATTTTTTTAAAAATAGATTTATTTTTTCTTCTGACAAATTTTATGAAAATTTTACAAGAATTGGCCCAATTTCACAAATGCCCAAAGTTATTTTGGAGAATCTTTTTTTAATTATTGTTTTGCTAAGTGTATCTACATTATCAATGACAATTGGGGTAGATAGTTTAACAAAAATATTAATAACAACTTCTTTTTATATTATTTGTGTTTTAAAATTAATACCAGCTTTTCAAAATCTTTATTATGAGTATGCTAATATTAAATCAGCAGAACAAACTTTGAAAATAATTGAGAAAATTTATTTTTCAAGACCAAAAAAAAATTTAAAAAATTTGAATAAAATAAATTTTAAAAAATCTATTAAATTCAATAATATTTCATTTAATTACAAACAAAATAATAATTTCGTGTTTAAAAATATTAATTTTCAAATTTTAAAAAATCAAAGTCATGCAATAGTTGGCAAGACAGGTTCAGGAAAATCAACATTAATTGACATTTTGTGTGGATTTACAAAAATCAAAAATGGAAAAATTTTAATTGACGGAAAAAATATCAACTATTTTGGAAATTCAAAATGGTTTGAGAATATTTCAATGGTTAAGCAAAATTTTTTTGGATTAAATGATACAATTTTAAGCAATATTATTTTAGATAACAAATTTGATAAAGATAGGTTGGAAAAAGTTATAAAAATTTCACAATTAAAAGGAGTTATTAAATCAAAAAAAAGTGGTTTAAATTATATTATTGGAGAAAATGGATCAAAATTATCTGGTGGACAAAAGCAAAGATTATCAATTGCAAGATCACTTTATCATGTTAAAGATATTTTAATTCTAGATGAGGCAACATCTGCACTGGATGAAAATACTGAAAAGTTGGTTCTTAATGCTATTAAAAATGAATATGATTTAACTTTAATTTTAGTGACTCATAATAAAGAAATATCAAATTTAATGAAAAATAAAATCAATATAGAGAATTTCAGTATCAATGTTAAAGAAAGTTAAAAATAAAAATATTGCAGTATATACAGCACTTTTTGGAAACTATGATTATTTAAGAGACCCGCCTGTTGCATATACCGAAGTTGATTATCTATGCTTTACAGATAATAAAAAACTTCAATCAAAAAAGTGGAAAGTGCTATATATCAAAAAGGATAACTTTAGTCCAAAAGACATGAATAGATATATTAAAATTAACAATTATAAATTCTTAAAAGATTATAAATTCAGCATTTATCATGACGCAAATGTTGTTTTTTTTTCAAATCCAGTTGAGCTTATAAAAAAATACCTAAAATCATCTGATATTGCTATGCCCCAACATAGATATAGAAACTCATCTCAATCCGAAGCAAAAGAGGTTATTGCATATTCAAATTTATCTAATTTTCAAAATGATAAAGTAAAAAAAATTACAAAAAAAAATATAAATTGGTTAACAGAAAACAGGTTTATTTTACGAAGAAATAATAAGAAAATCATTAAAGATTTAATGAATACTTGGTGGAAGATGTATAAAGATGGAATTGTAAGAGATCAAATTTCTTTTCCGTACGCCTGTAAAAAGCATGGTTTAAAACCAAACATAATAAAAAAAAGATTTCATTATCTTCATATTTTTACTGTTAAACCTCACACGAAATCATCATTACGTTTTAAATTAAAATATTATTTTTTTATAATATTTTTAGAATTTTTATTAATAATTTTTTTTAAAATTAAAAATTATGCCAAAATATAGTAATTCAAGATTTTTAAAAAATTTATTTTTAATTTTATTTATCAAAATTTTATTTGTTTTTTTTTATTCGATTAATTTTTACAGTATTACCCATGACTCTTGGGAGTACATAGAGCTAGCAAAAAGTTTATCTAATAATTTAACTTATAAAATAGATAATCTGCCACAAATGAATAGAGCTCCAGGGTATCCAATATTTTTAGCTTTATTTTTTTTTATCTCAGAAAAAATAAGTTTTGTTATTTTTGGACAAGTTTTACTAGGTACAATTACGATATGTTTGGTTATAGATATTTGGGAAAAAATAAATCAATGTTTGATAAGCAGACTTAACATTATTTTTTTTTCAAGCTGTATTTATCTCAATTATTATGAAAGTGTTATTATGACAGAAACATTATATACTTTCCTTATTGTTTCTGGATTATGGTTCTTTGTATGTTTTAACAATAAATTTTTTGACATAAACTCACTTAAAACGATTAATCATATTTTTTGTGCGATTTTATTAAGTTGGGCTGTTCTTACACGTCAACCAGTTATTTTTTCTATATTTAATTTTTTTTTATTTATTTTTATATTCACATTCTTTTCAAATAAAAATTTTTTTTTTAAACAATTGAAAAATTTTTTTATTTTTGGATCAATTTTTATATTGATAATAAGTTCATGGATGTTTAGAAATTACATTACATTTAAAGATGAAATTTTAACAAATAGTAATGCAACAATCTTAGGTTATAAAACAAGCATTGAAACTTATAATCATTTTTATAATCAAAATTTTAAAGAATTTGTGCACTCTTACCCAGAACCTTTTATTATGATAAGACCTTATGAAAAACCAGTTATAGCAAAATATATTTATAGTAATGAAAAAAAAGAGGTTGAAATTGCTTTTACAGAGCTTGAGAATGATGTTGCTTCAAATAAAAATATAAACAAATCAACCATGGAATTATTTAAAAGAATATCAGAAAAAAGACACGAGGCTGATTCATTTTTATTTCTAAAAGCACCCATATCTCGAGCTTTAAAACTGATATTTTCGCCAAGGATTGGATCTTTTTCACGAGATCAAGTTATTAATTCAAGTAATACTGAAAAAAAAAATCTCTATTTATTTTTTATATATAATTTTACTTTTATATTTTTATTTTTAATTGGTATTTATAAATCCTACAAAGTTAAAAAAAAATCTAATAATTTGAATTTTATAGTTTTGAGTTTTTCTCTAATATTCATAATTTCACACATAGTGTTTTATTCTTTTTATTCTCCTTTTACACAAAGTAGATATTTTATACCATTATTTCCATTATTGTTTTTGTATATCCCAAATTTTTCAGTTAAATTTTTTTTAAGAAAAGTAGCAACGTAATATGTGCGGTATTTGTGGCTTTATCAATAGGGACTCTATCTCCTTGGTAGTTAATCAAGATAACATTAAAAAAATGTTATCTGTATTAAATCATAGAGGACCAGATCACAAAGGTGCATGGTTTTCTGAAGATGGAAAGGTAACTCTTGGGCATACTAGATTATCTATCATTGATTTAAGTTCAAATGGAAATCAGCCAATGGAAAGTGAAAATAGTAGATATATAATGTCATATAATGGTGAGACATATAATCATCTTAAGTTAAGAGATGATTTGAAAAATGTTAGATTTAAAAGTTCATCAGATACAGAGTCTATTTTAAATTCTTTTATGTCTTTTGGTGTGGATAAAACTTTACAAATGATGGAAGGGATGTTTGCAATTATATTGTATGATAAAAAAGAAAATAATATTTACTTAATAAGAGATAGATTTGGTGAAAAGCCTTTATATTATTTTTCTGATAATAAAAATTTTATTTTTGCATCTGAGATTAAATCATTATTAAAGCATAGTAATACTATAAAAGAATTAAACGATGAAGTTTTAAGTGATTTTTTTAATTATAATTATATTGGAAATAAAAGTTCTATTTATAAAAACATTAACAAAGTTCTACCTGCACACTATCTTAAAATAAATTTAAAGAGTTTTAAATTTGAAAATATAAATTATTGGCAACCAAAATTTAATCAACTATTAGTTGAAAATGAAAATGATTTGATTGAAAAAATTGAAAATAAATTAATTTTATCAGTCAACAAAACACTTACTTCTGACTTGCCAGTTGGATGTTTTTTGTCAGGTGGTGTTGACTCTTCATTAATTACTAGCATTGTAAGAAAACATTTTGATAATAAATTAAATACATTTTCCATAGGGTTTGAAAATAAAAATTATGATGAGTCAAAATATGCGAAAGATATAGCCTCACATCTAAATACAGATCATCATGAATATTTTTTAAAAGATACTGAAATTCTTGATACAGCAACTTCTCTTTCAGATATTTATGATGAGCCTTTTGCAGATTCCAGTCAAATACCTACTGTAATTCTATCTAAGTTAACTAAAAAAAAAATTACAGTTTGTCTTACTGGAGATGGAGCAGATGAATTATTTTATGGGTACGATAGATATAATTATGCTTTAAAAGTTTATAATTATCTTAAATTGGTTCCTCAATATATAAGGAAAAAAATATTTTCTAAAAAGAATGAAAAGCTCATGCTTATAAGATATTTACTTTATTTAGCTCTAAAATTTAAAGGTATTAAAAATATTGAGAATAAAATTGAAAAAATTCTTAATTTAATGAATTTTGATAACTTTTCTGATGTTTACAAATTTTCAATATCTAATGAAATTAACTCAGGTCATATATTGAATAATAATAATAATAACTCAATATTTAATAGTTTTATTAAAAAAGGAAATTCGAATTTATCTAATATGATTGATTTTGATATCAAAGAATATTTACCTAATGATATTTTAACTAAAGTTGATAGAGCTTCTATGTTAAGCTCACTAGAGACTAGAGCCCCGTTCTTAAATCATGATTTAGCAAACTTAGCATTATCTATTCCTGCAAATCTACATTTTAAGAATGGTGTGAACAAATATATTTTAAAGAAAATATTGTCCAAATATATACCAGAAAAATTATTTAAAAGACCTAAAATGGGATTTGGAGTACCATTAAATGATTGGTTAAAAAATCAATTAAGTGACTGGTGTGATGATCTTTTGTCAGAAAAAAAATTAAAGGAAGCTGGAATATTTAATTATAATAATATCATAAATAATTATAATGCTTTTAAAAAAGATAAAGCAAATATTCATAGTTCTATTTGGAGTATATTAATTTTTCAATCATGGTATTTCAAAAATTTTAAATAAATTATGAATGAAGCTGCTGTAGATATCAGGAATCAGATACTACTTCTTGATAAATATGGAAATAACTTTTCAATTACCACCGCATTATTATTATTAATAGCATTAATTTTAATTTTTTACATTAATGAAAAAAAGAAATTAAATAATTTATGTATTCTTACTTTAGTGATTTCTACTTTCTCTGTTTTTTTTATAAGTTTAATAACTGATTATAGCTTTGCTACAGATAGGTATAATTTTGTAGCTCATATTCCAGAATTTAGAGAACAGTTTTTTATTAAACCTATTACAAGAGTTTTTATTTTTAGAGCCAGTGAAAATGCTTCATTAATTTATTCTTTTTTACCATTACCTACCCCAAAAACATTGTTGGATCTTGGGTTATTTACAAAGTGTATATATCTTGCTTTTATATTTTTTATAATATCAAAAGATTTTCAGAAAAAAAAAAAATTAATTTACTTCATTATATTTTTTCCATTATTTCATTTTTATTCATCAACAGGAGGAAAGGAATGCTTAGTATTTATATTGGCATACTTCTGGTCTGAGAGTTTAATTAATAAAAAAATAATTTTAAATTTAATCATTTCATTTATTTTTGTAATAGTGAAGTTTGAGTTTGGTTTTTTAGTTGCAGCTAGTTCTATATTTTACTTTATAATGAAGATAGAATTTTTTAAAAAATATTTTTTGCTTTTATCAATCATAGCAATATATATAGCCTCCTATTATTTATTCGAAAGATATAATTATTACATAAATTGGAAATTTAGAGGATTTTCAGAGTCAGGACAATGGTTACAGCTTAATAATTTAAACGATTTTATTTTAAGACTAATAAAATCTTATTTTACTTCACCAATAAAGATAATGAATTTTGAAAGTATAAATTTATTAAAAATTGGTTTCTCATTATCTTTAATTTTTTCATATTTATATTTCTATTTAGAAACTATAAAGATAAAAAAAATATCATATGAATTAATTTTCATTCTAACTTTTAAAATTATTTTTTGTGGAATTTACACTCTGATGATTGATAATTGGGGCACTTATCAAAGATTGATATTTACACCAATAATTTTATCTATTTTTATGACGATTAATTATTCAATATCTTTTAAAAATGAAAAGTAAAAAAATTTTATTTATCGTAAATCATTTAGCTTTTTTTGTGTCACATAGAATGTCCATTGCTGAAGAATTAATAAAAAGAAATAATAAAGTGAAAATAATCTCAGGTAATTCAGCAAGTATTTTAATGGAGAAAATTGCAATTAGGGAAATGAAAAAGAAAAAAATTGATTATGAAAAATTAAGTTACTCATCCTCAAAAATAAATTTTTTTAGAGATATTATTGGAATAATAAAATTGGTCTTTATTATTAAAAAGTTTAAACCAGACATAATTCACTTCGTATCTGCCAAAGGTTTTCTAATAGGGAGCGTTAGTTCTTACTTTTCAAAAGTAAAACATAAGCTAGTATCAGTATCTGGTGTAGGAAACTTTTTTATAGAAAAAAAAATCACATCCAAAGTTATAAAATTTTTTTATACTAAGTTTATTCTATTTTTTAAAAATGAGGATAATAAATTTATTGTTCAAAATAATAGAGACCAAAATTTAATTATAAAACACTTTAAATTACAAAAAAAGAATGTTTTCCTTTTCAAAGGTTCTGGAGTTGATATGACAAAAATTAACCCATCTAAAAAAAAGCAAAGAAAAAAAATTGTGCTTTTTCCTGGAAGAGCAGTTTTGGAAAAAGGATTATTAGAATTTATAACTGCTTCAAATCACTTAAAAAAAAAATTTCCCAACTGGAAATTTATTATTGCTGGAACTTTAGATTATAAGGGGCCTGGGCAAATTAATAAAATGGAATTAAATTCCTTAAGAAATAATAAAAATCTCATTTTTGCTGGCTATCAAAAAAATCTGAATAAACTTTTAAAAATTTCCTCTATTGTCTGTCTTCCTTCTTACAATGAAGGTTTGTCTAAATCATTGATAGAAGCTATATTCATGAAAATACCAATAATCACAACAAATGTACCTGGTTGCAAAGAATTAGTAAAAAATCATAAAACAGGTTTCTTAGTTCCACCAAAAAATACATCTTTATTAATTAAAAAGTTGGAAAAATTGATGCAAGATAAAAAAATGAGAGCAGATATGATAAATAATTATAAATTATTTAATCCCAAAATTTATGATAAAAAAACTATTATTGTAAAACACCTTAAATTATATAATTCTTTTTTTAAAAATGACCAAATCTAAAACTATAAAAATATTAGAGCTATTGTTAGTTTTAATACCAGTTTCAATTATAATTGGCCCTTTTTTCGCAGATTTATTAGTTGTACTAAGTATGCTTATTTTTATTTTTTACTTATTTAAAGATAATCAATCTATTTTTTTTTTAAAAGATAAGTTTTTATTTTACTTTACAATTTTTTTTTTATTTATTTTTTTTAATTCCCTTTTTAATAATGGAAATTATTACTCAATTAAAACTTCAATAACATTTGTTAGATTTATTTTTTTTTATTTAATAATAATATTCATATGTGAAAAGTGTGAAATTAATTTTTTTAATAAACTCTATAAAATCTTTATGATTATTTTTGGAGTGCTTTTTATTGATAGTAGTATCCAGCTATTTTTTGATCAAAATATTTTGAGTTATAAAAGTCCATACCCGGGTAGAATTTCTTCATTATTTGGTGATGAATTGATTTTGGGATCTTATATATCTAAATTTTTTCCTTTATTATTTTACTTTCACGTTAAAAAATACGGATTTCAGGGAAAACCATTTAGATTACTAGTGATCTCATTATTAACATATTTTACCACTCTTATTAGTGGTGAGAGGATTGCTTTTTTATCTATAAATTTATTTTTTATTTTAATTATAATTTTTTATATTAGATATTTTTTTAGTCTAAAGTTGTTATCTTTTATCGTTTTAGTTTTTTTGATTAATTTAATTACATACTCTAATTCCTCCACTTTAAAGGAAAGATATTTTCAAAAGACATTAAATCAAACTGTTCTTAAAAATGATTTTAAAATCGAAGGTTTAAATATTAAAAAAAATACATTAACAGAAAAAATTAATAACAATCGTTTTTTTCAATATGTACCATATGAATATCGTCTATATTTTTTGACTTCTATTAATATTTTTAATGATAACATTATATTGGGCAAAGGTACAAAAAGTTATAGATATGAATGTGGTAATGAAAAATATGTAATATCTAAAAGTTATAGTTGTTCTACACATCCTCATAATTTTTATTTTCAAATGCTAGCAGAAAATGGAATTATTGGTTTCGGTTTTTTATTTTTGTTTAATATATATTGCTTTCTCACAATTATTAAAAAGATTTTATATAAAAAAAAATATGATTTTTCATATCCTTTAGTGTCAGGGATATTTGTCTTTTACTTTCCATTTATTTTTACAGGAAATGTATTTAATAATATGGTGTGCATATTTAGTTTTTTTGTCATAGGATTTTATATGTATGAAAAAAATATAAAATATCATGATTAAATTAATTTTGATTTCAATAACTTTAAATTTTCTTTTAGTGTTTTTTTACAAAAGAATAAATTTTTTTTCAGTTTATAACGATAAACAAAGTAAATCTATTTCTTTAATTGGGGGAAATATCATAATAATAAATTTTATTATTTTTTTTATTTATTCGGTGGTATTTGATAAAGCAATTTTAGATGAGTTTTTTTCACAGAAAAGACAATTGTACTCATTTATTATAGCTTCAATTGGAATTTATCTCATGGGTGTATTTGATGACAAATATAATTTAAGCCCTATGCCTAAAATATTTGTGATGTTATTTTTTATTTTATTTGCAATTCTAGGTGATAATAACTTATCAATTTATAAATTAAAATTTCAAACTTTTGAAATTACTCTTGGCGTATATAGTTTATTTTTTTCATCTTTCTGCTTTTTAGTTTTTATAAATGCAATAAATATGTTTGATGGGATAAATTTACAAGTTTCTTTCTATTCAATTTTTATATTGATTTATCTGTTTTTAAACTTTTTTCAGTCAAATCTATGTTTATTCTTGATTATTTCCCTTTTATCTTTTTCAATTTTAAATGCTAAAAATGTTTCTTTTTTGGGAAACTCAGGTAGCCACTTTCTTGGGTTTTTATTTTCTTATCTATTAATTAAATTTTATAATTTTAACATTAATACTATTTATGTTGAAGAAATTGTACTTCTAATGCTTGTTCCTGGTCTAGATATGTTGAGAGTTTCTTCGAAAAGAATTATGTCTGGTAACAA
>Ga0315320_10003638_pt1 | contig 12633 bp, 11 predicted proteins | sample M140m21515metaG_FD_203458 | JGI IMG/M metagenome (GOLD analysis project Ga0315320, IMG submission 203458) | Ammonia-oxidizing marine archaeal communities from Monterey Bay, California, United States - M1 40m 21515 | ecosystem: Environmental > Aquatic > Marine > Coastal | place: USA: California...
CAGAGATGACTCTGGTTGCCCCGGGCGGCTCGGTCGGCGATGTTGATTTGGTTGTGACCACAAGCTTTGAGGTACTCACTGAAACGAACGCGTTCAGGTACACCGGGACCGGGAGCACGCTTGACGGAGCCGAACTCCTGGGTCCGCTCACTGCGACTGGCGTCTTGAACGCAGCGCTAGGCCCTTTCACTGGTTCGGTGAGCGAGTCGGGTGTCACAGGGACGGGTTCTGCCCCGGCGGGAGTGATCGCTCAGGTGGGTTATGGGACGCAGGGGCAGCTGCCCACGACATGGCCCGACTTTTTTTGGTCTGACGCTGCATGGCTCAACAGTGCAGGCAGCGATGACGTCTTCAGCGCGACGGTCACCCCGCACACCTATGGCACGTGGATGGTCGCGTTCCGCTTCAGCGACGATGGCGGCTACAACTGGATGTACGCAGACACAAACGGAGCGACGCCCCTGACAGCAACCGAGCTGGCCATGGCCAACGTCGCTCCCTGAGAACGAAGAAAGACCCACCATTGGCCCGCAAGATTCCGCGCGACCTCGGACCTGTCCCCTTCTCCGCCACTGTGGACCACACCCCGCGTGAAGCGAGTGAGCGTGGCCCCAAACGAGAGCTCACGGCTGGTGGCTTGCTCTCCGCGCTTCAGGACGTGCATGCCGCAACGTACCGAGGAAAGTGGACGCTTTCCTTCGGGGATGTGCCCCTTAAGCTCAAGACGCACGTCGACCTGCACGCAGTGGAAGAGTTGTTCGTGTTCCTCATCGAAATGGTTGATAGTGGTTTCGGGGAGTGGAGTCTCGAGGACAAGGGTGAGCTACTTGTGATTGAGGCCAATGTCCACGGGGCGGATGTCACCCTTGAGTTTGGGGATGGAGATGGAGGGGCTGGCACGTTTCGCCGGGTTCGTTTCCCCGGAAAAGCTCAGGTTCGACTTTCCGCTCTGGTGCAGGAGTGTGCGCGTCTGATTCGGCGGTTGGTGGTGGATGCGTCTGTCGCAGATCCAGAGTTTGCCGCCCGTGAAGAGGTGGGTGACCTCCGCTCCGACCTTGCCCAGCTGGAGGCTGCAGTCGAGCATTTGCCGCGAGAGTGGAAGGAGAAGGCGGGCTCCCGGTCGCTGCCGGTGGTGAATGGCCCTTGAGCGAGAAACTCACCCACATTGACGAGGACGGGTCCGCGCGCATGGTCGACGTCGGGGGCAAAGAGGTCACCAGACGACGCGCCGTTGCCCGCGGTCAGGTTCGTATGGGCGGCCACGCGCTGACGTTGGTCCGAGAAGGCAGCAAGAAGGGCGACGTGCTGCAAGTGGCCCGAATCGCCGGGATCCAGGGGGCGAAGCGTACTTCTGATCTCATCCCGCTCTGCCATCCATTGCCCCTGGACTCGGTTCAGGTTGATTTGGATATCGACGAACACGCGTCGGCGGTGATCGTGACGGCCACGGCCACGACATCGGGACGCACCGGCGTCGAGATGGAGGCTCTCACCGCGGTTAGCGCGGCGGCGCTTACCATCTACGACATGGTGAAGGCGGTGGATCGGGGGGTTGTGATCGAGGGAATCCTCCTCCTCGAAAAAGAGGGCGGACGCAGCGGTCATTGGGTTCGCGGAGCCGCCGAATGACTCGAACTCCAGTATTCAGGGGGCATTTGTTGACCCGTTGTGACGATCCTGGGAACCCAGGGGACTCCTCGCTGTCCATGCCACCAAATGAGCGGTATCTCCTTCTTTGGGGAGGCCCGCGGTGACGCGAGAGGAGTTGCAAGACGCGAGTGATTCAGAGCTTGTTCAGGCCCATCTCGCTGGGGACCGACGGGCATTCGAGACCCTGGTGCTCAGGCATCAGGATCGGGTGTACCGGCTTTGTTTGCGGACGGTCTATGACCCGACCCGAGCGGAGGAGGCCGCCCAGGAGGTGTTCGTCAAGGTGTACAGGCATCTGGCGAAGTTCCGTGGAGAGAGCAAGTTCACTACATGGCTTTATCGCGTGGCGCTCAACCACTGTCGTAATGTGCAGGCGTACCGCGCGCGAAGGCACGAGAGGCGACACGACAGTCTGGATGCAGAAGTGGAGACGGAGGACGGCAGCTTCAAGCGCCAGCTGCCTGATGACCGACCAGACGCTGAAGCAACCCTGCTGCTCAATGAGCGTCTTACGATTTTGAAAGAGGAGTTGGCCCGTCTTGATCCGATTTGGAAAGAGATTCTCGTTTTGAGGGACGTGGAGGGCTTGAGCTACGAGGAGATTGGTCAGACGTTGGAGCTGGCCCCTGGGACGGTGAAGTCCCGCATACATCGTGCCCGCGGCGAACTGAAGGTTCGACTCGGTCGCAGACTGAAGGGAGATCAACGGATCAAGTGATCCGGCCGACAACATGACCTCGCCCATGCAACAGAGAGACGATTTGAGCGCACTGCTCGATGGCGAACTCGAGAACGCGGAGTTGGCAGCAATCGAGCAGGAGCTCGAAAGCGACAGCGACCTCCGCGTTGAGCTCGAAGAGCTTCGAGGGATCAGTGACGGTCTTCGTTCTTTGCCTGACGCAACCGCTCCTGATGGCTTCCTCGCTGCGGTGATGGGTCGCATCGAGGCGGGCGATGGCATAGAGGAGATGGACACAGATGTCGGCCGGCTCGCCTCTCCCGTCGAGCGTGTCGTTGAGCCGCAACCAGACAATGTCGTTCGGCTCTCCTCCTGGTGGATCAAAGGGCCGGCCCTAAGCGCAGTCGCTGCGTCCGTTATTGTCGGGATTGGGCTCGGTATTTGGGACAAGGGTCCGTTGGCTCCTCCAAACGCCAGCGAGTTGGTGATGCGTGCCCCCGGTTCGAGCGCGCCGCCCAGCCCAACTGGGCTTATCTCCCCCCCGACTGCGGAAGGGGACGCCATCGCGGACGTTGCTTCCGACGATGAAGAGGCCCGCTCGGGTCGCACAGCTGAGCGAATCCGCATGACCCCTGGTGAGACGGACCGCGTCGCCGTGGGGGGGGCGGGTTCCAGTCCCGCGGTTCTCAGCGCCCCGCGTCGCTCGGGCATCCGAGAAGCCAGCAGCTCGTCGCCTCCGCCTGGAATCGTCGCGGTGGCGGAGGCGGAGTACGCCCCTGAGCCTTCCGCAGAACGCGAAGCTCTTGAGACGGAGTCCGCGCGCCCGTTGGAGACGGCGGAGAAGGGCTTGCTGCCCGAATCCGACGCTTCGAAGGCTCTCGGGCGCTCTGACGGAGTCTCTCCGCCTCCGCCAGCCACACGTCAGGCGATGACGGCGGTGGCCAGCTTGCGGACTGCGGATTCGGACGTGGTGGTTTCTCTTCGCGACACCGCCATGTCGAGGGGCTGGGAACTCACCTTTGTCTCTCCCGGAGACGCCGCGGTGGTCCTGAGCGATCTCCTGCCTGAGCAGGTGGTCGAGCTTCTTCTTCCTCCTGGCGATGAACTTGCTGCCCAGGCGATCCTCGATGGTCTCGGATCGTTTCGGTTCGCCTCGAGCCCGGAAAGGGCTGAGGGAGAGCATTCGCGCCTGCGTGTGACGGTCATCTACGTCCCGGAGTAGAGCGAGGACAACTGGCGCTTCGCGCCCAGTGTCGACAGGGCATCAGGACCTGGATTCGTCATGGGCCTGGAAGACCAGTCGAGGTCCCTGATAGGGAGCTCCTCTCACTTTTCGGGAACTCAACGTGCCCTTCGCGGGTCTCTTCCCTCATAGAGACAAGAGCTCGCGGCGCGTTTGGCACGGGGTGTCGCGAGGGCCATCGGAGGGGACAGCGGGCGCTCCTTCCTTCGATGGACGGGCCTCGTCGGGAATCATCCTGGCGGGGTCCTCCCTCTTGCGAGACGTGCTTGCTTTTGGGGCCCGCGGTCATCTTGGATGGGTGGATATTTTGCATGCGAATGAGAATCGGCGGAGCGACTTCTGGTCGGCTACGTTCCGGCAATGCATGCCTCCGTTCGCTTCCGTCTGCCCTCTGGCGACGTAGTAGAGCTGCTGCCAGGTGACCTCATCGGTCGCACGACGACGGCCGCTCTGAATATCGACGCTCCGCAGATCTCCGAGGCCCACGCTCTCGTCAGCCTGCGCGCAGGCGAATTGCATCTCCTGTCTCTTCGACGCATGGTCGCTGTGGACGGAAAGGCAGTGGCGAATGTGGTGCTCCAGAGAGGTCTGTCTGTGGGCCTGGCCGAAGGGATCGAGATCTCGGTCGAAGCGGTCCACCTTCCCGGCGCGCTCGCCGCGTTGGAGCTTTCGGGGGGGGGGCGTCGCCTCCTAGGCTCAGTGGCTTCAATCGTCGCTGACGTCCCGGTGCGTATCACCGGGCGGTATGAACCCTCTGCTGATGCCCATCTCTGGGTCACTGATGGGGTCTGGAAGCTCCAGCTTCAGGGCGACGCTCCGCGCCCCTTACGTCCCGGTGAGACCTTCCAGGTGGGCGGTAGAGAGTTGACGCTTGTGGATGTGCCTCTCACCTCCGCCGGTCAAACCCCGACGCGGGTCGAAGGAGGAGTGCAGACTCCTCTGCATATCGTTGCTCAGTTCGACACCGTTCAAGTGCATCGAGCAGACCGACCACCGCTGGTCCTCAGCGGCCGGGGGGCCCGCATCGTCAGTGAGTTGGTCAGCTTCGCTGGGCCTGCCCCATGGCAGCTGCTCGCGGGTGAGGTCTGGCCAGACCAATCCGACGCGGGGGTCTTGCGTCACCGACTTGACGTCAACCTGGCGAGACTTCGTGCGCGGCTTCGTGGGGCAGGCGTCCGCGCTGATCTCGTGCACACCGATGGAGCGGGACAAGTTGAGCTTCTGCTGGTTCCAGGCGACTCGGTAGAGGACCGCACGTGACACACGACTCGTTCGGCGGGTGGAGTGAGCCAGCTGCCGACCCCGAAGAGCCCGTGTCGGAACTCCCCCTCCCTGACCTAGGTGACCGATACGATCGTCTTGATCTCATTGGGTTCGGTGGGATGGGACGAGTGTTCGAGGCCTTCGACCGGAAGCTTCAGCGTACGGTCGCGCTGAAAGAGGTCGCGCCACATTTAATGAACACTGTGAGTGCGAAGCGCCTCGCTACGGAGGCGCTTCTCACCGCTGGGCTTGAGCACCCTGGCATTGTCAGCGTGCACGATGTCGGAAGGACAGAGGACGGTCGGCTCTACTACACGATGCAAATCGTGCGCGGCCAATCTCTCGCTCACCGACTGACGGAGATCCGCGACCCGGCGGCGAGGAGCGTGCTCTTACGTCATGTCCTTCATGCCTGTCACGCGGTCGGCTATGCCCACAACAAGAGCATCGTCCACCGGGACCTCAAACCCGCGAACATCGTGGTCGGTGAGTTTGGGGAGACCCAGGTCGTCGACTGGGGGCTCGCGTGCCGTCTCAACGGAGACGGAACGACCGGATCGAGCGAAGGCACCGAGGGGTACATGAGCCCAGAGGCGGCCTCGGGTGGGCCCACGGACGCCCGCTCGGATGTGTGGAGCCTCGGTGTCACGTTGCGTGAGGTGGTGGGTGAACTTGCTCCCCCTGACCTCATCGCGATCGTGGATCGGGCGGCGAACCCGAGCGCTTCGGAGCGCTACTCGGATGCACACGACCTCGCCGTCGACCTTGAGCGCTTTCTCGGTGGTCAGCGGGTGGGCGCATACGAGTACTCCAGAGTCGAGCTTCTCAGGCGAGTGGTCAACGCCTGGCAAGCTCCCATCGCGGTGGCCCTTATCGCGACGTTTGTGTTGCTTGCGGGAGGCATGAGCGCATGGCTCAGTACGAGGCGCGCCCGCGACCGGGCGGTCGCGGCTGAGGCAGATACGCGAGATGCCCTGCAGTTGTCTGCCCGTTACCTCGCTTCGTCTCTCGAGGGCCAGTCGGTTGTGGCGGCGCGAGAGGAGCGTCTGCCGGAGGCTCAGGTGCTCGCGGCGCACGCCCTGGTCGCGCGCGAGTCTGCCCTTGCGAGGGGGGTCATCCTCGCGGCCGGTGCGACGAGTAGCCCAGTAGGTGTTCACTCTGGTCCTCTCCCCGACTGCCAGGGGGTCTGGCTGGGTGAGAGCGGTTTTCTGTGTCGGAATGAGGACGGGCTGCAGGTCTGGTCGGATGGCGACGGCCTTCTGTGGACTCTCGAAGGTGCGGTGCAAGACGCGGTGATGGTGGGCGACTTTGTGGCGGTCACGAAGCCACATTTGAAACTAGACCTCCACGACCGAGCTACGGGAGCCCTTCTCGCCTCATGGGAGGAGGTTCCTGGAGGGATGGGCCTCGAGGGCGCTCCGGACGGTTCCGCCGTCGGCTTAGTGAATGGAGAGGATGCTCTCATCGTTTCTCTTCCAGGCCTCAGGGGCGTCCGCAGCAAACCGTGTTTGGCCGACAAGCCTGCCATTGCGATGACATTTGGCCCGGACGGAGCCTTTGTGATGTGCCTAGGAGCATCGCTTGTGTCCCTGGGGGCTGGAGGTGAAGTGGTTCCGTTACGGAAGAGATTCCCGAACCGTCTTGAGCCACGACTGCTCGCGTACAGCGAGGGCTTATTGATCGGCGGGTCAGTGCATGGGGGCGTCCTCACCGTTGATGTGAAGACCGGGGAAATCATTGGCTCGCACAAGATTCTTGATGGCGCGGTGGATGGGCTGATTCCGGTCCGGGGGCCGGAGCTTGTCGCGATCTCCGGTGGACGCGCTGGCGTCCGGCTCTGGGACCTGAGGCAGTGGAGCGAGTTACTCAGTCTCCCTTCCCCGACCCGGGGACTCGCTCGTGGAGAATCGGGGTCTCTTCGGGTGGCTGGAGACTCTCTGTTGACCTGGGAATTGCCTGACCGTCTCCGAACAAGGAGATACGAGGTGCCCGCTGGTCTCGCGGCGATGGCGATGTCGCCGGATGGCCTGAGCATCGCCGCGGCACGGGGGGATGGTTACCTCACTGTCTGGTCGACTGAGACGGGGGAGGTCTTGCTGCAAGAGGCCTGGCAGCAACGAGTGCTGAAGAGCTTGAGCTTCAGCCCAGATGGACGTTTGCTCGTGGCCGCAGGGTTGGGAGAGGCTTCGGTGCGGAGTTGGGACACCTCGGACTGGTCGGAAGGAGAGACCTGGCCGTCGACAATCTATCGGCGAATTGGTGTGCTCCAAGATGGAGAGGTATGGGGAATGGGATACGGCGTAAGCCTCCATCGGGACGTGCGCGTGTTTCCTGACGCAACGTTCAATTCAGATGTCCCGTTCTTCGACGGAGTCTCCGCGCTTGACGGCAGCTGGGCAGCGGTGATCGACGAGCGAGGTCGTCTGTGGCGACTACCTTCTGGTGACGGTGAGGTCGAGTTCATCGTGGAGCGACCAGGAGCCCGTGGGGTGGCCATCGACTCCGCTGGGAGACTGGCCGTCGCTTTCGACGACCGACTCGAACTCCTCCAGTCCGACGGCGCACCCTTGGCGACCATGCGCGTCCCATCACGTGGGGTCGTGGATTTGGCCTTCTCGCCTAATGGCCGGTTTCTGGCAGCTGGGCTCATCGATGGTCGGGTGGCTCTTTATTCGACCCGTACCCAGATGGAGTTGGCATTGCTTGTTGGGCATGCCGAGCGGGTGGGAGCGCTCCAGTTCACTCCCGACAGCGAGAGCCTTTTCACCGGTGACTGGGATGGGGTGGTGCTTCGATGGGACCTTTCAGACGTGGAGCGTCCTGCAGAGGAGTTGGTGCAGGCGGCTGAGTCCACATGGGGGCTCTCCCTGGAGTCTGCGCTTGCGACGGGACTCTGACCTCTCCAGTCTAAATGCGGTCTCGGCGGAGAAGGATCACGTTCCTGACCTGCTGTGTGGGGCCTTCATCGAGTCCCTTTACTGTGAGCTGGAGAGTGGATCCGATCCCGCGGATCTGGATCTCCCCTTGCCCTTTGCCCATACGTCGTGCCAGGTCGTTGAGGTCCGAGAGGAGGCCAGGGGGCAGCTGTCCTCGGTGGATGTGCGCCCGTCCGCCCTCAAGGCGTATCGAGATGCGAGGTCTTGATATGAACCAAATGAAGAAGGAGATGATGACCGCGGCGCAGCCTGTCAGGGCGACGGAAAGCACCGCCTATTTCTTCCAGAACGCGAGCCGCGCTGCTCCGCTCCTGTCTTCATCCGGGGTGGGGAGCTTCGCTATTGCAGAGCGGGCCCATTGTGTTTGTGGCTCTAGCTTCAGAAGCTGCTCTAGGCGCTGTTGTGCTGCCTGATTGTCCCCACAATCGATGGCAATCCTTGCGAGGAGTTCTCTGGCTCGTACGTGCCGGGGATTGAACGTACTTGCGAGTTGGAGGTATTCCTCAGCCTCTTCCCGTTCGGTCTCCGCAGACTCTTTCCAGACCGCCCAGCCCAATTCAGACAGCACGTCGGGGTCTGATGGGTTATCCAAACGGAGGTGCTTGAGGATGTTCACTGCCCGAGTGAACTCCCGTGAAGCGATCAGCGCTCTAGCCTCCTGAACCGTGTGGTCGGCCGAAGGTTTCGGGGGGCTTGCCTCTGGGTTGGTTTTGGGCAGGTCACGCTTCCGCGCAGCGCGCATGCCGCCGGCCAATGGAGCTTGCCCAAGGCTCATTCGACGGTCGTATTCCTGACGACGAGCGGGGACGGAGAAGGTACGCCCGGCGAGGTGGGCGACCTGGGCCAGCTCACGCGCCATTCGACGCACGTCCTCCGGCAGATGACGACTCGTACTCGCCGCGGCCCAACGAGCGAGAAGCCGTTTCCACGAGCGGTCGATGACGGCGGGGTTTGCCTTTGCTGGTACGCCGAGGAATCGGTAGTAATCGACCCCCATGCGGTTGCGGTAGTCACGAGTGACCGCGGCGGCGGACATGAGGGCGGGGGGCGAACCGGGGGAGGTCGCCCGGGAGCGACTCAGGCCCGGGGAGGTTCGCCGTGGCCCTGGGGCGCGGGTCGGTTCGACACGTTTTGTCTCGGATCCTGGTCGCTTAGAGGATGTGTTGCTCTTTGAATAGCTCCCGGAGTAGCTCTTTGAATAGCTCCCGGAGTAGCTCTCGCTGTGGTCCGGGGTTCGCGCTGATGGCCGATGGTTCGGCAAGTCCGGCATGACGACGCCGGGAGTCGCGCTCGGGGCGGTTTGGCTCCGTGGAACGGTTGGGGAGCCACTGGCCCATTCAGACTGGCGGAGCTCAGCTGTCTGTCTTGTCTCGGGGAGAGGGAGGTCCAGGGCCTGGAGGGTCCCGCTTGAGGGCGGGGGACTCAGCGTGGGTTCGGGGACCTGACCCGCACGGACCGCAGCGAGTATCTGGTCTGGACGTATCTGAGGGTTGACCCCCACCACCTCGACCTCCCGGGTGTCCGGTTCGAACGGGTACTCGCTCGAGGGCTCATCGAAGGCCATGATGGCGTCGCCGCCAAAGGGGTCTTCCAGGGGTGGGCTCAGGCCGAGCGCTTTCGAGCGGTTTCCGTCGCGCCTGACCCATCCAAGGGCCTCGAGCAGCCATAGGAGCTTGAAGAGGTCCTGATGTTCGTGCGCATGCTGCCGCAGAAGTTCTGCGACGGATGCAGGTCGGTCGAGGTCCTGGAGAAGCCCTCCGAGGGATCCTCCGACTTTGAGCATCGCCCACCCTTCGGGCAGCGCCGCCTGGGGAACGACGGGACCCGCCGCCCGGTCGGCGATTGGTCCGAGAAGCTCGTAGTGACTTAGACACTTGCGTACCCCAACCCAAAGCGAGTGGAGGGGTGAGACATCGAGGAAGACGGCCTTCAGGAGCAAGTTCGCGGGGAGTCCATCGCTGAGCCGGAAGGTCCAGCCTCCCTTCTCCCAGTCCAGAGGCGCTTCGACACCTCGTTTGACGAAGTTCATTCGTGCCTCGGTGTTGCCGAGGTCGGTGTCAGGGAGTCTGAACGAAGGGTCGCTGGACTCGAACCACATGGGTGCACCGCTGACGAAGAAGAGGCGGTGATAGTTCCCGCCAAACTGCACAGTCAGTGCTCCACTCGAGCCTTCTCGGACCAAACGGCCCATCAGCGATACGTACATCCCACGGGTGTGAAACCCGAGAGAGGGGATGGTGCTTCCTGGATCACTCAGCGCCAAAGTTCAGATCACCATTCCTTCCCCGTGGGAGAACGTGCGTCCCACTCGCAGTGCATCCAGGTCGATCTCAACTCCTTCTAGCGTCACTGAGCGAAGCGTCTCCCCCCTGAGAGCCATCTCCGCGACTGCCGCCGCGGTGAATGGACCCATCATCGCACCGTGACCAGAGAAACCCACGGCATGGAGTAGTCGTTCCTGATGCAAGTTGTACCCGAGGAAGGGATTGTGGTCAGGTGTTACGGCGTAGAACCCAGCGGTGGTGGCTCGCAGTCCGCTGAACTCCATCAAAGGAGGCATGGATTCGGCCAACTCCATCCAAAGCTGCATTCCATAATTCTCAAGTCCAGATTTGTGGAAGAACTCGGGCTCGATGACGTCCTGGTCCTCCCAGTCAAAGTCTCCCTGGGAGTCGGCGTGGTGTGCCCAGCCCAGCATGAGCTGCTCTGCGTTTTCGGGTCGACAGTAGGCGCGGTTCGGACTGATGGTCATGGGCATCGCCTTCAGCTGTGTCCCGCTGAGCGATGGCCCCCGCTGAAGAAAATAGAGGTAGCGCTTGAGCGGCTCAATAGGGAGAGGAGCTCCTCCCAGCAATTCAGTGAGGCGCGGGGACCAGGCGTTGGTGCAATCGACAAAAAGATCCGCTTCGAAGCAGTCGCCGTCGGAGGTCATGACGGCGTCCAGCTGTCCTCGACTGTCGAAGCGCCCTTCAGTGACTGGCTTGTACTGGTGGAGAACACCTCCCAGTTCTTCAATCCTGCGAAAGCCCTCCATGTAGACGACGTCTGGGTGAAGGAACCCATCGCTGGGACAGAAGGTCGCGCCGATCAGGGCGCTGTTGTCTACGTGGTCGAAGCGCTCGGCAATGGCGGCCGGGTGGAGTAACTCGACATCCCTGAGTCCCGCGGCTTGCTGCATGGCCACGTTGGCGCGGGCTACGTCCCATGCCTTTTTTGCCTTCAGGGCATCCTCAGCCCTGGACGGATCGCCGTAGAGAAAGAGGTATCCATTCTGGACGAGGGCGTCGCCTTGGCCTGGCTCGCAGCGAAAGCGCTCCTCGAAGTTTTGATACTCGTTGACCGAGTAGCGCATCGCCTTGACGGTCGCTGGGGTGCTGAATTGTTGCCTGATGCAGGCTGCCGAGCGTGATGAACTACCGGCTCCTTTCTCCTTCGCCTCGAGAACGGTGACGCGTACGCCTGCACTCAGAAGACGCTCGGCGAGGAGTGCTCCTGTAATGCCTGCGCCGATGACGACGACATGCTCTGGGCGGGCCATGTCGATGAGTCTACGGTGATTCGCCATCCAAGTACGAGGGTCCCGACTCCAACCGCTCGTCTCCAGGGCGCGGCTACGGCCCTCCCATCGGGGGTGGGAAGGTAACGCTCCACTCCATCGAGGCCGGCATGTTGGCTGCTTGATGCGGTCTCAAGACGGGCGCGAAGAGATCGTACGTTTGAGGGTGTTTGTCCCGCCAGGACCGCCAGGACTTGAGGGTCGGGCCGCGGGGCCGACACGACCGCGAGCAGCTCCTCTCCCCGCGACGGCGTGAGCCGGAGCCATTGACCTGGGCCTGGCACCGCGTAGGTCATGGCGTCCGTCCAGCCTTGCTCCGCTTGAAGCGGATCTGGGTACAGAGGCACCACATGATCGCCGTCAAACCAGAGGACTGCAGTCCAGGACCCCGCGCTTGGCTCGAAGCTGAGCTGGAGCCTCCCATCCGCAGGAACGACATCGGTCGCCGACAGGGCTCTCGCGACCCCTCCCAGCGGCGGTTCGACGATGACAGCAGCGGAGAGTTCTCGGGGGGAAGGCGTCGGGTTTGGGTCGCTCCCGTATGCCAGTGCGATGAGGAAGCCCGTGAGAAGTTGCGCGGTCAGCGTTGCGAGCAATGTGGTGTTCCCGGCCCCCCTCACGGGACAAGGTTTGAGAGCGCGGATCACTGAACACATGGGAGTTCCTCCATCTCATCGAGGCAATCCTGATGGGCGGAAAGCTCGCGCTCCAGGGTGAGCAATGAACCGAGGCGAGGGCGATGCGCACTCAGGCCTGGGGCGGAAGCACGGCGAAGCGTGCAGCGAAGACGTTGGACAGCCGGGACGATCGCGTTGAGGGCGCCTTCGATCCGGGCGCGACGGACATCGGCTCCAGGTTGATGCGTAAGGGTCTCCAGCTGGGCTCCCAGGTCAGCGGCCAGGGCCAACAAACCAGCCAACTCGCCCCGGATTACTTTTGGCTTCAGGCCTGGTGCCCCTGATGCAGCGGCCAATTCGTCAATGGCTCCGTCCACCTCGGCGCAGACTTGAGCCAGACTCCGCCGTTGCTCACGAGAGGGGAGACGCTCCACCTGCGACCAGGGCACTCGCGGAAATCGAGAGGCCCAGGGAGTAAGAGGAGCCCTGCAGTCCTCGATCCAGACCAGGGCACCTCCTGCCAGACCGATGAGGAGCAGATACCCCCCTCCGGGGATGTCAGCGACACAGCAGAGCAGTGCCATTATGGAAGGGATAAATAGCCGCAGTCTCCTGCGTTCAGGATCGGTCAGCGACATGGCTCGTCTCCTGCGTTGAGGTGACTCGGAGTGTCGAGAGCCCGCTCCGCG
>Ga0315320_10003643_pt1 | contig 12630 bp, 7 predicted proteins | sample M140m21515metaG_FD_203458 | JGI IMG/M metagenome (GOLD analysis project Ga0315320, IMG submission 203458) | Ammonia-oxidizing marine archaeal communities from Monterey Bay, California, United States - M1 40m 21515 | ecosystem: Environmental > Aquatic > Marine > Coastal | place: USA: California...
ACGCGCTCAGGCATTTCAGCCCGCGTCCAGGCGATCGCCTCGCCGATGCGTCGCTCAAGGAAGAATCGATCCTCAAGAATCTCAGGCTCACCGATCAAATCCTTATGCAGCTGATGAGCATACAGCCGACGCACCAGCTCAACCGCATCACGCTCAACGTTTTCGTCCAAGTGGACGGCGGTCTCACGCATGCCCTCGAGCAGCTCTTGGGTGAGCTCCTTGACCGCTTCTTGAGGGTCTTCTTCGTAGCGCTGAGCATAGCGTGAGACCTGAATCGGCTCGCCCCAGCGCACCAGCACGCGCGAGTTGAATCGGTCCCGATCTTCATAGTTCATGCCGATCGGTACGACGGTCAGCCCTAGCGTCCATCCATGCGCCGCCTCAGCGCCCAGAGCGATTCGGGCGGCGCCGCTTCGGATCCCTTCAACCCTTCGCTCCTCCACGTTGTGTCCGTGGGGAAAGATACCGACGACGCCTCCTCGCTCGAGGACCTCATGGGTGGCTGCAAATGCGTCCTGATTGCCGCCCATATCGCCCCCATCTTGGCGACGGTAAACCGGGATAGCGTGGAAGGTGCGCAGCAGCCAGGCGACCAGACGAAAACGAAACAAGCCCGCCCGAGCCAGAAAGTGTACCGGCCTCTTGAACGAGGTCATGAGCACGATCGGATCCATCACCGAATTGGGGTGATTAGCTGCTAAAAGAACGGGCTTATCCTTGGGCACTCGCTCGCGCCCGCTGTGCTTAACCTCTCGGTAAAATAAGCTCACGAGGCGGGCACCAAACCATCGAACGAGTCGAAAGAAAGGCGTTAAGACGGTGGCGCGAAGCGGTATCAATCACGCCCCGCTAACGTCGGCATTCGCAGCTCAAAGCGTGCCAAGTGACGCCCTCCGTACAGGTGCCGTCAAGACACCTTCGCAAGGCCTGCTCTGTGTTGCCGCATTCGCTGTGGCCGACATCGCGGTAGACGTTATTTTCGATGTAGTTCGCGCACATCGTCGGAGCCCATTGATTATGGTTCGCCGGCGAACAGGACTCTTGGCTGCCGCCATTCCATGAATTGCAGACGTAACGCACCCCCACCGCAGTTCGGCCCACATGAGCGCAGGTCGCCGAGCAGCTGATGCTGCCGTTGTACTGCGTACCCGCATTGAACTGAGTGCCGACTCCGTTGTAATTGGCGAAGACCCAGATCGTATCCGGTGCCTCATTCTGGCATTCGGATGAGCAGCCGTCGCCGTTGGCGTTGTTGCCGTCATCACAAGCCTCAACACCCGCTTGAGTGACCCCGTCACCGCACGAGGCGACCGCGCAAGTGTTCAAGCAACCATCGGTCTGGACCTGGTTGCCGTCATCGCAAGCCTCGACATTGTCTTGGACCTCGCCGTCGCCGCAGCGCGCCAGCTCGCAGTTGTTGAGGCAGGCATCGGTCTGAGCCTGGTTGCCGTCATCGCAAGCTTCTTGACCGTCATGAAGTACCCCGTCGCCGCAACGCGCCACATCGCATTGGTTGGTGCAGTCATCCCCGTCGACTTGGTTGCCGTCATCGCACGCTTCAACGCCTGCTTGGATCTGCCCGTCGCCGCAAGCCGCGAGCGTGCAGTCGTTCATGCAGCCATCGGTCAGGTCTTCGTTGGCGTCGTCGCATGCCTCCTCGCCCACCTGGATGACGCCATCGCCGCAGCGCGCGACAACGCAGTTGCTCAAGCAGGCGTCATTTTGATTGTCGTTGCCATCATCACAGGCTTCGTTTGGGTCCACGATCCCGTTGCCGCAGACCTCTCGACGGCACCGCGCTGAGCAGCCGTCACCCGGCTCAACGTTGCCATCATCACAGGCTTCATAACCCTCATCTGCGACCTCGAGATCGTTGCGTAAAATAGCGTCCCCGCAGAGCGCTGGAACGCAGGCAGCCGTGCAGGCGTCTCGCTGATTTGCGTTGCCATCATCGCAGGTCTCCACGCCGGCGCGGAGGTATCCATCGCCGCATTGAGCGGGGGCACAGCTCGACAAGCAGGCGTCGGTTTGGTCGTCATTACCGTCGTCACAGATCTCGGGGGACTGCACCACCCCATCGCCGCAGGTAGCAGGCTGGCAGCCGTTGCATTCGTCCGTCGGGTCGTCGTTGCCGTCATCGCAGCCCTCATCGGGGCCGAGGACTCCATCGCCGCAACGAGCCTCCTCGCAGGTGTTCAAGCAGGCATCATCTTGAGCCTGGTTCCCGTCATCACAGGCTTCGTAGCCAGGCGCATCCACATCAAGGTCATCGCGCACGATGCCATCACCGCAGGATGCCTCAACGCAGTTGCTCAGGCACAGATCCGTGTCCACGTCGTTGCCATCGTCGCAGGCTTCAAAACTGTCGTCGCCCTCGGACTGATCCATCCGCACGATCCCGTCCCCGCAGCGCGCCGGCTGGCAGGCGTTGCTGCAGGCGTCGGCGTCGACGTCGTTGCCGTCATCACAGACCTCGGCGCCTTCAGCGCCTGGCTCGATATCCGCTCGCGACACACCGTCGCCGCAGCGGGCGATGTCGCAGCCGTTCGTGCAGGCGTCGGTGTTCACCTCGTTGCCGTCATCGCAGGCTTCACCCGCCTCGACCGAACCGTTACCGCATTGACCTTCGGTCTCTCGGACCACGACCTGTTCGGCGCAGGCCAGATTCCAACACAGCGCGATCAAGACACCAGACTTCAACCTCATGTACGGACCCCTTTAAGCCCGAGCACTCTGCGCTTTTACACGGCCGGGATCAACGGGCCCTACGATGAGCCGTTGAGCGCTTCGTGAATACGCTGCGCCAGCGCGGGCGAAATTCCAGTCACCGAGGCGAGCCCGTCGACGGGCGCTCGGGCGACGCCTTTGACCGAGCCAAAAGCGCGCAGTAACGATTTTCGTCGCTGCGCGCCGACCCCTGGGATCAGATCGAGCGCCGAGCCGTGGTGACGCTTTTGGCGCAGCTTACGATGCGCTTTGATCGCAAAGCGGTGCACCTCATCTCGGATCCGGACCAAGAGCGCCAAACCGGCGTCGTTGTCGCGCAAACGCAGAGGGTTTTTACGGCCCGGGATAAAGACCCGCTCCCGGCTGTGCAGCTCATCGCCGACGGCCTGCGCATCGACCACATCATCACCATCAAAACCTTTGCCGTCTTTTAGGGCGCGCGCTTTAGCCAAGCCGCACAAAGGAGGCGGCTCCATACCGCAGGCTTGGAAGGCTTGAACAACGGCCGTGAGCTGAGCCCTGCCGCCGTCGACCATCAAAAGATCAGGCAGCTCTTCGGGGTGCTTTCCGTACAAACGCTGCACCACTTGGCGAAGCGAATTGAAATCATCGGCTTGAGCCGAACCCTTGATGTGGACGGTGCGGTACCCCTTGGTCGATTTCTTCGCGTCGGCAAAGCGAACCTTACCGCCCACTGTATCGCGCCCTTGAAAGGTCGAAATATCAAGCCCATCAATAACCTCTGGAGGTTTGGCTAAATGCAGCGCGCGCTGCAAACGCTCGAGCGCGCGCTGACGCTCGCTCGCTTGCGCCGCCGTGCGCTTAAGCTCATCGACCGCATTTTGGCGCGCCATAACCAACAGCTTTTGCGCAGCCCCGCGTCTGGGCACGCGCAGCTCAACCTTCGTGCCTCTACGATCCGCTAGCCAGTCCATCAGCTCGGCGCGATCGGCGGGATTTTGGTCCAAGAAAATGGTGGGCGGCACCTCAGCCGAAGCGCCCTCGATGTCATAATAAGCGAGCAAGAAACCACGCAGAAGCTCATCATCATCGAGCTCCATACCGCGCCAAATGGAGGTGTGCTTACCGATCACCGCCCCACCCCGAACCGGCAAGACCACCGCTGCCGCTAAATCACCGATCCGCTGCAAGCTGATCGCGTCCAAATCCACGGCGCGCTCCTGCACGACCACCTGACGCTCCAGCGCGTTGCGAATGACCGATATATCATCGCGCAGACGAGCCGCCCGCTCGTACTCTAAGAGATCGGCGGCCTTTGCCATGCGGCCCTCCATCGAGCGAATCAGCGGTTTGGTGCGGCCGCGCAGAAACCAAACCACCTCGTTGACCTGGGCTCGATAATCGACCTGCGCAGACTCAAGAACGCAAGGTCCGCTGCAACGCCCAATCTCAAACTCCATGCAGACCCTTTGGCGCCTGGCAAACTCGCCATCGTGGCAGGTTCGCAGACGGAAATAGCGCTCTAAAACCCCCAGCACGCGACGCAACTGGCCAGCAGAATCGTAGGGGCCAAAGTAGCGTGCGTCATCGTCTGCTCGGCGGCGCGCAATCTCGATCCGTGGGTAGTCATGGCCGCGCGCCACGCGCAGCAAGACCGATCGCTCCATATCTTTGAGCATCACGTTGAACCGCGGCCGGTGTCGCTTGATCAGCGTCGACTCGAGCAGAAGAGCTTCTTTTTCGGTGCCGGTAAGAATCCACTCGATGCGGCGAACCACACGGTCGATCTGTGCGACAAAGGCGCGGGTGTCGTGGCCATTAAAATACTGCAACACGCGGCTTCGCAGATTCTTCGCTTTGCCCACGTACACGACGGTATCCGAGGCGCTGCGCATCAGGTAGCAACCGGACTGCCTGGGCAGTTCCGATAGATTTTCACGCAGATGCTCAGGGACGGGCATGGATCGCTCCGAGGGTCAGTCTGCTGGCCAACTCAACGATCGACCACCCATTTTTGTTGCCAAGGCCTTTAGCGCACCCTATCGACGCCGGGATATACATAGACGCTCGGCCCATACGCGGCCCCGCCCTGGACCGATTTAGCGGCCCCGGAGAGGGTCGCCAAAGAGGCTGAGCAGGAGCGAAAAGAATGATGTTGCATCTCTACCGTAAGGTGATTCCGAAGATCTCGCACGACGTCGTGCGTTTCTTGCGTAGCCGTGAGTACGCCGAAATCGAAGACACTCAGGTCATCGAAGCCGAGCTCGATCTGTCGACCGTCATGGTGGACTACATGAACAAAGAGGATCGAATCAGCCAAGAAGCGAAGGCCGGCCTACAGCGCCGTCACCTCAGCCCTGACCGCTACGCAATGGTCAAAAAGAGCATCGCCGAAGTGCGCGAGTTCCCGCTCCACAACGACGGCATTGATTTTGTCACCGGCCAAGTCCTCGAAGCCCTGTTCGACTCAAACAACGTCGAAGAGATCTACGGCTCCGATGACGAGCTCAAAGAGGTCGTCGCTGAGGTCCTCGACAAGCACCTAGCGCTCGATGAAGAGATCGATCGCAACGTGCGTGCGGCGCTGCGCAACGTCCCCGAAGGCTCCTCGGCTTTCGAAGCTGAATACCAGCGTCGGGCGCGTGAGCTTAAGCGACGCGCAGAGCGTGCCAAGCACGACAACTAGTCGTCTCGAGACCAGCGAATAGCCTTCAGCCTGCGCCTTAGCCGCAGGCTGTTTGCTTTTTTGGCCGGGCGGCGCAGGGTGTCGCCCAAGGAGCCCCCCATGCAGGCATTTAGTTTTTCGGGAAGCGCTCGTGAGGTCGGTCAGGCTCATGGCGAAACCTTTCGACAACGCATTCACGAGCTAGCGCAGATCCGTATAGAGCTGACGCTAGGGCGTACCGACTTTGAATCGACTGAAGAGATCATCAGCCTTGGGGCGCGTCACACCGAGGTGCTGCGAGCAGCCGATGAAGCGCTCTATGAAGAGTTCTGTGGAATCGCTGAAGGCGCTCAGATTGGCGCGGGTGAATTGGTGGTCCTGAACCACTACACCGACCTGCGCGATCTGAGTCGCAAAACGCTCTACGACGACCAAGGCTGCTCGGCAGTGTTCCTCCCCGGGAACCCACCGGTCCTCGGTCAGACCTGGGACATGCACGGCTCGGCATCTCCGTATGTCGAGGCGATGCGCTTTGACGTCGACGGCGCGCCGCGCTGCTTGACCTTTAGCCTGACCGGATGCCTGGGCATGGCTGGGATCAACGAGCATGGCGTTGCGGTCACCATCAACAACCTGAACACGCCAACGCAAACGCTCGGGGTGCTCTGGCCCGGGCTGGTTCGTATGATGCTCGGCTGCCGTTCAGCGCGTGCGGCGCGTGCGCTGCTCGAGCGTGTCGGCGTCGGATCGGGTCATCATTACCAAATCGCAGACACTCAAGACTTTTATGGGATCGAAGCGCTGGCTGGACAGCAGCGAGTGGTCGACCATTGGAGTCAAGGCCAGGTCGGCGAGCTGACCTACCCCCACGCCGCCTGTCACACCAACCACTGCCTCAACGCAGAACAGGCTGAGCTTGAGGTCTTGTCGCCCGAGTCGACGACGTTCGTGCGCTGGAATGCGCTCAAAGAGCTCCTTGAGCATAAAGACGCTGCGGCGACACCGCAGACCATGTGGGACCTACTCAGCGACCCTCGCTTGAGCATGCTGATCAGCGAGACCGAGCCTCACCGCTCGGCGACCTGCGGCGGTTTGGTCTTTGATTGGACCGGCGAAGCCCCGGTGATGCGCACCTGCCGCGGACCCCTTACCGGTCAGACCGGTATCGAGCTGCCGGTTTAGCTCGAGAGCTCTTCGACCCGCTTGAGCCCATCAGCGAGCGTCGAGGCGTCGATCGCCAGAGGCGGTAGGATCGTCAGACCAGCCGCCGACGAGCGAACATGAACTCCTTGTTCGGCTAGCTTCGCCGACGCCGCTTTGACGTCTTCGACCGCCACATGGCCGCACAGACCCAACGAGCTGGCGCCTCCGATTCCGGACAACATCCGACTCAGCAGCGCAGCGCGCTGAGCGATCTGATCACGATGACGCAGTCCCCAGCGCAGATGGTGAGCGGCGCGAATCATGCACAGCTCGTCACCATCCCAGGTTGAGATCAGCTGCAGCGGCTTCTCAACCCACGTGGTCTCGGCGCAAAACACCACACCGAGCTGTCCGCCGGTATACCAGAGCACCTGGTCAGCCTGCAGGTCCGTGCTGTCGACATAAAAGCAGGTCCCATGACCGTTACGAAAGCCGCCGGTTGCGGTCTCGCTCACCGTCACGCGCAAGCCGTGTTGCTCACGACGTTCTTGCAACGCAGCGTAGAAGGTTGGCGGCAGCACCAGACCCGAGCGCTCACCGATCGGCTCCACCATCAAGGTGAGCACGCGGTCGCCAAAGGTTTCGAGCGCCTCGTCTAAAGCCTCAAGGGCAGCCGCCTCGCCGACTCGCGCCGGATGCGGCAGCTTAGGCCAGTCAAAATAGGGCTGGTCATGGTCCGAAGCCGAGCGAGCAGCAGCGGTGGTATGCCCCACATAATTACCCTCAAAGGCGAGCACGATGTCGGCTTGTTTGTTGTTGTACTTGATGGCGCGCAGCGCCTTGTCGACCATCTCATCTCGGCCCGACGTGTACAGCGCATGATCGCAACCCTGAGGAGCCAGCTGCTGGAGCAGCTCAGCGAAGCGAATCGAATCGGGCGTTGTAAAGTTGCAAAGGCTCAGCTTGTTGCAGACCGAACCCCCAAAGACGCCACGCTCAGCGGCGCTGATCAGGGTCGTCGGCGTGTCGCCCATCGGTCGCTGGATACCGCCGGCGAGATCCACGCCCGCGACCGGTCGGCCCGTCGCTTCGACGCGCCCGGGGAACAAGGGCAAACGGTAGTAATCGGTCTCACCCTCACCGCCGTACTGACCGACGAGCCGCCGCACCGTATAGGCGCCAAGCGAGCGGTTAAGGGGCGCCATCTCGGCGGTTCCTCCGACTCGGTTGCGGCCGCAAATAAACTCAAATCCAGCCTCGCGAGCGGCGTCGACTTGAGCCGACTTGAGCACCCGACCAATGCCCTGACCGCGATGCGTCTCGCAGACCAACATCTCCAAGGAGTAGAGCGACACCCTCTGACCCCAGGTGGCGTCATCTGGGCAGCCCTCAACGGAGGGGAAGCCCTCGAGCGCAGCGCCCATCGAGAACCCTGCGAGCTGGTCACTCGAGTCCAACACGAGGTGCCCGACGAAGCCCTCTAGACCGACGAAGCTACGCAGGCCTTCTGCCGTCTCGCGGCGCTCGGGTTCGTACACCTGAGCTTCGAGCTCGAGCACTCGCGGCATCGCAGCGTCGAGTCCCTCGGGGGTCAACACTTCAAGTCGATACCCGTCGGCTAAACCAAAGCGAGGTTCATAGGGCTCGCCCGACGCCGTCCAGGTCGCAGGCTCTAAGCCAGCGACCGCCTCGGCGAACGCCTCTGGACCGTTCCAGCCGACCTGCTGGACTAACTCCTTGAGGTTGTCCTCGAGCGCATCAACGACGCCCTGCCAGGTCTCGGCGGTCATCGCTGGGCTCAGCCGGAACCGCAGCGTTTGAGCGCCGGCGATATAGGTCAGGTAGCCGCGCCAAAAACGCTCCGAGAGCAATCGATTGACGACCCCTCCCGAGGGCAGATCAATGCCCCACGCCAAGCCCTGACCACGCACGTTGGTGACCAAGCCTTCGGGGAGCGCATCGGCGAGCGCCGTCAAGCTGCGCTCGGCGTATGCAGCGATCTCATCATGGGGGGTGCTCAATGCGGTTCGAGCCTGCGCTAAACCACGCACCGCCGAAGCCGACGAGACCTCGGTGGGCTCGTCATCGGCGAAGCGGCTGACGATCACACCGAGCTGCGCCTTTTTCGCCACGGTCACGGCATCGGGTGCATCGACAGCGCCTTGGGCGTCCACCAAGTTCAAGCTGGTATGCCAGAACAAGGGGCCACCCAAACCAAAGCCGGTCTGAACTTCGTCGACGACCAAGGGCACGTCATGCCGACGACAGATCGCGAGCAAGGCGCAAAAGAAGCGCCGGGTCGCGTAGTTGTCGCCACCCTCACCCTGCATCACCTCAGAGATGACGGCGAAAATCGGTTGGTTCGTTAGCTGCGTATCGACCGAGCGCAGCGTCTCGAGTTCGGCCGCTAACAAGTCATCATCGGAGGCATCAGTCCACTCGCTACCCTGACGCCAAGCGCTCACCCAGCCCTCGGGTAGCGCCGGCTCAACTTTGGGAACCAGATGCCGCGGGAAGTCAGCCCACGCGGCCTCGAATCCAGCGAACTCGAAGGGGCCTCGCTTGACCGGGTTCCAGGTGCCGTGGAGCGGCAATAAGGTCCGACCATGAAAGCTGCCCTTCATCGCCAAGAGTTGATGACCACCCCGTCCGTTTTGACGGGCGAGATGAAGCGCTTTTTCGTTCGCTTCGGCGCCAGAGTTGGCGAAGGTCACGTGGCTCAGGCGCGTGTGGACGTGCGCTCTGACCAAATCAGCCAAGCGAGTCAGGGTCGCACAGGGCTCACGAGAGGAGTCGGGGTTTGCCGCCAGCACGGCGTTAAAGTGACCCTCGTCGCGGCTGCGTTGCACCTCGCTCGCGTTGAGCCCGCCAGCGTGGGTTGCGATCTGCGATGACGCATCAAAGAACACCAAGGGTTGATCATCAATGCTCGCGATCAGCGGCCCGGCCGAGCGGCCGTGATCGACGACACTCGGCTTACGCTCGCCGATCGGAGAGAAGCCCTTGGCGCCGTAATAACGCTCAAGCCAAGCCGACGAGCGCGGCATGGTCTGGGGGGCGACTGGTTTGGTCGACGGGCGCAAAACAAAGCGGCTGGGCTGGGCTTCGACGAGCGCGTCGAAACGCGCCACCACCTCGGCGGCGAGCTCATCGCTTTGTAGGTGCTCTGCTGCGATCACCGATAAACCCGCTTCGGCGAGCAGCTCGGCGACGCCTGCATCGAGACGACCTGCGTCGATGTGCAGATCACCCGAGGGCGTCGGCTCGACCAGCAAGCCGTAGGGTTGTAAAAATTCAGCCACCTCGTGGTGACGGATCAAGGAAAGCAGCTCTTCCATCGAGCCCCCCTTTGTTGCGGATCTCGACGACCGATGAGTCGAGCCCTTGCGCCCCGCCTATTGTCGTTGAGTGACGCCTCTGTCCACCCCTAGCCTACGCCAAGTCTTTGGTCAGCAAGCGAACCAACCGCGCCACCGGGGTTGGCGGCCCCTCGGCCAGGAAGGCCCCTACGGGGCCGGTGTGATAACCCTCTGGTAACTGCTCTACCTCAATGCGCAGGGCTTCGATCTCTAACTCACGATGGCTCAATCGCTGCTGTGTCGTCGCTTGGTCGGTTACTGCGCCATAGTCCTGATGCGATTCGCCCACCGCCAGCTCGGGTAAATCGGGCAGCGTCGAGTACAGGCCAGTCGCAGGTCGGCGGCGCCACGCAGTATGTCCGTCTGGATCGACCAACAACACTCGACGCTCAGCGCGTTTCGGCACGGACTTTTTTCGAGCCGGCAACATCGGAAACTCGGTCCACGACTGCTGACCCGAACAGGCTTCTTGAATCGGGCACAGCAAGCAGTCTGCGCGTTTGGGACGGCAGACACGCGCACCGAGCTCCATCATCGCCTGATTGTGATCACCGGGATGCTCCGGGTTGAGGAAGTCATCAGCGAATTGTTGGATGGCCCGGCGGCCTACGGCTGGCCGCACCGGTTGGTCATAGGCTCTCCAGCGCGCCAGCACTCGCTCAACGTTGCCATCGACCACCGCTGCGCGAACGCCAAAGGCGATGCTGGCGATCGCTGCTGAGGTGTACGCCCCGACACCAGGCAGCGCACGCAGCGACTCGAGATCACTGGGTAAGACGCCTTGGTGGCGCTCGACGACAGCAGAGGCGGCAGCGAACAAAGCGCGTGCACGCCGGTAATAACCCAACCCTGCCCACGCAGAGATCACCGCCTCTTCGCCCGCTTCCACCATCGCCGACGGGCTCTCAAAGCGTTCCAAGAAGGGCTCATAGCGAGGTAGAACGGTCTTAACTTGAGTCTGTTGCAGCATGAATTCACTGACCATCACGCGCCACGGCTCAGGTCGACTCCGCCACGGAAGCACCCGCGCGCTGGAGCGATACCAGTCCAGCAAGGCCTGACGCTGTTGATCGATATTCATGCTGCTCCCCACCCTAAGCTGCAACGCCAGAACCCCAACGACAAGCTTGAGCGACTTGACCAGACCGCGTCCGGTCGCGCACCTAATCGCTGAGAAGCGGAGATCACCCTCGTGAGACCAATGACACCACAAGAGCGCAGCCGACTCTCGCTGGTGGTCGAAGGCTATCAAAGCCTCAGCAAGATGATCTGGGCGATCTGGGCGGTCCTGCTGGTTTGGCGCGTCGTCATTTGGGTCATGGGTCAAGGCAGTATTGGCGACGTGACCTTATTTGCGCTCTTCGTGCTCGTTCCCATCGCAGTGGCCGGATTTACCGAAGGCGTGACCTCGAATCACCGCGCCGATCTTAAAGGTGGGGTAGCGGCTGGTTTGAGCGCCAGCGTGGATTCGGTGGGTTCGGGCTTTCTGATCGTCAAAGGCGAGCAGTTCGACGTCCCCAAAAGAGTCAGCGGTCAAATCACCAGCGGTGATATGGTCGCGGTGGAGTTTGCGCCAACCACGCGAATGGTCCTGCAGGTCCATCGGCTGCAGTCACCCAAGCCGCTGAAGCGAATCCCCGAATTGGCCAGGGAAGACACCTCAGGACCCGATGTCGTAGCGGTCGAGTAGCTAGACCGAGTGCACGTCTAAAAAGCGGCTTAAGCTGTACAGCTGCCAGACCCTAAAGGCGATGTTCACCCCTTCGCTTTGATCGATCCAGATCTTCATCTGATCGGGGTCGATGAATCGCTCGACGCCTCCGGGGCGAAACAACTCAGGCTCCCATTGTGATCGATGCTCCGGCCCAAACCAGGCGAGAAAAGGTGCCCCAAATGGGCTCTTGGGGCGGTTCCATACTGCGAGCTCACGACGCTTGGCTTCAGCGCGTAAGATGTTTTTACCCTCAACGCCGATCAGACTCTGAGCCAAACTCAAATCGGGACCAAAATGGGGTTCAAGCTTATCAGACCTGGGCAAGCCTAAGCCTGCATCGACCAGTGTTCGTGCGCAGAAAGGAGCTCTAGCCTCTAAGCCACAGCTCATACTCATCGCGTCAAGTCGCCGGAGCAAACGCGGCAGATGCCCCTTGAGAAAGACCCCTTGTATTCGCGTCAGATCCGACCGCTCCGGCGCCCAAGAGAAGAGCTTGTCGACATGCTGAAAGAGCAACTGATCGTGACCGGTTTGCGTTTTAAACTCTGGGCGAAACAGAAAGTTACGTTCGGCAAAATTGAACCAGTGATAAAGATTCAAGAAGAAGTCACTCTCACCCGAAGGGGGCAAGAAACCAAAGGAATGCTGCAGCGCTTCGCGTCCCTTTTGATCGATCAGACCTCGCTCGAAACCAACTGCGCGGCGGCGCCATGAAGCCGCAGCAAACGGAATGCGATAACCGCCGAAGGCTTCGTCGGCACCCTCGCCACCAACCACCACGGTGACCTTCTCACGAGCCAGACGACACAAGGCGAGCAGAGCGGGCTCATTGCCGAACGTCAGCGGCGCCTGCAGCGCCCTGACCGCGTCGTCAACGAGGTCAAGGTAGGTGCGTCGGTCGAGCATCAGCTCATGGTGCTCAACGCCGAGATCACTGGCGACTTTACGCGCCCACTGCAGATCACCGGTGGCGCGCTCATAACCGACCGCAAAGGTATTAAAACCATCGAGCGGTCGGTGCGCTGCGATCAAGCTCACCAAAAGCGCAGAGTCGACCCCAC
>Ga0315320_10003645_pt1 | contig 12625 bp, 11 predicted proteins | sample M140m21515metaG_FD_203458 | JGI IMG/M metagenome (GOLD analysis project Ga0315320, IMG submission 203458) | Ammonia-oxidizing marine archaeal communities from Monterey Bay, California, United States - M1 40m 21515 | ecosystem: Environmental > Aquatic > Marine > Coastal | place: USA: California...
GAGAAACCATTGACTGACACTACTCAAGAACCGGCACATACTTCAAATGCATCGAGTAGGAAGCTTTTCTGCTTCTAGCATCAGGGTTCGATCCTGATTTGAGATAAAGGAGCCGCCTACTAAAACCGGGTCGCCTCGCCTGCTTGTGACAATTGGAGTCATAAAGTGAGAAATTGTAATTTTCATGAATCGGCAACTGACACAGCCATCCAAACACCTCCATGATTCTAAAAAATATTTCATTCAGAAACTCATCACTGATATCGGTCAATAAAAAACTTTGTCCGTTACATGCCGACTATAGCTTTGCAGAATCGATCTTAACAATAGCGTACGACACCAAAATGTTATTTTGAAAATTCTTTTAGCTTGTCCTTGCATGATCTTGTCCGCCACTGGTAGCATTTTTTCATGCCAAAAGAATACAAAAATTCGATGGCGCTGAATCATCAAAGCCACTTTGTACGTGCTGACCTAGGCCGAATGAGTGCTGTTATTTTTCACGAACATTCAGGGTCGAACGGGAAGTCCATCGAAGTCAGTCCGACAGACCCAACCTCTATTGAATTGCGATATGCTTTCGGAATCTATTAAACATCGGGTGATTCCATTGAGACTCAAAATACGACGAGCCATACTGAGTTCTCTTTTGTTATTCCACGTAAGCTCTATTTTCCTCAACAATTTAGCCTGGTCTCCCTTTGTGCAATGCCTTTATCCATATTATTACCCGTACATCCAGTGGACCGGCCAACGACAGAATTGGGGGATGTATAAAAACCCAGATCATTTCGATCAACAAATCAATTACAACATCGTCCTTGCAGATGGAGTCAGCAAAAAATCCTCTGCAACGCTCGAAGATAGTCCTCGTATGCTTTATTTTTTAGAGGGGCTGTTCACACAAAATCGAAAACAAGAGGCCATAAGTTACCTGAAATGGAAAGCGACTCATCTTGAAACCCCTCACCCTTTAAAAAGCATTTCTCTACAACGATCAACCCTAGAAACTCCTCCACCCGGCATTCTTCGAACGGCTCATGAATATGCGCTACAAAAAGAGTATGTTCTTGACTTTATAAGCTCCAACTCAGCTCTGCAGCAGGACTATAAAATTTCTGGAGCCCCCCGTGAGTGATTACTCTTGGACTGCCTGCTGGGACAGGTTTTGGTTCGCTCCAAAACCGCAATCAATACTCACAATAATGCGGATGAGTTACGGTGCCTACCTGATTTTCTATTTCTGGAACTTACAGCCAGTAATGGAAATGCTTTTGGGAACGAGTGGCTTGGTTGCACTTGGCGATCCTTTCCCCCAACAACCGTCACCAGTTCCAACTATCTTCACAGTACTTTCAGATAGATCCGATACTGTCGTCTGGTTCGTGACGCTTTCAGGAATGTTTTCTGGAGCAATTCTTGCAAGTGGCCTTTTCAATCGTATCGCATCGTTAGTTGCATGGATTTGTGTATCATCCGTTGTAACAACTATCCCTAGCAACTCGGGCGATTTTCTCGTGCAGTGCTATGCCATTCTAATGGTCTTTGCTGGACTGGCTGGACACCTAGGGAAACCTGTCTGGCAATGTTCAAACAGAGAGCATTCGGCTTGGAGTTTACGATTGTTTCAGATTCAAATCGTATTCGTCTACTTTTTCTCGGGATGGCATAAACTCGCTTCAGCTGCTTGGCATAACGGTTCCGCTTTTCACTATGTCGTATCTCAAGAATTCTGGTCCCGCTTTGACATTACATGGCTTGCCTCATATCCATTCCTCACCTCTGCAATCACAACTTTTGTACTTTTTTTTGAATTACTCCTTTTTCCAGTTCTCATTTGGGTGCCAGCCACTCGACGCTTGATGTTAGGTTGTGGACTTTTATTTCATCTCATGATTTTTGCAACGCTAAAGGTTTTTGTCTTTCACCAAATCGTTCTCTTATTTTATCTGGCATTTTTAACACCGGAGGATATCAGTTGGTGTAAAAATCATCTAGAATCCTTAATGAAAAAAAGAATCCCTACTCTTCTGAATGACTTACTACCTTGTCATAAATAAAGTCAAAACGACCTGCTCTTTACATGAATTACAAAACAACCAATACCACTTTCAGACCACCATGGTGGATGAAAAACCCCCACATGCAAACTATTCTGCCAACTGTACTACCCCAAAAACTTGCAGCACACAGTGCTACGCTGCACCGAGTCGACTTGACTGACGGTGATGCGATTGCTCTTCACGAAGACTGCCCAAAGGAATGGCGTGCTGGTGGAAAAGTTGCCATTCTCTCCCATGGTCTCACGGATCATCACCGCACACCACTTCTTGTGCGACTTACGGAAAAGCTAACTGCGCGTGGCATTCGTGTATTCCGATGGGACATGCGCAGTTGCGGGGCAGGCATGGGATGGGCTCGCCACCCTTACCATGCAGGCTGCTCAGATGACTTAGCTGTAGTCGTTGATGCAGTTATCAAAAAATGCTGCAAAAATAAAGTTGATATTCATCCTGATATCACATTGTTTGGGGTATCACTTTCGGGAAATGTCCTCCTAAAATATTTAGGAGAATCACCAGAGCAAGTACCTACAATGGTAGGTCGCGCAATTGCAGTGAATCCTCCTATCGACCTCATTGCTGGAAGTCAATCAATCAGCGATCGACGGAATCGTGTCTATGACCGACACTTTACCAATATGCTGCTTAAGCATCTCGGACAATGGTCACGTCTCCGCTCGGACATTTTTCGTCCTGCAGATGGACCAAGGCCACGTACACTCGAAGATTTTGACAATTGGTTCACAGCACCAGCAATAGGCTACCGCGATGCTCGCGACTATTACACCAAAGCAAGCTCTGCACAATTTATTCCATCTATTCGAATACCAACAACGATCATCACAGCCCGAGACGATCCATTTGTACCGTTCGAAATGTTTTCGAGTAACAACGTAAATTATCCAAAAAATGTCGACCTAGTGCCTACTGATCACGGAGGACACGTCGGCTTTGTAGGTAAAAAAGGAAACGATCCAGATATACGATGGCTTGACTGGCGTATTGTTGAAATTGTTACAGGCAAGGTGATTTCATAATTAATTCATAGAGATCGTCTTTTAAATTTCCTAGATATTTATTCACCTGACTTTTGGCAGTACCAAGTTGAAATCTTTTAAAAACACATACTTTTCATTCACATCACCACAGTACTGAACATGTCACCTGCAAGTATTTCCAGATGGCTCTCTCGTGAAGTGAATGTGCTTCAATTCGGAACTCCAATTACCTGCGTATACAACCCTCTAGTGTATGCACGAAAACCACACGAGTCATATCTCAAGCAACATGCAAAACAAGGTATTGATGTACTGTTTCTTGGTATGAATCCTGGCCCTTGGGGCATGGCACAAACAGGCGTGCCATTTGGAGAGGTTTCTTTGGTCCGAGACTTTCTTGGAATTCATGAAACAGTGAATCAGCCGGCCGTAATTCATCCAAAACGGCCAATCCAGGGGTTTGCATGCACACGAAGTGAAGTGAGTGGGCGACGACTTTGGGGGTGGATTCAAGATCGTTTTGAAAGCGCATCAACTTTCAATGGACGGTTTTTTATTGCGAACTATTGCCCACTTGTTTTCATGGAAGAATCTGGTCGCAATCGCACTCCTGATAAACTCCCTGCCAAAGAATACGAACCTCTTTTCCTGGCATGTGATGAGGCACTACGACGGCTCGTGAAATGGTGTCAACCAAAACATGTTATTGGTATAGGAAAGTTTGCAGAAAGCAGAGCACTGGCAGCACTTGAAAACACTCGTGTGCCTATCGGTACAATTCTTCATCCAAGCCCAGCGAGCCCTGCAGCAAATCGAGGATGGCAACAGCAAGCAGAAACACAGCTTCGTTCACAGGGTATAGAAATTTGATCTCAATAATAACGTTCCCAGAGAACATAGCCTGATACGAACAGGCCTTCACGTGTTATCTCTGGAAAGAATATGAGTTCTGCTGTGGTGTTCGAAAATTTCTCACGCATCACCTTCTACCTACACTGAAAATGATTTTGTATTAAAAACAGTTTGGTCTTCAGGAATAGACACATATATCCTTTGCAAATCATGAAGAACCTCTTTCAAGAGACTCTCCGAGAATTAGATCTCAGCCCGCTCCTGCATCCGTAAATCCTTACTGCGCCCAAAGCTTTAGAGACAAAGATTCCGCACTCCGACAGTCATTTGTTTTGAAAAATTCGACTGGTCTCAGCATCCTCGATTGTCCGTTAAACATATTTACAAAGATCAGACCGCAAGTTCCTTCTGCTTACTTCTTCAAGTGAAGGACCGTGTCGAAATCTTTCTTGCCGTTGGCTTGCTGTAGCAAACGGATTGGGGCGTTTAATCAAGCTCATTATCTTGATGATTTTCAGCCGCTAGTTTGTAGCCATGAAACACTCACAAGACTTTTGCACCCTAAAAAATAACAGAAAGTATTTGTTCCATTGAAGCATTGCTCGGACTCACATTTCTGGTCTCGGCATTGGAAAGACAGAATTGGGTGTGATCTGTTGCCGCAATACCTTTACGGCAGCCTCGATAATATCTAGTCGTTTTTCTGCAAGATCTATCTTTTCCCCAGGATCATTTGCCAGATCATAGACCTCCCAAGGACTCCACTTAGCCTTTGAAGCCTTTAAGTTACGACGTACCGCTTTCATGTTATTCATTCGAACAGCCATTTGGCCGCCATATTCAGGGAAAACCCATAGGAACGGTGAAGGACGAGGAGAAAGAGATGCTTCCTGCTTCAAAAAGCTCCAGAGAGAAATACCATCAAGATTTTTAGGTTTCTCTATCCCGGTAATATCACAAATTGTTGGAAAAATATCAGGAAACCACGCTGGTGTATCAATGACACGACCAGCACCACGTTCACCTGGCAGCCTCACGATACACGGCACGCGTAAACCTCCCTCGTAAACACTTCCTTTGTATCCTCGCAAATTCAAAGTGCTATTAAAGAACAAGGCATCAACACCTCCTATATGCAAGTTGGGCTCACCGCGGCCCTCATGAGTAGTACCGTTGTCACTTGTAAATATGATGACAGTTCGATCCATAAGGCCTGCTTTTTCTACTGCTGAAACCACCCGCCCAACATGGTCATCGAGTTCAGCAATCATTGCTGCATACCCAGCTCGTGGCCGCGGATGTGGGAGATATGCATTGCCACCACGATATGGCGTGTCGTCCCAAGATTCTGGAAACCGATTCACCGTTTCGATGGGTGGATGCATCGCTACATGTGGCTCCGTAAACGGACAGTAGAGAAAAAATGGGGTTTCAGCATGGTCGTGTATGAATTGTTCTGCCTCGGCAACTATTGGCCGAGATGCATACGTCTCTGCGATCCAGTCTTCCATTCGAACTTCACCATCTGGCTGCTTCTTATGACCGGGAACTGGATTATTATTAATGTGTACCTTTTCTGCATTTCGCCACAGACTTTCTGGGTAAAAGCTGTGTGCAACAGCCTGGCAGTTATATCCGAAAAAAAGATCAAAGCCTTGGCTGTTTGGATCACCTGTACTGCCAACAGGACCAAGTCCCCATTTACCCATAGCGCCGGTCGCATATCCGCCTTGCTGCAATAATTCAGGAAACGTAATTGTCTCTGGTCGTATGGGATGTTGACCTTCTTCAAATTCTGGAAAAGCTTTCTTAGCCTGTCTATTTCCACGAATTTCAGCATGGCCTAGATGTAGGCCAGTCATGAGTACACACCTTGATGGTGCGCATACAGGTGCACCGGCATAGAACTGAGTAAATCTCTGGCCAGATGCAGCAAGCTGATCAATATTGGGTGTTGGAATTTTCTGCTGACCGTAACATCCAAGTTCGCCCCACCCCAGATCATCAGCGACAATGAGCACCACATTGAGGCTTGCAGCACTGCTCTTAGCATACGGAAAAGAAGCCAGAAAACAGCAAAGCAAAATACGATAGAAAATTTTCATTTGATACCCTCAGCAAAAATAATGACTCACGACACAACTACCGCAGCAGCCCAGAAAAATTCTATTTAGTTCCCACCGCTACCAAAGAAATTTTAAGACAAAAAGACCACAAAAAATCTCTTCTGATCAATACTAGCTTCTACATGCTTTCTTCAGGAAAAACATATGATACTGGCACAAAACCAAGCCGTGCCGATGCTGGCAGACCATTGTTTAGCCTTTCTTTATTACCCCGAAGCCACCCAAGTGGATGTCCTCTCCATGAAGCAATAACCCAACCCGTTGGTCCTGGTGGTAGTGACAATCCTTGCATGAATTGTTGTGCTCCATAATCATCAAGTTCATGCGTCCCAGAAGGACTCCAATACCGATCCCTTCGTAAGCCGAGCGCATGCGATGGGAGCCACTGTTTCGCGGGACGATAGGCAATTTCCCCGTGTCGTCCACAAGAAATATCAATCTGTCGTTGAATATCTCTCGGCACTTCTTCCCAACGATTTGCCTGCTGTATTCGACAACCACCCCGAGTACTTCCTACCGACTCTTTTCCTAACACCAAAGGCTCGTCTTTCATATCTTTATGACGAATACTTGTTTGTACTCGCTTTGCATCCCCAGACAAACGCAACCGAATGGCATAGGCTCCTGCGCAGCGATCGCGGTGTGGATATAATCTATATCCACCCGGTGAGCGTGGCGATTGCCACTGTTGTAATTCAGCAACCTCTTCCACTCGCCAACCGTCATGCGTCGCGAGAAAAGTTTCAATAACATCTTCATTTTCAGCAGGCGCAAAGGTGCAGGTGGAATAGACGAGTCGACCGCCAGGCCGTACAAGACTCGACGCTGCTGACACTATTCGGAGTTGTCGTGCTGCTGAATGGGAAATCTGACTCTCTGTAAATGCAGCAAAAGACTGTTTTCCTCGGCCAACAAGCATCTGCCCAGTACAAGGGGCGTCAACAAGTGCCGCATCAAACTGTTGTTTCCACTGTGGACTAAATCGTTCCGGATCTTTTGATGCGACGCAGTATCGTGGAAAACCAACTCGTGCCAGATTAAACTCGAGAGCTGGTAATCGACTTCGAATCGGCTCGTTCGCTAGGAGAAACCCACTACCTGGCCCTACCTGTTCAAGGATTGCAGAAGCTTTTGCACCTGGGGCGGCACATACATCTGCAATCCACTCGTGCGACTGAACATCAAGTAGGCGAAGTGCCAGCATCGAACCTGCATCCTGAACAAAATAAACGCCTGCAGCATGCTCAAGAAATCTTCCTGGCTGGTGCGATTCTGAACAAAAATACCCATCGGAATACCACGGTACTTGGTCTGAAGAAAACGGCAGTGGCCTCTCAAAACCTGCCCCTTGTGCTTGGGTCGGCCGCATTCGTATAGCTTTCGGTGGCCGTGTTTTAATCGCCTCAGCTAACGCCACTTGTTCATCAGAATGCAGCACCTCATCGAGATTCCCTAAAAACGGAGTCTCGCTTACTTGCATTTTTAAACGGTAATGCTTTTTTGGTTTTGCCATCACACAACATTCTTCAGTTCAACCGTCTTTAGTTTCACTGATTTTTATCTACTGATGCTGGAATAAAGTCGATCCTGGTAAACTTACGAACATTAGGGATCGTTGCCGTTAAAACACCCTCCTTGACGGTCGTAATCTTCGAATTCAATACTCGCCGATACGAGTCTGACCCGTCTTGGTCACTTATATTCTTCGTAACAATTTTTACGTGGTAGGACTGATCACGAGCCAAACCCTCACCGCGAAAATCAACTGCACACTTACCCGTATTTGAATGACGACCGGTCTGTATTGCACTAGGAACTGTTACCTTCATGGCTGTCTTACCATTCGCTCCCGATGCATAGATCAAAACTCGAAAAGAATTATCTGTGCGATTAAACGAAGAAATACGGTATCGCTCATCTCCCGTAAATCCGCTGCCCGTTACAACGATGTCGTTACCGACTTCACCTGCAACCGCATGACGGATGACTTCACTTGAACCTGCTGCAATTTGAGAAAACCAACGCCAAACGTAATAGTGAAGGTGATTGGGATCAGGTGGATTGATGTAGTTATCAATTGTAAAAACATGACCCTCGAGTTTCTGAATTTGAAAATTATCATCATTTCCAGCAAGCCCGATCTTTTGGGTAATGATGTCCGCACCGCCATCGTTTGACGGAATTACCTTATCCGGAGAAATGATTGACATTCTGCCGTTGTAGTCTCGCCGCTTTGTCAGGCCCATTGCCCAACCGCTTGAATTATCTGACCAAGGAAACTGCATTGTATTAAGGCCTCGCTCCATACACCGACCCATAATCGTAAGCGTACGCGCGAATGCATCCTGCTCATTCTTGAGACCATCTCCGTTCACATCGACTGCACTTGCTCCATCATCCCATGAAACCCAGGACTCTGCTGAAAGAACCGACTTATGGTGATACCCCGCGATATCTAACTTATTCCGCACAAGTTCATAATTTCCCCAGACTGAAGAAACAAAACTACCGTCCATTCCGCCGTATCCATCATTCTGATCCGATACATTTAAATTCAGTGCATCAACGCCCCTCATCAAATCATGACTTGCAATATATCGATCATATAACTCATTCACTCCACGGCCGCCCTTCGCTGCCAGACCCTTCATCTGTCCACAATTCTCACATGGACTCATACCAGATGTGGAAATAAGCACAGGTAATTTTGGATCTTGTTCGTACACCTGCCTCACTGCTCGGGCGCCATTTATAAAAATTTCTTTGATCAAGAAATCAACGTCAGCGCCTTTCATCATCCCTTGATTATTTACTTCATGAGATAATTGATAGGAATCCACTCGGCCTTTGAAATGCTTTGCAATACGATTTACAAATGCAGGAAAAGCCCCTATTTTTGGGCGTTGGCCACCACTTACCCCTGACTCAGAAGCCCATGCTGGGCAATGAAAGAATACAAATTCCACCTTGATTTCGTAGTCTTTACATGCATTGACCGCTTGCTCAATGGCCTGCAAATAACCAGACGGTTGCTTGAGATAATCTGTGTTCGCCTCAGTTGGCTCGAGTGCCGACCACGCCATCCAAAACTGTACGTAACTGCTATCTCTAGCAATGATCTGTCGCTGAGCATCGTATGCATTATTTTCTGGTCGACCAACAAAAGGCTGCCAACGAACACCTACTTGCATATGGTCGACAGTCCATTGATAGCCGTTGTTATTGAAAATTTTTTCCTCCGCGTTCAGGCAATTGGGTGTGCCAATTATCCCCATGAATAAAAAGAAAATGAAAACAAACTGCTGTTTGAGAGAAGCCATTATCATCCTTTCAAAAAAACAGACTACATTTTGATTTTTGTCACACGCGGCGCGTTTCCCATCTACAACAAGAAAAGCACGTTCTATCTTGAAAACACCGTTCTACCTTGGAAACATATGAGGCCTATCCGCCGCCAAGCCGACCTACCATGACTCCAGCCCAGACACACACTAAACCAGAAATAACAGTTCCAACAACGTAAACTCCAGCGAGAAAGGGTCTGCCCTGCTCGAGAAACGCGTACGACTGAAATGCAAAACTCGAATACGTCGTAAAACCACCAAGAAAGCCGACTAACAATATTGGTTCATACCCAGCTGGCAAGCCGATACGACCCCGCCCCAGCGAGATAATCACACCAAAAAGGAAACTGCCGATCAGGTTAACCGCGAATGTGCCCCAGGGCGTTTCTCGCCCACATAAACGTAGAGCAAGTATTGCAACACTCGCACGAACGAGCGTGCCAAGGCCTCCACTAATTGCCAACCAAATCGCATGTGAAAAAGTCATCGGCCTTACTCGTACGACCTAACAGAGCCAGCATTTACGAGGCGTGCTCTGATTCAAGTCGTGAAGGGAAAAACACCTACGGCGCGATTTATGGATTCCGCCGCTGCAAACAAGCATACTACTAAAGTATTCCATCTAAAGTATTCCATCGCTCTACTTTTCATCTCACCTTTTGTCAGCAAATCCAGTGATTCCAATTGCTCGTTGGTTTGAGGTTATACTTCTTGTTCATTTCGATACCAATTCATTGCACAGAGATTACACTCCTGATTTGTCACATCGCCTTAGGAATTGCATGCTCGCATGATCACCTTTGATAACAAAATCTTATTTGTTGGGTTTGGATTCGTTGCTCGTTGCACACTCCCAATCCTTCTTCACCACATCAAAATCGACCCGAAACAGATAACGATTATCGATTTCGCGCCGGACAAAGAGGCTCTTCGTCCATGGACTGAACAAGGTGTTCAATTTGTTCAAGAAAAGGTCTGCCCTAATAATTTAGGTGAGGTACTCTCTCGCTATGTCGGCGAAGGTGATCTGCTCATTGACCTTGCTTGGAATATCGACTGTTGTGAGATCGTTAGCTGGTGCCATGACCATGGAACACTCTATCTAAATACATCTGTTGAGCTATGGGATCCGTATGAGCACGCAAAAGGCGCCCATCCATCACAACTCACACTGTACTGGCGACATATGAATATCCGTCGCATGGTCTCAGCATGGAACGAACCTGGGCCAACTGCCGTATTGGAGCACGGTGCAAATCCAGGGCTTATCAGTCACTTTACCAAACAGGCTCTTTTGGACATTGCTGAGACCTGCCTTGAAGAACAAAAATTCTCTGGACAGCAAGCTGAACGAATTGCACAGTACCAAAAGACTCACACCTTTAATTACCTTGCGAAAGAATTGGGTGTAAAAGTTATCCACTGCAGTGAACGCGACACTCAGATTTCTAGCTCACCCAAAGAAGTTAATGAATTTGTGAATACCTGGAGTGTTGAAGGCTTTCGTGAAGAAGGGACAACAACAGCCGAGATGGGCTGGGGGACACATGAAAAAGAATTTCCTCCATTCGCATATCAGCATGAAGATGGCCCACAGAGTCAGATCTGCCTAGCACGTATGGGAATGAACACATATGTCTCAAGCTGGGTTCCTGATTACACTATTACCGGCATGGTTGTTCGACACGGCGAAGCTTTTACGATCACTGAGAGACTCTCTGTCAGAGACAATGCTGGAAAAACAATCTATCGCCCGACTGTGCACTATGCATATTGCCCATGCGATGCTGCTATTGCCAGCCTGTGGGAACTCCGTGGCTACAACTACGAACTTCAACCACAAACTCGTATCATGACCGACGAAATAACAACCGGGTCTGACATCCTCGGTGCACTCGTTATGGGACATCCACTTACATCATGGTGGTGTGGTAGTGATCTATCAATTGAAGAATCTCGGCGGCTTGTGCCTCATCAAAATGCAACAACAATGCAAGTTGCAATATCTGTAGTTGCTGCGTGCATGTGGATGATTGAAAATCCACGTGAAGGTGTAAAAATGCCAGACGATCTACCGCACGACTACATTCTTGATATTGCCAAACCATATCTCGGAAAATTTATTTCCACACCGTCCGACTGGACGCCTAACAAGAACTCTTCTGACACTTTTTCTGGATACAATAATCCAGACATTGACTCTGATGACCCTTGGCAGTTTAAAAACTTTTTAAGAACTGATGGAAAAGACTAATCATCTTCGCTTTATCCGGAAAAACCTCGAATTCACATGTGGCTTTTTCGATATCTCTCCATGAGGCCGTGTCAGAATGAACAAAAAGACCTTGCTCAATCTAGCCAAGACCCATGGCACGCCTCTGTTTGTGATTGATCATGCAGAACTACGAAAAAACTATGCCTTGTTTCGAAAACATTTCCCACGCATACAAACCTACTACGCTGTCAAGGTTAATAGTGATCCTGCTGTTGTAGAAACATTCTACAACCTTGGAGGTAGTTTCGATGTCGCGAGCATGCAGGAATTTCATACCGTCTATCGTTTCATTGAAAACCTACCCTCCAAAAAACGCCAAGATTTCATTTGGGATAAAATTATTTATGCCAATCCTATCAAGCCTGTTGAAACACTCGAGGAACTTGATCGTTACAAACCACTTGTGACCTATGACAACGAAGAAGAGATACGGAAAATAGCAAAGTATGCCCCGAATGCCGGGCTCGCCCTTCGGCTTCGGGTTCCGAACACAGGTTCGATGGTTGAGTTATCAAGTAAATTCGGCGCACTGCCTGGTGAAGCAGTCCATTTGATCACTCGCGCACATGACTATGGACTTATTGTTGAAGGCTTATCGTTTCACGTAGGCAGCCAGTGCACGAACCCTGAGAATTACATTCAAGCCCTTCACCTTTCTGCTGGTATTTTTGCTGAGGCAAAATCACGTGGCTTCAATCTTCAATTGCTTGATATCGGGGGCGGTTTTCCTGCTGCTTATGACGCGAGTGTGCCGAAAATTGGTTCTTTAGCTAAAAAAATCAATTATGAACTCGATCGTCTGTTTCCAAAAACAGTTGAGATTCTTGCCGAGCCAGGCCGTTTTCTTGTTGCTTCAGCAGGATCTGCTGTATCAAAAATTATTGGAAAAGCAGTGCGTGGTGACAAGCTTTGTTATTACGTCGATGACGGTGTCTACCACACCTACTCAGGCATTATTTTTGACCAC
>Ga0315320_10003650_pt1 | contig 12618 bp, 10 predicted proteins | sample M140m21515metaG_FD_203458 | JGI IMG/M metagenome (GOLD analysis project Ga0315320, IMG submission 203458) | Ammonia-oxidizing marine archaeal communities from Monterey Bay, California, United States - M1 40m 21515 | ecosystem: Environmental > Aquatic > Marine > Coastal | place: USA: California...
TATTCTGTTCTTTAATAGGTTCAATAGCTGGTTTGAAATTTTTATGCACTTCATACCCGAATACTTCTGGGTGAGTACCTACCCACAATACAGATGATTCAACATCAAATGCGGCTGCTGCATGTTGCAGACAGCTATCGATGAGTATACGTTGTTGAACTATCGCCGGTAGTAACATTAATGTACGTTTATCCATCTCAGGCAATGCTTCGACACCATGTAGAGTAGGGCAATTTGGTCTAGTTGCATGCAATATGTGGTATTGTTCCTTTAAATTATCTACTAGTATTTGCGCCTGCTCGGTAGGAATATCTCTAGTCCAACAATAGCCTGTTTCGTTATCATGAAACATACCACCATTAGTCTGTAGTAGTAGAGTAGGTTTTGATCTGGTAAACTGGTTACCTATCCTTTCAACCTCAGCGGGAGTGTATGATAATAAAGGTGTATTAATACCATCCCATTCTATATTATGAGTCTTGCACCAAGACTCGGCTAGTACTTGATTGTTGTATATGTGACCAGTGTTATAGTATGGTTCACCTTTGAGTACGATTGTTTCGCGGCCCTCTATATAGTCTTTATAAAAATATGGAATAACACCTGATCTAAAGACTCTATAGACATCAGGATTGTTTAGATACACTTCAGGCCAGGGAGTAACCACAATAATCTTTCGCTCAGGGTATGTAGCTTTAATATTTCTAGTAACAGCGGTGGATGCTATAACTTTACCCAACCCCCCTTCGGGATTAAAAATAAGATATTCCTCTTTATCCATATATATATTATTTTATGCAACAAACTCTAAAGATCAACTATAGAATAAAAGATTATCCGTCTTAAATAATATTAATGAGTAAAGGAACGTCCATATACCATTTTAGTAGTACAGTATTATATAATGAAGTATTTGACCCTAGAGATGATCTTGTTGTATCACTAGTACGTACAAACGAAGATCAAGAGGATCTTGGGTCGCTAACGCTTGAAGGTGGGTCCTTCGCCGGTAGCTTATTAGGACTCGAGCCTACTAAACGTAACCCGGCCGGTGTACTTAGTTATAATATGTCTAACGAGTTTGAGAACCTATGCTTATATATCTTTGATGCATCAGTCGATACATTAGACTTCTCAAGTGTTGAGGGACCTTCTCGTAGTACGGCAATTTCCGCTTTTGACGTTGCTAGTCTACCTGGTAATATTTTCTTGAGCGGTGGTAATAGATATTATAGGCAACCTAATAATGCTAATCCTACAGCATCTTCAGCAACTGTATGGGTTGATGCAGCTTCTGCTTCAGAATTTAGATATACATATGATGATGCTAACTATGGTAACCCTCGAAATGGTTGGGAGTTTAGATATACCTCAGCTGCAGCCGGTAGTAGCACAAACTGCTTCTCAACCACAGTCTCATCTGCCAGTGGTTTATTCCCATGGGAGATACCGACATGGTATGTTACAAACAATAGCTCTAACACCTATTCCCTATCCACGGCTAGTACTGTTAATTTGACCCTATCAGGCTTCACAACTAAATATGGTGTGCAGTCAAATAATGGGTACGATCTCGATGGGCCAGGGGCGAGTGTTTTAACAGATCTAACTAAATCAATACAACCAGACCCCGCAGCGTTTGGATCTTTTCTATCCGGTGCACTGGTACTAGCTTGTGTTGATAATAATGGCGCTTTTAGTCTATCAGGCAGTCAAGAGGGATTTTATAATAGCGGTACAGAGACGCTATCCTCAAAGGTATTTAGTGTACGTGCACTTTCCGCACTACAGACCACACGGTCAGCAGAATTATGCACATTTGATTTCAAAGGTGCTATTGTACCTGAAGATGGATATTCGACTATTGACGATAAGTGGAAGCTTTTAAGAGTCGGCTTCAAGCGGAATCTACAGGATGTTGTATTGTATATACGTGAAAATGGTATATATGAATCACAGCATGTTTTTAGTACAGATTTTAATTTAGAGCACCTACCTGCTGGTATTAAGGTAGGAATTTCGTATTCAGGTCATATGCCTATGGAAATTCAGAACTTAACCATCAACGGGGTTCTTATCGGTGGTTCCGCGGAACCACCATTAATAGTATAATAGTATCAACATCATAAATATAAATAACATGGCTAACTTCAAATTAACAGAATTAAATAGTATAAGCGATACAGCTGCTTCTGACTTAATATATATTGTACAGCAAGACCTCTCAAAGAGTATTGCAATTGAAAATTTATTTAGCAATATACCTGCACCGGTAACCACAACTGGTGATTTTGATATTGTGAATCCTGGTATTAACGGTGGCAGATATTTATCTGGTGGCCTGGATTTAAGTATAGGTCTAGCTGGTGACTTTTCTTCTAGGAATACAAGTGAAGTGTTAAATATTGAAAATACCACCAACGATCCCTTTGAATGGCCTGGTAGCGGAGACACACTAACACGGTATGGTAAAAATATTGTATGTATATCCGGCGGTGTTATTGAACCGCTTTCTTCAATACAACGTATGAATGTTAGTTTACGTAGTAGCGCTGAAGAAGCACTCCCAGTAGGGTGGAATGCTAAATTTGTTCAAACCGGTGAGCTACCAATTTACCTCAGCGCCGGCGGCGGTGTTACAATTCTATCAGTCAATAATACTTTGAGCTCCGGATATACTGGTGCACCTGGTGAGATACCATTCTCCTCCATGGAGGTGTATCAGGTCGCTGAAGATAAGTTTGTTGTTACTCATAGCCTATCCTGTAACGGGTTAGGTACAAATAGATCTGACTGGGTATAGTTCGAGACCTAGTCTCTAATTAAATATAATTAAGATGCCTGTTGAGATAAAGAGTTATAGTAATATCAAACCAGTTAACTTCATGCTGGAGGACCCTGATAGAGCTTTAGACTTATCTATTCCGAGTCAATTCTCGACCTTGCAGGGAATGAGCTTACTTGAATATAACTTTCTGTTGAGTGCTAACGATCTATTAAATAAAAACTACACTACGACATATCTAACAAATCCTCAAACTGAGCAAGATATTTTTGATCTTAATCAACCAGAAGACATATCAAATAGCTTCGCAACAACACTACAATTCGATAATAACTCAGCCGGGTACCTCACAATAGACAGAAATAATAGTACCCTGTCGAGTGCATGTAGTTTAACAAGCTATACTACTACTAGTGCACAATCATTTACAGTCTTATTAACCTCTATTGATAATGATTTATATTGTAGTGTATTTACTTACGACGGTGATACACGAAAGTACCTAGCCTATCACACTGGAACGGATCAGATAATATTTGATACAATCACTAACACTGTCGGTCTATCTGCAACTACAAACTTTAACGCTATTCAGAGTGATAATTATTTACGCCTATCGCTACAAGGTGAAACCGCTACAGGTACTTTAACATCGAGTTTAATTAGTATAAATGGTAGTGCAGTAACCGCACTACATACACCGGATTATGATGATTACACTGCCAGTACAATAGTGTTATCTAACAGTGGTAGCTCTAACACAAAATATCTTGATAAAAGTAATAACTTTGTATACTACACGTCTGGTGCTGATATTGACAAGGTTAAAACACTAAGTGATAATAAATATAACTTCCTAATGTACAGTAATTACGAGGATAATTATATTGAGAACGGTAATGTATATGCTAATTTAAATTATTTTAACTTAAAAAATCAAGTTTCAAATCATCACAATGTCAATAAGAACTTACCATTCGCTGATAAGCAAATGCAGAGACAGTATTCATCAATACTGAATAACGAGACACAGGAGGTATCAGAAGAGTTCTTAAAACTACAATATAACTTCTATACAGTAGAGTATAACTTCCAACCGGATAACCTTACAAAATTTGTATTACCTGATAACATATTACCATTTACCCAGATAAACTTAAATGATGCAGGTCTGCAGGAGGCTGGTGCATATGCCGGCGCTTCACCATACTTTAGTGATAGGATATATAAGGATATAAGTAACCGAGAGGGTGTTGCTAATATTCTTAATGAAAATGGTGAGTACTTATGTAGCTGGTTATATAATGATGGTGATACCGGTACATGGTATGATAGATACTACCTACCACAAAATATCACTGGTATTGGGGCAGAGGAAGGTAATCTACATAATCCACCGATACCACTATCAGGGTCAACGTCTGTAATTGACCAAATAGTAAATACCCTAGGCTTTAGTGATCTAAGCTACATCGATATTGAGAGTACTTTAATGTTCGAGCCTAGTGGGGTATATTACTACGACCGTATAGGCCATAAATCTATATCTACTATTTTAGATAAACTATCTGGTGATCTTGTTAAGCGGGACTTTACACCTAGACGAAATAGTGATATAGCTTATACCGGCGCTGTTACTGATACATTAGTAATTACTCCATCTACTTATGACACCTTCAGTATACTTGCTGATAACCGCGGAAAAGTTAATGGTTTGAATATCTCTTTTGAATTAGATATACCAAATCTCGAAGACCCTAAAGCATTTCAATTAGTAGGAAATCTATTCAATGGAGGCCTGGGTATTGTTAAGAATTTTTACTTCACTCCTCTCATCTACCTTTATGAGGGTAATACAATTTACTATTATGATACAGATTTTAACCTACTTAGGGAGACAGTAATACCGTCCTTAACAGGTATTAGAGATATATTATATGTAAGTAAGACTACAGATATGGTCGTCTTGGGCTCAGGCCCTGAGGGTAATAAGATCATGCGAGTGGCTTATACTGGTGATGTTCAGACAGAAAATAGCGACGACATTGTACAGGATATTTTCGCATCTGAATACAGTTCACGTGTAATGTATGGAGTTGGTTCTAAAGTCTTAGTTAAGAGTCTTAGTAGTGTAGCACCAGGTGCTTGGGACATAGATACACAGACCTTAATTTGTCAACCTGCAACCGCTACACTCACAGCTGCAGATGAATCAGTACTTAGACGGAATAATAATACTGTATTTGGTACAATGCGAGGTTTGAGAGGTGTCAACTTGAATGATACCCTTGGAGCAGCTATAAGCGGTACTGGTAGTGATTATAGTATGTCAAATAAAGTAATATTTAAAGACTTTATAGATGATACTACATTCTTAGCCCTTTCTACTAATACTAAAATATGGGATATTAATTCCTTCAATGAAGAGCTATATATACAGGCCGACAATAAGCTTCAAGTCTTTAGTACTGAGAGGGAGCTACTATCGAGCTTTACTTTATCTACTTCCGCAGTTTCAGGTCACAAGATTGATTTTGTCACAGAGGATTACATAACTAAGCCGTTAGTCTTTTCAAAGGATATTAATGGTAAGCTAATAGCAGATAAGATCACACTTACTCCCACTACCTCAAGTGGTTATACACTATCATCATATGCACTACCAATAACAGGTGCTGATCTCGGTTACAACTTCAGCGATAAATTAGGTAACTTTGAAAACCCTACTAATGTATACAGTATGGAGCAGACATTTAAAGAGTATGAAAATAAGTTCTGCTTACTAACTAGATTTGATAACGAATATGCTGGCTCAGTTGCCGATAAGATATGGGATACCGATCAGGGTATATGGAGCGATTTAACAAGTGGTAACTGGACTATTAACTATACCGGGGCTAGTGTAAATCTAAATGATAACAGTGAGATAATAGCAATATCAAATATAATACCAGGTAAGAATTGCATCGCGATGAACTGCGACCTTTTGACTGGTAAAACGACGGTACATGTTAACGGTATTAAGGTAGCCGATGTTTTCATAACTGTAGGTATGAGACCTCTCAAGAACTACCTGAACAACAGCTTCTTTATAGGTCAGCCAAACTATAGTATTGATCCAATATCAGATTTTATTACGAATCAGAATTTCAACGCCGACCTCGTTACATTTAGAAACTTCCGAGCATACAATACACAGCTCTTTCAGGACTTAGTTGATTACCAGTTACTAGAATGCTCACAGATTGACTCAATAAATTTTGATATTACAACCGGTACACGTAACAATGCTGAGACTATTGATAACTTATTCAGCTACACTATACCAGGTAGCCTCTCTAATAGAGTCAAGATATATATTAAGAATGGTGGGTTGTCTAGTAGAGAGGGTCGGGTACTATCTGATGCTCTTACATCGAAAATTAAAACTTTCTTACCGAAAAATGTTACGCATGTTATTTTTGACTTTAGTATAGGTAATAATTTTGAAGCTGAAGAAAATGAAGAAATAACATATGGACTTACAGCGTTAATATTACCACCATCAACTCCTGAATTTGATGCACCTAATCCACGTGATACACCTGCTCCACTTATAATTACTGAGTCTCCTGGAGAACCTATATATGATTATAAGCTAGCTGAATCAGATCTTCCAATATTCACGCAGGACGGGGATTATATCTACTATGAATAAAGGTTGATATTATACCCCCCTACTATATAATAATAATATGGCAGCAGATAGAGTAAGTAGTGAAGTTTGTGAATTATGTCCAATACCACCGCATACATGGTATTGGAAACCGGCATCGATAATACTCGATCGACCGATAGTTAAGAGTAATCTAGATAAGGTAGCGTTGAATGAACCGTTAATGGAAAATCTCAAAAAAGAGTCTATTAAAAATCCTTTTTTATGCCTATCAAGCTGGTGGCCTTTAGTTGGGAGTCAGAGATTGAGAGCTATTAGAGAAATAAGAGAAGTAGATAAAGATTATGACCCACTCCTACAATTAGCCGTATTTGATAAGCCGTATGAGAATGTATGGCACCTATGGGGCGACGAGGAATTTAGATCTAAAGCTTCTGCTATTCAGTATCAACTATGGGAGCTAGTATTTAAAAGTCAATGGTATTCTATATCATCGACAGAAGATGGTACTGATATGAAATATTACGAGACACTCGGTGACCAGCTAACTGGATGGAGTGAAGTAACTAATCCTTCGGAAACTTAGCTTTAATAGCTTTTCTATGATCAAGCTTGAATTGATCGCCTTGAAGGTCGATATCGATATTATACTGTGTAGATAAGGTATCGATCACCGTAGTTAAAATATCATATATATGTCCTATATCCGCATCAGACGCTTCAGAATAATGCATTTCTCTCTTCGCATAATAAGGGAGGTTATCAAAATTGCCTGATACTGAGCTCCAGTCGGTGTTTTGTTTATTTTTGAATGACATATCTTTAATTATTTAGTTGAATACACTATCATCGTAGTCGAACCCTTGATCATCTACCCAGTAATCATTTGCTGGTGTTACATCTAATAGATCTTGCATATTTCTATTTGTATTGGTAAGAGTACCGGTAGCATTTATAGTTAATCTCATATCAGTTGATGCCTTAATCTTTATAGCTATTGTATCGGATGCGTCGAACGGGTTATAATCTGGACCTCCTTTACTATAACTAAAATAAGGAAAGACGTGAAGGTATCTATTTGTGCTGAATAATAATGCTGGAGATATAATTTCAACATTAGCTAATGTATAATCGACTTTAGCTACTGGAAAAGTCGGGTTTTGAATTTGAAAGAATTTCGCATGTCTACTACCTTGTACATTAATAAAGTCGGTTAAACTATCTGACGGAACTGTTATAACACCTAAATGACATAGTCCATCGATATTAGCAAGGTTTACAATATTTGTATAATCCACTTCAAATGTTAGATTATATAGGTTCACGCCTGTAACTACGCTCGGACCGCTTACATGATCAAGTAAATCGATAGTAAATATTGAAGCCGCGGCTTGTGCGATGATCGATGACCCAGAGCCGAAAGCGTGTTCACCAGCAAAAGGGGAGATTGTGCTACCAGCTCCGATAATAGCAGAGTAAACACTACCTGTTCCTCTAGAATATGTACCAATTGCCTTTTCTGTAGTAGCGCCGGAATAAGTTATATCACCGATCGGGCTATAAACAGCTGTTGATGGTATCGCTTTAATAGCTAATTTACCATCTTGAATAGATAAAGTATTGTCATCTACAACTACTTCTAATTCCCCAGTTTCGGAGTTAGCTTGTAATGCTTTACCGTCTGAGAATTTAATCATATTACCGGTGATAATATCATCTCTTGCAACTAAGGTATTAGCTATAATAGTACCGGTATTACCTTCTAGATAGAATCCTTTAGTACCTGCTCCTATTAACCCGGTATTTGCATTATACGAACCGTCAAAGTTTTTACTCTGTACAGAGCCAGTAATAATAGCATTAGAGGATATAGATTGAGCAGTAATAATATTCGATGCTATCATTGATTCAGATGCTATAGTCCCGTTGGATATCTTATCAGCTGTAATTGCATTCGCTGCTAATGTATCTGTTGTAATTGCATTCGCTACTAACGTATCGGTTGTAATACTGTTTGCTGCTAGCTTATCAGTTGTAATACTGTTTGCTGCTAACGTATCGGTTGTAATACTGTTTGCTGCTAGCTTATCAGTTGTAATACTGTTTGCTGCTAACGTATCGGTTGTAATTGCGTTAGCAGCTATTTGATCGGATGTAATTGTATTAGCAGCTATTTGATCGGATGTAATTGTATTAGCAGCTATTTGTTCGGATATAATTGTATTAGCAGCTATATGTTCGGATGTAATTGCGTTCGCTGCTATCTTATCAGACGTAATACTATTAGGGTATAAAAAGCTATCAACACTCGTCTTAAATGATGTCAGACTACCATTAACTTCTTTAATAACGTGAAGATTTACATTACCGTCAATTGCATCCTGCTGTGTTAGATTTGATACCTTTATTCCGTTTGCCATATGAATATTTATTCAAAGTATTAAATATTATTACATATACAGGTAAGGTTTATTTGAACAGCGTATAGATCTATGGTTTTGTATCATAAATATAAATAACATGGCTAACTATACAACAATAGAATTAGACAGCGCAAGCGATACATCAGCTGCAGACTCAGCCTATGCCGGATTACCAGTAGATGTTTTTAAGTATACTGAGGGCGGTACTCTCAACTTTGCCGGTGAAGATTATATAGGGTATTATACAATATCAAACAGACAAGTATATTCTGGTAGAGTTATAGATAGTGACTCTGCTACCCTATCGGTAGCAGATAACGTCCAAGGCAATTTTATTACAGATCAAAGCCTCTTTAGTAGAAGTTCATATTCTACGCTAGAGCTTACAAATAATTTTGATAGTATAAAATTCCAGCCAAGTGAGTTTATTAACCAAAACTCCATTAATACTAAGCTAACTAAACTCTATGAAAACTTCTTAGACCTTTATAATTACTGCTTCATACGTAATAACAGTTTACCTTTCAACTACACCGGGTTTATCGGCGTGACAGGGGTTGCGGAGAGTGACTATCTAAGCTACACCACAGATACTAGTAGCGCATACGCATCCAACAGCAGTGTTGGTGGTGGTTTGAGCGATACTAGAGGATTCGAATTAATAGGTAACTTTAATACTTCAAGTAATCCGTTAAAAGTCAGTACACCAGGCACATTCGTAACAGTATACTATAGTCCATCTGCTATTCATATATTTCGTAATGAAAATGATCCGGATATTGGCAGTACGTCTGTTTTTGTACTATCTACCGACCGTGCAGATGGTGTATTCTCGCAACAATTTCAAAATATTACCGATATCACAACGAATGATATGGATACACTATATGTTAGTGATGCTTTTCATAATCAGATATATCGGTTATACATCGACCCTATTATTAATAGCGTCAACTCCGGGGATAATAACATCGAATTATTAAACGCGGGGGGATTTAAATTAAATACTGCCGGTAAAAGCACTCTTTCCGGAGTTACTCATATGTATTATTCTAATGACGAGATATATACGTGGAATGAAGGTCGTGAGTCTATAGTAGTTTTAGGTGATAACTTAACAAAACAACGAGAATATAATAATAACCTTTTCACGGAAAAGAAAGTAAAGGACTTCGCCGTTAATGCTATAACAGGTGTATTGTTTATTATTTTTGATGATTTTACTATATTAGAAATTGATTATTTGTTTAGATCAACTGCAGTGTTACATACCCCAGATGTAGGTCAAAGCGAGCCAGGTACACCGCTACGTATCGTATTTTCCCAAAATGATAGTAGTATATACTATATTATCACTGATACTAATATATTCAAGTTCCTAATATGTACTGGTACTGATGAGCTGATAGGCAGCTTTAACTTTACTGACTTACCAGGTGTTGACTTTACTACAGCGCATAAAATATTTGACGCTAAAATTTTACCGGAGAATGAGAATAGGGATTCTCTATTCATATTTGATAAAGATACTACTAAGGTAGGCGATGATTATAGGGGCAGAGATAGATTAATGAGGTTCAATGAACCTAACAATCTATTAAACCTACTCGAAGATCCTAATTTTAAAATATATGATAGAAGTGATATAAAAGTTAAGAGTCAATATTTTAATAATATTACTTTTAATAAGAGTCTGCAGAAGCTACTATACAATCACGGTAACCTAGCAGCAAATATTCAATTCCAATTTAATTTAGCATATAACACGGAGAATCTACTAGCACTAACAGGTATAACTAGTTTATCAGCTACTGTAGTACAGGAACCAACCTATGATAATTTTGTTGGCATGAATGAAGTTCTGACACCTCAAGTTTTCAATAGATGTATTGAAGGTATATACAACTATCAGTTAGCCATTATGAAGCGTTTAGAATACAATGTTATTAACCTAAAATACCCGTATAGTGAGATAGTACTCTTTTAATCTCGTTTTTTTTGATTAAATATTTGTATGGCTGATTTTACGGGTAAAAATATATGTAATACATTTCAATCTATACTGAATTTAGGATCTAGTGCTACTGCGAATTGTACTTTAAACGGCAGTTCGAATTGTATTGTTACAGATGGTATAGGTCAGTGCTCAAGCCTCTATCTCCGCACTAAAGGTAATGGTATGTTATCTTGCGGTACACTACAAGTCGCTGGTGGTGATATCGACGCGTGTACTGGAAACATTATAAATGTTAGTAATATTAATGCTGCTCAAGTTGACACTACAGGAGCAGTTCTAGCTTGTGGTGATATTACAGGAGGTAATGACGTTATTGCGAATAATGATTTAGTTTCATGTAACAATACATGCGTAAATAACATACTTACAGTAACCGGTGTTATTAGAGGTTGTTCCGACATTATAGCATTCTACTCCTCCGACGAGCGATTAAAGGAAAACGTTAATAAAATCGTAAACTCTAAAGAGGTAGTTAATAACATATCTGGTTATTCATTCGACTGGAAAGAAGAAGCGGATAGAGAGGGCAAAGATTTTGGTGTAATGGCTCAAGATGTTGAAAAGGTACTTCCAGAATTAGTACATGAGAGACCTGATGGATTTAAATCAGTCGACTATGTTAAGCTTATCCCATACCTTATTGAAGAAGTTAAGCGTCTAGACGCTGAGGTAGAAGAGTTAAAAGGTGCTTAATCCCTTTCGACGTAACATTATTCGTAGAGATATTGTATGAGTTTATATTATTACGTGCATAAATGCGATAATACCGATAAGTTAGTGTTTACTACTTCATGTAAAAAAATTACCATGAAATCTCAATGTCTTGAGTTGAGCCAAGCAGAAACACAAGAATATAGCTTACATATTAAATATATAAATTGCTGCGAATTAGATAAAAATGGCAAGTTGGTATATGACCCGGTGATGGTCTTAGCTCAAAGACTAGAGTACTTGACGCACTCTAGCCGCGACCTCATGATGACGCTGCGAAAATTAATTGTGGAGGCTTCTGCTCTCAATAATACAGACGTCATTGATCAGATTAGACAGACAATTACATCACTAAACGATTTTATAAATGAGGATTTTTCAAGTATTACAGATATACAAGAAATTGACACTCTTACGTGTCCAGAACTACACATAGATTATGAGCAACACTACAGTAACAAAATATACGGAGTATGATATCCACGGCAAAGGCGTTCCAAAATTACAACACGCGGGAGATTTAGAAGCTGCTTTAAAATTACTATCACCTAAAAGAGTATATGATAGATTAGAGAAAACTGTAAGGAGTGGTCCTACAGATCCTAACGCTCCTCACGCTATTAATGCATCCTTAGCAAAGCTTTCTGACTCAGATATAATAGACTTATTACCAGTCTTAAAGAAATGTTTTCCATCAGTAAGATTTAGAGTAAGTGGTAAATTTATATACGGGCCTGGTGATGCTATCGATGAACATACAAACTCTGATGACCCGTCCGATGTTTTATATATTACATATGCGACTGGTAAGTCTAAGTTCTCATATCGCTTTTCTCTGGATGATGACTTTATCGATACTTATGACGTTGTTGATGGTATTACGTTAAGAGCATTTGAACTTACTGCTCATGAGCCCTACACTTATCATAAAGTTGAGTGCGAATCAGGTTATAGAGTTTCAATTGGTTTGAGATATGTCAGTGTTTGAGCAAACATTCAGTAATCATACCTTACCGGGAGATAAGTA
>Ga0315320_10003653_pt1 | contig 12613 bp, 13 predicted proteins | sample M140m21515metaG_FD_203458 | JGI IMG/M metagenome (GOLD analysis project Ga0315320, IMG submission 203458) | Ammonia-oxidizing marine archaeal communities from Monterey Bay, California, United States - M1 40m 21515 | ecosystem: Environmental > Aquatic > Marine > Coastal | place: USA: California...
TCTATTTGTAAATTTAGTTAATGGTTCACCCTCACCATAAAAAACACATTCTTCACCAATACCAATAATATTATCACTATTATAAGTATAATCTATTTTAGAATGATAGAATGGCCCAGCATCACCACTACCAGTTGGTTTTGTGTATACGTGAATAAAGGGCATTGATTGGGTTTCACTATTTACATTGATAAATCCTTTAAAATATACTGATTGAAGTTGACGTAAAGTTATTATTTCTTGAGTACCATTAAAATAATATAAATTAAATTTTGTTCCTCCAACACTATTTGTTAAATTCCAACCAACTCTATGTTCTGGGTCATCTTGTACAACTAGGTCAGTATCTGCTTTAACAACAGTACCCCCAGCAGAACTTAAAAGAACTTGGGCATAACCATTGAAATTTAATTCACGACCAGAAACATTTTTTAAACTGTCATCAATAGCATCATTAGAATTAACAACTTTACCTAGAAAATTAGAATTTCTATTGATAGCATTAACTAAATTAGTTTCAACATTTTGTAATCTAATATTGGTAGAATCTCTTGACATTATAATTTATAAAAAGAAAAAAAGTTATGAAATTAAAATAGTTAAAGTGGCTAATCCTTTCATTTCAAATGGTGTATAATCAGCATTTACAATTCTTGCTCTTATGTTTCTAAGCAATTGGTCATTATCATTTTTGACATCAATAAAAAATGGTGTTGATGGTTCATATATAACCACACCCTCTTTATCACTTTGAGGAACTACAGCTAATAAATTCTTTCTTTGTTTAACTAAACTATCATATGATTCAAGTGGAATATTAAGTAATTCAATTAAGAATGCGTCAGCAACTACTTTTGGATTAAATGCTTTAGATGCTTGATAAGTAGCACTAGCAACGGTTAATGTTCCACTTAATGGTGTTCTTTGTTGTGAGAAATTTAAAAATTCAGTGAGTGAAGGTGTACCTAAATCTAAAAAGTTAGGTGCTGTATTTCTTTGGGGAATTGGTGGAGCATGTAATTCAGTTGGGTTATTATTATCACCTACTGATGTACTAGTACTATATGGTGAATCTGTGATTCTAACATTTGACATTTTAGCATCAGCATTTGTACCAAAAAAAACATTTACTGGATATAATTCAGTACCAGCAGTATAATCCCATTCTTTAATTACAGTTGGTAAACCACCATCACCAATTTTATAGCAATTTGCTCTTACTTTACCATTATTAATTTCTACTTCAACAAAATCATTATTTACATCACCAGAAGAAACATAACCAACGGTTATTGGTGATAATGTTTCAACACCGTTTTCAATCCAATTATAAGTTCTTGTTCCTACAGCATCAATTGTAATTCTTAAACCATAAGTAATATTTCCAATTTCTAATTTACTATTATCAGTAATTAATGTATTTGATAACCCAATAAGATAACCATTTTCAGCGGCTATTGTAGCACTAGCATTTTCTAATCTATAAACTTTACCACGAGTAAAACCACAACCACGTGAAATAAAGAATGGATAAATCATATTTCCTACTACTCCAGTAGCTGCTGGTTCACCAGCCAATTTACTCCATAATCCTCCAGCAGTTGAAACACGTTGAACTTCAGTATTATCATATAACCATTGTTCTGGAAATTCTCCAAATATTCCTAAATCATATTCAATAGCAACTTTTTGTTGATTATTAAGTTGACATCGCCATTCCATTCCAAGTTCCCTTCTATTGTTTAATAAACTAGTAAAACCAGTATTAGCATTAAGTCTATTTGTAATATCAGTAAATAAGTCGGTAGCATTTGAACCAGTATAGGTACCATTGGTTAAATTAACTTGTGTTTCGCCGTATGCTGATACTTGGTATGTCAAGGTATTATTTTGACTATCAATTTGAATAGTGTCTGTTTTTGCCTCAACAGATACATTTTGAAGTGCTATTTTAGCGTCCTTTGGAATAATTAAATCTTCATTAAAGGTAGCGTCAAAAATAGCGTTTTCGTTTTCTGTAGTAAGTCTTAACAATCTCATTTATATATTATTTAGATATAATTTATTTAGATAATTCTTAAAGTTTCCTCTATAATTCATTATGCCGTTATGAGTCAAATCACTTTCTAAAATACCATATATTTTACCACCTATTTCACGGTACAATTCACAAAAAGAATAATCTTCGCTTAAATATCTACTATCTTTAATCAAACATGGAAATAAATCAAAATACCATTTATTATTATGTTTATATCTCCTTTCTTTAAAATTAGAAACCATTTCTTCAACAGCACTTCTTTCAATAAGTAAAAGACCAGTTCCTATATGTTTAACTTCAATATAAGGGTTTAATAGAGATTTTTCAATGCTATTTAAGAGATTAACATTATATTCTTCAATATTTGTTTTTTTTCTATATATTCCACCAATAACTTTTTTACCACTAGATAAAATTTGGTATAAAGTATTTTCAAAATCATATAAATCATTATCAATAAATAATAAATGAGTATATCTATCATCATAAATAAAATCAGTTATATATTCGTTTCTAATTCTATTTATTAATGAACCAGTTTTTAATGATATAGAAAATTTAGCTGCGTGTAATTTAAAAAAATCATAATTCATTAAAGTTGTCAATAGTTTACCATGTATATATTCATTATTACTAGGTATACAAATTAGAATATTCATTTATATATCATTAGTTTTTTTTTTTCTATAATATTATTTTTTCTTTTCTAAAATAGATTCTCTATTTCTATAATAATAATCTAAACTTCTCTTATTAATTTTCTCACGAAAATCTGGGTCTTCTTTTTTACTATCATAGTATAATCTCATATTATCATTTCTATTTTGTACATAAGATTCATCTTCTTTTTTTTTGTCATAATATTTTTTTTGTGCCTTTTTTAATGCTTCACTTCTCATTATATAAATTTAATCAACAAAATTATTTATAATATTATATTATATATGGATAGTTGTAATGAAATTATTAAAATCCTTGAAGATAAAATAAAGCAAGAAAACTATGACCCAGAACCAGAAGTGGAAGAGAAAGAGAAAAAGAAACCTAAAAAAACTGACAAGCAACTTTTTTTTCTTCCTTCTAATATAAATGTCAAGAAGAACCGAAAGGATTATTAATGCCCTTAGTAGAATGGCTACTAAAATTAAATGCCGAATTTTATGTTGTTATAGTAGTTGTAATGACCCAAATAATTTATCTCATAATAATAATAATGATTGACCCATATTCAGTCTTAATTGGTGTAGGTATTGGATTTGGTATAATTACCACTTTTAAAATAATTAATTATTTTTGTTGTTGTTGTTAGTAAATTATACAAATTTTTTTTGTGTGTATATTGTATAAATGACAGACACCGAGAATTTTGAAGAACCAGAAGTTCCCAAAACTAAAACCAAAAAACCACGTAAACCCATGAGTGAAGAACGTAAAGCACAATTACGTGAACAATTAAAAGCAGCTAGAGAAAAATCAAATGAAGTAAGAGCAAAGAAAAAATTAGCAAAAAAAATTGATAGACAAGAAGAAGAACAAGCATTAGACCAAAAAATTGCTAAAAAAATACTTGATAAGAATCCAATGGAAGAGGAAATAACTAATTTAAAGTTAGAAATAAAATCATTAAAAGAATCTGGTGGGAACAATGCTGAAATAAAGGAATTAAGAGAAGAATTGAATATGTTTAAGAAAGGATTAAAAGAACAGATAGAAAAAGCAAAAGAGCAACAAAAAAAAGTTCAGTTCAAAGAACCAGAAAAAAAAATAGAAGTTGATATTAAAGAAGAAAAAAAAGATGTAAGTACACCAGTTGTTGAAGTTGCTCCAACCCCTCCCAAATTCAAAAAAATTTATTGTTCTAGAAGAGGATTTATACAAGTACCAGTTTAAAAACTTATTTTTTAACTCCTCCACATTCATTTTTCTGTCCTTCACATAAACAAATATCTTGAAAGTTTTTGTTTTGATAAATATTTTTTCCATTACTGAAATTAACAACCATAAAATCGTGGTTTCCTTCTGTATTATCTCTAAAAACCTCTTTGAATTTCTTTTTATTTTTCATATAATTAAAGTCAGCATCTACTAATTCCAAATCTTTATTACTACATTTATGGATTATAGCACCAGATACTTGTTCTCTACATGTTCTTGAAAGTTGTGTAATACGCTGATTTAATGTAATTGTACTGATAAGATATTTTCTACCATTACACAGAATTCTGTTCATTATATCATTCTTTTTATTCTGTCGTTGTAAATTAGAAAAACCCAAGTCATCAAATAGAATTAATGAATGTTCTGGTTTCTGTTTTTCTCTAACTGCTTCATTGAAATTATCAACTAACATATCATAAATTACATTACCAGCAACTTCATCATAATTATCAAATATATTAGAAGAAGGAATTTCAAGTTGTTCAATAATTTGATGTAATTTCATATCTCCTTTGACTGAACCAGAAAAAATAAAAATATTTTCTGGTAAAAAATCATTTTTATAAAATTCATCTCTTAACATTAAATTGCCTAATAAACCAGATTTACCACAACCAGTTTTTCCCAAAATAAGTAATCTCATTGGTAAATTAAAAAGACCATTTTTAGTTCTCGTAAAACTGTCGCTTTTATCCTTCATTTTGTATATTTCGTGAACCATACTATTATTATATAATAACAAAATTATTTTTCTTATTAAAATGTATACAATGGACGTTTTTAGAAATGCTGATTTAGCAGATTTGAATAATGCTCTAGGTGATGCTAGAGCAGATGAAGCAACTAAAGAAAGATTACAAGATGAACAAGATAAAAAAGACGATGATTTTAATTCAACTTTAGAATCTATTACCCAACCAATAGCAGGTGAATTATTAAGAAAACCAATTGAAGATTTATCTAAAAAGGTTTTAGGTAAAGTATCTGGAGCAATTAGAAGCAGAGTTTCAAGCGGTATAAAATCAGCAGCTGAACAAGGTAAAACATTTGCCCAACAAAAATTAAGTCAAGCAGCTGATAAATTTGGTGTAAAAAGTGAAGATTTAGATAGTTTAAGAAGTGGTTTTCAACAATCAAGAGCATCAAGATTTGCCCCAGAAAGAGAAACAACAACTGGTAGAGCAACATCAGCAGTACCAGACCAAATTGATGGTGATGCTAGAAGTGTATTAAATAAAGATAGAATATTACAAGGTAGAAGTCCTTTAAAAGCACCTAAAACAGATTCTTCTGGTGAACCAGTTGAAGTAAATGCTTTTACTGGAAAACCAGTAGTAAGACAAGCACCAGAACCCCAACCATTTACTGAACCAGATGATTGGGTAGGTGATTTATATGATAAACCCCTATCACATATAAACCCAGGCTCTGCTGTTCCAAATGCTCAACCAAAATCAAACCCATTAGAATTTAGTAGTCCAGATAATCCCACTGAAAGATTTGCTGGTAAAAGATTAAATGATATATTTAGAAGTACTGATACAAGTTCATTACCTACACCAAGTTTTAAACCAGAACCTAAAGTTCAACCAAGTACTGCTGGAGATGCTGAACCAGTTGACCAATTACACCCATTAAGACAATTATTTGACCTTGATTCAAAAACAGCTTCACAAAATAAAGCAGTATTACAGGCTTTTAAAAATAGTGATGGAGATTTGACAACTGGCCCAGCAACTCCAAAACCAGTTCAATTACAAGGACAACAACCACCACCAGACACACAACCAGCAAGTTCAGCACCAGAACCAACACCAACAGACCCAACAAAACCACCAGAACCAGAACCACCAACTGATAGTGGTACTCCACCAACAACAGTAAATGATAGTGATGTTAATGTTGCTAGTTCAAGAGCTGCTGGAGCAGATGGAGCATTAGAAAAATCTGCTGGAAAAACTGCTAAAACTTTAGGAACCGATACATTAGAATCAATAGGTGAAGGTGAAGCTGCTTTAGGTGGCCCAGAAGACCCCCTAGCCGATATTGTAGGTTTAGGCATGGGTTTAGCAACTCTTTTTGGTGGTATTTTTGGAGGTAAAAAAGATGATAAAGTAATTGGTGGGCCAGATGTAAATGCTGGAGTTCAACAAGGAGTTTATTAATGTGTCAAGCTAAAAACACAAATGGACACAAATGGACACAAAATAATTCAATAATTTTTGCTTTCTTTTTTTAAAATTAAATAAAATATCTTTTTTATTTTTTTCTCTAAAAGTATTATATATAAAATGGACAAGTTCTTAAAGATTAATTCAGTTCAAGGTGGAGATTTTACAAATTCACAAAATCTTATTGATTTCGTTATTCCTTCTTCAATGGGCGTTGTTTCACTTAAAGATTCATACTTAAATTTGAATACCAAAATTAACGTTGTAGAAACTGATACAACTGGTGGTGAAGGTATTTATTCAGTTGGTTTACAATGGAACCAGCCCGGCGTTGGTTCTCCTAAATACCCAAAATTTGTTAATTCTGCTTTAGTTAAGAATTGTAATGTTAGAAGCGACCAAAGGGGACAAATTGAAAATATACGTAGAGTTGACCAACTTAGACAAGTACTTTCAACATATGGTAGAAGCGAAAGGGAAACTGCTTGTAATTCTTATATTGATGCTACCCAATATATTAACCCAGTTAATAAAAATAGATTTCCAATATTTAGGGAAATAAATAAAACTGGTGGACTTAAGAGTAGAAATTTAGATGTAGCACCAATTCAAATTTCACTTGCTGATTTATTTGGATTTTGCGATGCGGCTCCAGAATGCGACCTTTCCAAATTAGGTACACTTAGATTTCATTTTGAACTTAATAGGGACAGAATGGCCTCAGTACTTAGAATGGTTGACCCAACAACTGAATGGCCAAGTGAAAATTTAAAATTCTGTGATGATATTATTACAGAAGGAGCAGCTAACGAATTAACTACTAAGACTAAATTTACAAATTTAGACCTTTCTCCATTCTGGGTTGGTCAAGCTCTGGTAGTAAATGCCGACCATACAGATGGTGGTGGTTCTAACATTACAGACCAGCGAGTTGTTGTTGATGCTATTACATGGGATAAAGATAATGGTGGAGCATTAAAAATTTCATTCACCCAAAGTTGGGGAACTTTAGCAGCTACTAAAACTTATAGTAATATTAGACTTACACCATATTCAACAGCCACAACATCAGTTGAAGTAAACTTTGCCGAACTTGTAATTAAAAGGGTTGGAAATCCAGTTGGACTTGATGAAATTAGATTTGATACTTATACAACTGAAGAAACTAATGGTTTAAAACTTACTTCATTCCAGAATCAATATCAAATTGAAGCAGATGCTAAGAATGTACTTATTGCTTTCCCAGATAATGAAACTGATTTAATTTCAAATAATGAAAATATTAGTGATTTTAGACTTAGACTAAATAATTTAGATTTAACAGATAGACCAATAAATGTAGGTTCTCCACTTTACTATGATAGATTAAACATGACTTTAGGTAATATGGGATTAAGACTTAAAAATTTAGCTGAAAATATGGGTGTTGATGATACAACTTGGGACGATGTATATGCTGAGGCTAAAGGTGAAACTGTTGTTGTAGTAAATCCTTTATTTCAAAGTGAAAGGGAAAAATATCTTCAAGTAAATATTAATGCTACTGGTGATGGAGTAGAAAAATTAACACTTTTCAAACAAGTACCAAGAGTTATTGAGGTTTAAACATTTTTTTATTTTTTATAAAAACATAATTAATTAAATAAATAATTAAGTTTTATTTTTTTCTCTAAAAGTATTATATATAATGAATAATTGGACTTATCACTCTGTTATACCAGAAAATAATAAATCTTCTTTTGGTGAATATGATAATATTGACTTTCAACTTACATTTGAAGGTAGAGCTATGAATTTAAATTCAGTTAGAATTGTTGGCGACCTTACAGTTCAAGATGGAAGTCTTCCATTAAGTGATGTTTCAAATATTGCTAAAGATATTAAACTTGATAGACTAGTAGGAGCCCACGCTTTTATTGAATCAATTACAACTAGTTTTTTTAATGGTGGTAATGTAATTGAGAATTTAACAGAATACCCTAGATATGTCAAAATGAAAAACGCTGGAAGAAAAGGAGTTAATTCAATGAATAACGGTTCTAATGTTTGCGAACTTTTAGCACCAGTTGATGAAATGACTAATTTAATTTTAAAGGGTACTACTCCCCCAGATAATTCAACCGCTAATCTTGCCCCCCTTCCACCTGATTTTAGTATTAAACCAGAAATCTGTTTAAATAATGCTTCTGGTAGTCCAGTACTTCCATATTCAAGAAGTGGTGCTATTAGATTGACTGTTAATTTAGGTAGAGTCTTTTCAGCACTTTATGGTGTTGATGTCAGTTCAACTACAAGTTATTCAATTTCAAATCTTAAAGTAGCATTTACATCTGTACCAGAAGACCCATCAATGAGTGATTCTGTAGTAATGAGAACTATTATTAACTTAAAACAAAGTATTGAAAGTAGTTTTGCTAATGTTGGAGTTAAAGTACCAGCAATTTGTGATAGAATGAGTGCTTCATTCCAAGTACAGAATCAAGAAAATACTGCTAAGAATAATAATACAGAATTAGCAAAAGTTCCTAATCTTACTGAACTTCAATTCTTATTTAATGATTCTACAAATTCCTTAATTTCTTTCTTATTAAGGGACTATGAACAAATTATATCTAGATATATTGATAGTTTCTATGATACTGGTAAAAATGCCTTAACCACTTATAACTTAGCAGATAATGATGGTTTTGGTGCTGGTCTTGATTTTGATGACTTTATTGACCTTAGAAACCAACGCTTTAATTTACAATTACAAAGTGGAATTTCTACACAAGCTCAAAATATGATAATCTACATGTATTTCCATTCTATAATTAAAGTTTAATTTTCTCACCTTTTTTTTAATTATTAAAAATAAATAATTATTCTTTTATTTTTTTTCTCTAAAACTATTATATATATAATGGCCGAACTTTACAATTCAAGTATAACCACTAGATTAATTGACCCAGTCTTTGACAGAGCTAAATTTCGTAGTGAATTTCGTCTTCAACCAGATACTGCTTATTTAAGTTCATTAAGATTATTAAACTCTGGAGTAAAATCAACACCAGCACAAGAACTTAATGGACTTTTAGGGGCCTATGGTTGTATTAAATCTATTCAATTATATGATGGAAACCAACTATTAGACCAACTTTTAGAAGCTTCAATTTATCAAGGTTGGAAAAATGTAAATCACGATAACGATACTAATCTTTCACTTAATCGCTATACCGTTGGTAATAACCTTGGTTATGTTGCTTCTGGTAATCAAGATGTTCAAGCAGATGGTTCATATGCTAGTGATGATATTAAAGTACGAACACAAGCACCAAGTAATTCAAGCGATAATACAAGTTGGATTGCCCTCAATAGTTGTTTACCATTTTTAAGAGCTGCTCTTACACTTCCAACAAATGTTTATCGTTCACTTAGACTTGTAATTAATTGGAAAAATGCTGAAGAATTAAAAGATATGGTTCAAGCAGATAGAACACATACACTTAGTACATATGAAGAATGTGTACTTGTTGCCGATGAATTTAATCCAAGCGATACTAGAGATAAAATTATGGGTAATTATAATGGTGTTTCATACCGACCAGTTGAACATGATTCTGTAGACCTTCCAGCAATTACTGGTATTACTGGTACAAAAGCACAATCTAATTCAAATATGGTAAAAGGTTTTAATGGTAAAATGCTTCATAAACTTCTTATGGTTCAATCACCAACTGATTCTTCAACTTGGGTTTCTGGTAATGCTAATTTAGGTTATGCTAATCAAGGAAGTAAATCCTTATATAAATCTAATTACCAAGTTAGGGTTAACGGTGCTAATAAATTAACTCGTACTGGTTGGAGTGGACATAATCAACGGTTAGCAGAACTTGTTGATTCTTATGGAGAAGTTAATGTTCTTATGGGACAGAATGAAACTTTCCTTGCTGAGGGTAATAATTATATTGATAAGGGTACTACAATTATGGGTCAGTTAGATTATACTGGTTTAGAAATTCAAGAACGAGTTGATGAACTTATTGTTGAGGTTGATAGAACTGGTGTTGAAGGTGATGCTAGTCTTAACCAACGTATTAGACTTAATCTATTTGGGGTTGTAGATAAACAAGTTGTTATGAGAACTGATGGAAGATATAATGTAATTTATTCTTAATTTAATTACTTTTTATTTTTTCTAATTTATAAGTATATATGGATACTTACACATTAGAACTTAGACAAAAAAATGCTATCAATGTTAATAGCAATGGCGATTATGAAAGTATAGTTCAAGAAAAAATCTTGTTAGAAGAAGGTGATTCTGTTATTATGAAATCTGTTTTTATTGATACACAAGCTAGTAGTAATCAAAAAATAAATGTACCAAAAGATTTAACATTGTCATTTCAATGGATAAATTATATTCAGTGGACAGCTGGAACTGGAACTTTTAATAATGCTGGTATACCAACTAACCCAATTAGCGGTGAGGCTGGTTTTAATTATATTCTACCATCATCACAACTTTATAGTGAAATGATAATGAAAAAGGGTGATGTAGCAGATTATGATTTTATTACCGAACTTTTTTTTAATACATTAGATTTTAAAGGTGGTGGTACATCAAAAGCATTTGATTTAACTATTACTTATACTAATACAAGCGATGTAGTTGTAAATAGGAAAGTTAGCATTCCAGCATTTCAAAATCAAGTAGCACCCCAAGGTGTACCAAATGTAGTTATTTTATATAAAAGGGCAAATGGATTAAAATTTAGTCCAAGTAATTTAACACCATTTGGCGTTAAACTTGATACAAAACTATTTGAAGTTCCAGCAGACCATGTTGTAGGTGAACCAGAATTATACACCACAACGTTAACATTAGAACAAGGAGCATATTCACCAGTTGATTTATGTAATGCTATTAATAAAGGATTAACAACCCAAAAAGATAAATCTGGTGCTAACCCATTATATGGAAATCAATTTTTACAAGTTCAACCTAGCGGTGGTAATTTTATGGTTTGTCTAAGTCCAGGCCAATTAGAAAGAGATGCTTATGCTAATGTATTTCAACCAACTTTAACACCTGTCGCTGGACATACTGCTGGTCAACCTCTTTTAGTAGGGGCAGACCAAATTGAACTTTCATTTAGTGATTCCACTCAAAAATTCCAATGGAATCAAATCCATATGTCTGTTTTTGATACAAATGGAGCCCCATGTGTTAGTTATAATCCTACTGGTCAAGTAATTACAAAGGCTGGTGGGGTATTTTGGACACATCTTGGAGCAACAGATGCTAATGGTCAATATTTTGATTTTTGGAGTAATCTTTTAGGTTTTGATTTAACCAAAATTTATCCAGCCCAATCTTTAAATATTATTCCATCAGTTTACTGGGCACCTTCGGCTGGTGATTTTTATATAGCAGCTCCATCATTCAATTTAGTAAATGGTCAAAATACTACTGAAGGTTTATCAACAATTGGTGCTTTAGTACCAACTAGTAAAGAAGCACAAACAGCCGCTGGTAGTTATACCAACCCTTTAACTGGTAAAGCGGTATTGAATCCTACAAACGGTAAAAATACAACAATTGAAGCAGCTACAAGTACATTTCAACAAGCAGATAGATTTGGTTATTTCTTAATTGAAATTAATGCTAAATTTATGGGTAAATATGTACAGAAAGACCAAATGAAAAATAATATTAGAGCAATTGTAGGTAGGTTCTATGAATTAAATAGTTATACATCTGGAAGTCAAGCAGATTCTCTAGTATATACACATATAGGAAGTCCCATGTTTTTGGAGTCATACAGATGTAGAATTTTAGATAGTGAACAAAATCTAGCACCCAATCTTGGAGAAGATAACACTATTTTCTTACAAGTTGTCAAAAATCCAAAAAATGTTCTTCCTCAAACAGAACAGAAAAAATAATATATTTATTTTACTAACTTAAAACTAATATCTAAATATATATTATATAAATAATGGAATCAAATAATTTCAAAACCCCCAGTTATCAGCGTAAAGCATATAATACATATCTTCAGCGTACTAAACAAGATACTGAAAAATATGATGTATTCAAACAAAAATTGAAAGATAATCAAAGAAAATATTATTTAAAGAACCGTGAAAAAATACTTGCTAAAAAAGCAGCTGAGCGTGAAGCAAAGCGAAATTCATCAAGTGAAGATGAAAACTAATTTTTATATTATCTTTTTTTTTAAACTATTTTTATTTTTTTTTTAAATATATATTTATTATTTTAATTTAAAAACATTTTCTAAATATATATTATATAAAATGAATTACGAAACTCAAGATAATATCTTTACTATTAATAATATGTCTGGTTTACAAAAATTGAGTCAACTATTACAGCAAGATGTTCAAGAAAAAGGCGTACAATCATATCAACCCAAGATTTTAAAAAAAGGTGGTAGATTGACAGCAAAGGCAAAGA
>Ga0315320_10003655_pt1 | contig 12608 bp, 7 predicted proteins | sample M140m21515metaG_FD_203458 | JGI IMG/M metagenome (GOLD analysis project Ga0315320, IMG submission 203458) | Ammonia-oxidizing marine archaeal communities from Monterey Bay, California, United States - M1 40m 21515 | ecosystem: Environmental > Aquatic > Marine > Coastal | place: USA: California...
ATCAGTGTCAAGTCTCCCGTCGATGCTGCGACCCATGCTTGTCAGCGGGCAAAAGATGGGTTGGATACCATCTCCGTAACAGGCAACGTGCTGCGGGATTACTTAACGGATCTTTTTCCAATTCTCGAGCTGGGTACCAGTGCGAAAATGTTGTCGATCGTTCCCCTGTTGGCGGGCGGTGGGTTGTTTGAAACAGGTGCGGGTGGTTCAGCACCAAAGCATGTTCAACAGTTTGTGGACGAAGGGCACTTGCGTTGGGACTCTCTTGGTGAGTTCCTGGCACTCGCGGTTTCATTAGAGGACCTTGGGAACAAAACCAGTCACCAAGGCACCCTGGTGCTGGCCAAGACCCTTGATCAGGCGACCGGGCAATTGCTCGATAATGATCGATCACCCAGCCGAAAGGTCAACGAGCTGGACAATCGTGGTAGCCACTTCTACCTAGCTCTCTACTGGGCACAAGCGCTGGCTGCACAGACAGAAGATGTCAATTTGCAACAACGTTTCGCCCCGCTCGCGAAACAACTAAGCGATTCGGAAAAGACAATCGTGGATGAGCTTAATGCTGCTCAGGGCGCCGCTGTTGATATCGGTGGATACTACCAACCTGATACAGAAAAGGCCGCTCAGGCGATGCGGCCCAGTGATACCTTCAATCAGGCTATCACGCTGTTGAATGAAGGATCGTCGGAGTAGACAGTGTTGCCATAGGGCAGTGAGCAGGCAGACTGTTTAATTTTAGTTTGCTTTTTATCCTGAGTTCCCGACACTGTTTGAGGTGATTGATGCGACACGGACGTGGATTAGTAATTGCACTGTCGTTGGCCTGTTTCGTTGTGCTTTTACCCAGCGGGGCGAACGCTGAAGAACCCTGCGGTTGGCGTGCCGCCGTGGGGGCGGTCGCGATCACACCCGAGGAACCGTTGTGGATGGGTGGATATGCCGCTCGTGATAAGCCTGCCGAGGGAAAAATACACGATCTGTTCGCCAAAGTGCTTGTGATCGAAGATCAGGATGGCCAGCGACTTGTGATGGTCACGACCGATCTGCTTGGGATTACCAAAGAACTACGAACCGCCGTAGAAACACAGGTGCGGCAATACGGCGTGGAGCAAAAAGACTTGCTGTTAAATGCATCACACACTCATTGTGGTCCAGAACTACGCAGTGAGCGGTTGCTTCGCCTTGGAATCGATACCCGCTATGCCGCAAGCTCACGCAAATATGTGCGCTGGGTTTCACAGCGAATTGCAACGTTGGTCGGTAAGGTTGTTGCCCGGATAGAACCGGCTCGCTTGTTTTACAGTCATGCACGGGCAGGATTTGCTATGAATCGCCGGCTGCCCACGGAGAAAGGCTTTATCAACAGCCCCAATCCTGATGGCCCGACCGATCATCAGGTTCCTGTGCTCCGAATGGAAACTGCATCAGGCGATTCAAAAGCGATCTTGTTTGGCTATGCCTGTCACGCGACTACGCTTAGCTTTCAGCAACTGTGTGGTGACTACCCAGGTTTTGCGCAGCAGTTTATCCAAGAAGCTCACCCCGGGTGTATCGCCATGTTCATGAATGGCTGCTCCGGCGATCAGAACCCGTATCCCCGTCGCACGCTTGATCTGGCGAAACAACATGGGCGAGCGCTGGCCAATGGAGTGGAGACAGCATTGCTGACAAAAACGCAAACGGAGTTGCGAGGACCGCTGCAGGTGGCTTTTAAGAATGTAACACTTCGGTTTGCTGAACCACCCACACGGAAAAATCTCGAAAAACAGGTGCAGGCGGGTAACAAGTACATACGTATTCATGCTCGGCGCTTGTTGGATGAACTTGATGCACAGGGCCACATCAAAAGAGAGTTTGACAGTTTTCCACTGCAGGTGGCAAGATTCGGAGATGATTTGATACTGGTTGGTATTTGCGGTGAGGCAGTGGTTGATTATTCACTGAGGTGCAAGCAGGAATTATCTGACGGATCGCAAATTGCGGTTTGGACAGCCGGTTACTGCAACGATGTGTTTGGCTATCTTCCCAGTGAAAGAATTTTACAAGAAGGTGGCTACGAAGCAGGAGAGGCAATGCGCTACACTACTTTTCCCGGGCCATTTGAAGCTTCAGTTGAGTCGCGAATCATGGAGGGCATACATCAGTTGGTAAGTGGTCTTTCCCAGAAGTGAATGATCTACGGCTGATTGCGAACCGGGGTTTGGGTTTCATGCTACAACTGATTGCGTTCTACACGGTTCAGAAGAAGAGGAAGTCATGTCACAGGAAAAATCAAAGTCTGCGGGTTCAGTGTCAGCAGACCCACAAGTTCCCAGTCCACCCATGGCTCAGGTGGATGTTCCCGCTTTTCCCTGCATCGTTCATCTGGATGTCCAAGATGGAATTTATCGAGGTCGGGTCGCCAATCTTGCCGGGATCGAGGCCGTGGCCAGCAGTGAACGTGAAATGCTGGGGAAAATAGTCCCCATCTTTAAACGCACTGTCGCGGAGATTCACCAACGCGGTGACTCCATTCCATGGATCACCCCAGTTCCAGATCCGAAACCCACTGAGATCAAACGCTTTATCCCTGTGCATCTGTGATAAAAGAATCCAGAGCCAAGAGTGCTTGAGAAAGGTGTGAACTAGCTAATCCAGCAACCAGCGATGAACCACGCTTCATTATCGAAGCATCTCTAGCTCATCCATTTTGTTGAAGATTGCGTCAGGAGGCTTTGTGAAGAGAGGACTGGCAGGTCTTTATTCGTTAATCAGTAAAATACTTGGGAACTTATCTGGAAAGTCCTGCGGACCCTCTTGCGCTCCACCGCGTACCTGAATGACAGCCAACATCAGTTAATGAATTCATCGCACTGGCTGTAACTCGATACATCTTCAGGTTTCCAATGCAAATTCAATTTTCTACCGTCAGTTCTGTCGATGGAAACGACAGTGATTCTGATTTGATTGCCTCGGCTTTGGCTGGCAATCAGGCTTCTTACACCAAGTTGGTGGATCGATATCAAGGACGATTAACATCCGCAATTCGTACCAAGGTGGCATGCTCGGGTATTGCTGATGACATAGTTCAGGACGCGTTCGTGCGTGCCTTCAATAGTCTTCATTCGTTTCGAAGCGACAGCGGATTTTATACTTGGTTGTATCGAATCGCACTCAATTCCCGTCGTTACTACATCAAGAATCGACACCGAATTAGTTCTCTGGATGAGACACACGAAACGTGTCAGCCCACGGGAAGATTATCGTGCATCGACACTGTTGAGGGACCTGTGGCCTGCCTTGAGAGGACTGAGGATTGTCATGCGGTTAATCTTGCCATGCAACGGTTGGATACTCACCACCGTGAAATTCTACGATTGCGAGAATTCGAAGGCTTTGACTATCGGAGAATCGCTGAAGCTCTGCATTTGACAATGGGGACCGTTCGCAGTCGTATTAGCCGAGCGCGAACGCAATTGCGAAAAGAACTTGCGACCTACTGGAGTGCGAAACCATCGCGTTTGAGCTGTCACTTGATGTCGAATCCGTAGGATCAGCCGCTTTTTAGGTGATCGCCTGAGCGATAAGTCGAAGCGTTCAAGTTGATCTTCGGTCGCGACGCAGGTAATTCTAGCCCATTCAGTTTGCTAAGCTGGTTCGAAGGGAGTTGCTCGTACCCGCTGCGATGGGGCCAACATGATCGCAGTTTTCTACCGCACCCCAATTGGTGGCCAAGCTCTGGTAATTCGCAAGTCAGTTCGTTGGCCCCGTAGGGGCTTGTATTGTGTTAACAGGAGCCATTAGGTGTTTTGTTGGTCACGATCAAGAATCTGGCAGCTGACTAGAAACTGCGAAATTGGACTCGGCGGGGAGGCAGATCGATTGATGTGGTGGTGATGTCGCCTTTCGCGCCGGTTCACCCATCCGGACCTTCAGTCGCGTTTCCCTGCAAATAAATCATGATTGGTAGCAGGTCTGACGTCGGCTTTGATTATAAATTGAGCCTGCGATGCAGACGGCGGTTCGTTGTTCTGCTGTGGTTTGAATCCCGTTGGTACTTGGAAAACATCATGAGTAACGTTGAGACGAACGATCTAAAAGCCTCTCTGGAAGAGTTTCAAAAGCACGAACTGAGCCATCTCAGCAAAGAGTGGTGGTGCTTTTTGGTCACCGGTATCCTGCTTGTGATCGCCGGCATGTTCTCGATTGCCTATCCACTTTTTACCTCGGTGGGCGTTGTTATCCTGATCGGCGCCATACTGATCATTTGCGGGGTAATGACCGTGATCAGCGCTTTTTGGGCCGGCAAATGGAGTGCGTTTTTTGTCCACATTCTGGGTGGCTTGGTCTACGTCGTCGCTGGATTCATGATCACCGAGATGCCAGTTGAATCGCTGGCGTTATTCACCCTCATGCTGGCTGGCCTGTTCGTCGTCGGCGGTGGTTTCCGGATTGTCATGGCATTGGTCGAAAAGTATCCACAGTGGGGATGGGGTTTGGTCAATGGTATCGTGACTCTGATGCTTGGATTGATCATTTTTCGAGCATTTCGACACCTGCCAGAGGGAGGTGACAGTGTTCTGTGGATCATTGGCTTATTTGTGGGATTGGAACTGCTCTTCAACGGTTGGACTTGGATCATGCTGTCATTCGCCATCAAGAAGCTTCCTCGTACTCAGGAAAATGCTTCTTGATCAAAGTGCTGGAATATTGGATAAGAAGAGTGCGGTTGTCGATTGGTGATCGCATTGCAGGAAAGCCTGTGCTCTAAGCCAGGCAGCAAGTCGAATGGAGACGGGGGACTTGATGTTGAAGGTTAAGAGGGTAAATCTTTTCCGTTCACTTTGCGTGAGCGGCAGGTGGGGCTGGTTAGTGTTGATGGGTGCGTTTGCGCTGCCAGAACTCGTTGGCTCATCCCAAGTCGTTGCGCAACAAGGATCCCAAGTTCAAGCGGTTTCTCCTGCTAATCAAACCGCGTCGGGTCCCGTGAATCCGGCGGGCAATCAGAGCCAAGCAGGGGAAGCTTCTGGTCAAGTAGTCGCAGAAGCTTCGGATCAAGCAGGGGCCAAGCCGCCGGATCCCACTCAGCCGGATCCCACTCAGCCGGATCTTGCACAGCAAGACCCGCCGGCCGTTTCACCGTCTTCGACTGAAGGTGGTTCTGCCGATGCGGACCAACTGAATGATTTGACGCGCGAAGCGGTTGAGAAAGATTGGGCGTCGATCGAATCAAGCTCCGGAATCGATGACGCTGTTAAAGAAACCCTGCGTCCCATCTATCGGCAGGCAATCGAAAAACTGAAAGAGGCTGAGGTCGCGAGGAAGCAGCAGGCAGAGTATCGCAATGCGATGGTTACGGCACCTTCGGAGACGATTGATGTCACACGACAATACGAGGAGTTGCCGACGCTCGAGGTGTCGGTGGCAGCCGACGCTCAAATCGAACCTCAGGATCTTCAAAAGACAATTTCACAGCGCCAGAAAGAATTGTCGAAGCATCGTGACGAGTTTTCGAAAGTTGCGGCTGAGTTGGTACGTGTGCAGGCAAGAAGAGATGAAATCACGGTTCGCGTCGCAAATCTCAAGACGGAACTGGGCGAATCTCGAGCAGAGCTTGCCAGTCCGGCAATGGCCGCGGATGCAGCTTCTCCAAAGCGGATTGCAGATCGTACGCTTTTGAAATCAGTGCAGGCGTTGCTAGTTGCCGAAAACCAGATGCTTGACGCGGAAAAAGCCAGCCAAGATGAACGCGAGCAGTTGGCGATCGCAAAACAGCGTTTACTGAAACGTGAAATTTCGGACGAGGAGGTGCTGGTTGCCCAATTGCAGAAGCGGTGGTCAGAGAACAAGAGTAAGGAATCTGTCGAACTGACGACCAGTATCAGTGCTGTTTTGCAAGCAGCCAGGTCTGAGCCGAAAAATGGCAGGCTGGATGATTTGATCGAGGAGGTGGGGGCACTACTCAAAGAGTATGTCGATGCTGTTGCACTGTCAAAACGTGTTTCCGCCGCGGAAACAGCGGCAACGCAGCGACTCGATTACTTGGAACAGGAGTACTCGCATCTGCAAACACAAGTTGAGATGCGAGATGGTGGAAGAGCAATGGCGCAGGTGCTCTTCGATCTTCAAGCTCAACTATTGAACCCAGCCGAAGACAAGATGATCAATTTTGGCAACTTGCCAAAATTGGATGATATTCGGATCAGCAACCTGATCGTTGAACGAGAATTGCGTGGGAATGCGCAAGGCGACGAAAAGTTTCCAGAGGATGCCTTGCCAGCAGCCAAACCGCTGCGTGAAGCTCGTCTCGAATTGCTTGAAAAGTTGAATCAGGAATACACGGATCTGTTGCCCCACTTATCGGCGCTGGGGGTGTCGAACGAACTGTTTCTGCAACGTGTCGATGAGGTCAGGTCTTACATCACGGAACAGTTATTCTGGATTCGCAGCGCATCACCTGTGAGTTTGACAACTATTCGCGACATACCCGCTGGCATGTCTTGGCTTTTCAATGTGAATCATTGGAGGGAATTTGCGAATAACTTGTTCACTCTTTTTGTGCTTCGTCCGGCGCAATGTCTGTTCTTGTTATTCACAGTGATTGCCTTATGTGTCACTCGCCCGTGGATCATTGCGGCTTTGACGCGAGTAGGTGTAGCCACCAAACGGGTATCCACTGACCGTTATATCCTGACGTGGCAGGCGTTTGGATTGACCTTGCTGTTGGCCTTGCCAATTCCACTGGTTCTGTTGTTCCTCGCCTGGGGAACACAACAGGCGGCAGAGCCCAGTGCGTGGCTGCGTGGGATGGGCTCAGGACTAGCCAATGGTGTTTGGGTTGCTTTGGTACTGGAGTTTGCTGGTTCTGCGAGTCGCCCCGGCGGGCTTGGAATCGTGCACTTTGATGCCAGGCCATCCACCTTGAGACTGCTTCGGAAAGTGTTGTTTCGTATCGGGCTCATCTACGTCCCTGCTCAAGTTTTGGCAGCCAGTACTCTGTATGGAGATGCCTCTGAATACTCAGGTACCGTAGGACGTGTTTTCTTCATTGTGGCGCATGTCTGGGTAGTCTTGCTGGTAGTCCGGATGTTCAAGTCATCGCAGGGCCTGTTAGCCGCATCAGCTGAGAAAAATAGCAACGAAGGACGGATCAAACTTCAGTACTTTCTGTTTGCCTTGACCTTGTCCGTTCCAACGGCACTCATCGTCTTGGCATGGCAGGGATATCTCATTACCGCCATCGAATTGAGCTTGAATTTCGTTGCCACGTTGACGGTGATGAGTCTGGGTGAATTGGCCTATTGGATGACGTTGCGATGGTTCGCACTCAAGAAACGTCAGTTGGCTTTGGCTGAGCGATTGGAAAATTGGCGTAACCGCAAGGCTGCTGAAGAGACGCCCGAATCTGAGGGTGACTTGTTGGTGCAGGAAGCTGAACTTGATCAGGAACTCGATCTGGAGGCGATCGGAGAGCAGACACGCCGCATGATGCAGTTCCTCTATACCATTGCGACGGTGATAGCTATTTTTGGATTGTGGTCGGGGACCATTCCGCTCATCGCAGTGCTTGAGGCTGTTCAGATTGTGGGTAGTTTGACTCTCTTGGGTTTAACCCAGACCATCGTTATTTTGGCGGTCATGACGATCGCTGTGAAAAATCTCCCTGGGGTCTTGGAACTGGCTGTGTTGCGGACCACCAGCGTCGAGTCAGGGACACGCTACGCCATCGTGACCCTGTGCCGTTACACTCTGCTGGCCATCGGCTTTGCTGCTGTCGCTAGAGTTCTTGAAATCGATTGGAGTAAGTATGCATGGATCGCCGCTGCGTTGAGTGTGGGTTTGGGATTCGGAATGCAGGAAGTCGTGACGAATTTCGTCTGCGGCATTATCCTGCTTTTTGAAAGACCCGTGCGCGTGGGTGATGTGGTTACCGTGGATGGCACCACAGGAACCGTCACGCGAATCCGGATGAGGGCGACGACAATTACCAATTGGGATCGGCAGGAATTGGTCGTGCCCAACAAAACTCTAATCACGAATACATTTCTAAATTGGACGCTCTCAGGCACAATTAGTCGTATTGTTGTCAATGTTGGTGCGGCCTACGGGTCCGACACCGATCAGGCGAGAGACATACTGGTATCTGTGGCTCAAGATCATCCCATCATCATGGATGAGCCAAAACCAATGGCAACATTTGAGGAATTTGCTGATAGCTACCTGAATCTCGTTCTGAGGGCGTACGTGCCCGACCTCGATAGCCGCCTGAAAACGATTACTGAACTCCATACCGAGATTGACAGGCGTTTTGCAGAAGCTGGAATCGAAATAGCGTTCCCTCAACAGGATGTCCATTTGAAAAGCAGTGTCAGTTGCCCTCAGTGTGGGGAGGACGCGGCTGTTTCTTTGGTGGACGAGGCAAGATGACCCACAAAGTAATGGTCTTTGCTAAGTGATGACCGGCTAAGTGATGACCGGCTGAGTGATAAACTGTCCATGCTCTTGGTGATTGGCAAGTACTTGTGAAGTTGTCAGGGAAACCAAGCAGCAGGGATGCAACCATCTTCTGTTAGATCGAGGAACAGGTTCAGTGCTCAGCTATCTCTATCATCCGACCACGGTGACGTGGAGTATTCACTTGGTCTTCGCATTCATACTGAGTGTTCGTGTGATCATGAAACGCCCCAGTACGGGAATTGCTTTGGCGTGGTTGTTGGTGATCAACGCGATTCCCATTTTTGGTGAAGTGATTTATCTGCTGATCGGTGAGAGGCGGATCAGCTGGTCACGGCGAGAGGGGATCAAGCAACTGCGCTCTGATTACTCCGAAGTGATTGAGCAGGCGGTGCATGCAGGTTTGCTTACGGTTGACTGGGAAAAACATGGTGAGTTGGCCAAGAGCATGGACCGACTCGGCTGGCAAATGGTGGGTAGCCCGACTGTATGTGGCAGCACTTATGAGCTCTTCGGAGAGACTGAGGAAATCCTTCGAAGGATCACACGAGATATCGACAACGCTAATCGAAGTGTGTTGATGGAATTCTACATTTGGGGTAGCGGTGGCTTAGCTGACGAAGTTCTGGCTGCCGTGATTCGGGCGCAGAAGCGTGGAGTTCACTGTTGTCTTCTAATCGACGCAGTGGGAGCACGGCCATGGTGGAAGGGCAGTCAGCCCGCAGAACTAAAGGCGGCGGGTGTGGAATTGCGACCGGCTTTACCTGTAGGATTATTTCGAACGCTGGTGGGTCGTACAGACCTGCGGCTCCATCGGAAAATCGTGGTGATTGACAGCGAACTGTCATGGACAGGAAGCATGAATCTCGTCGATCCCAAATTCTTCAAACAAGATAGTGGAGTGGGCGAGTGGGTTGATGCCATGGTTCGGCTCCAAGGATCTGTGGTGTCTCCGCTGGCTGCCACCATGATTGGTGACTGGACTCTTGAGGGCGACGATTCTCTTTCCGAGTTAGTCAGTCGACACCAATTGCATCTGGTTGATTCTCAGGGGGCAGCTGACATTCAAGTGATTCCTTCAGGACCTGGCGAAACGAATGACGGGCTGCTGCAAATGATCCTCACCATGATCAATGGGGCCCGCGAAGAACTGCTGCTGACAACACCCTATCTGGTGCCTGACGAATCCCTCTTGCGAGCCTTGCGCGGTGCTTCCGCGAGAGGCGTGAAGGTGAGAGTGATCGTTCCCCAGAAAGTGGACTCGGTTATGACTCGGTACGCCAGTCGGTCCTATTACGACGATTTGCTTAATAGTGGCATTGAGTTGTATCTGTATCATGGGGGGTTGCTGCACACTAAATCGATTACGGTTGACCGGCATGTCTCGATGTTCGGGACCGTCAACTTCGATATGCGAAGTCTATGGCTGAATTATGAAGTTGCATTATTCGTCTATGACGCGGGTTTTGGCGGGAAATTGAGAGATTTGCAGCAAAGTTACCTCGAGGAGTCAGTGAGGGTTGATCGCGACTCGTGGTCGAAAAGATCGTTTGCAAAGCGACTCTTGGAAAATACTTTGCGACTAGTGAGCCCGCTTCTGTAAAAGCCCTGTCAGCAGGGCTAACAGTACGGCTATCTTCTTGATTAACGAGTTTTTCTTGCTGTAGGTGTGTGGCATCCTGTTCTTCGCCATCCATCTTGGTAAAGTCTCATTTTCGCCATGCGTAGTCATTTGAAATGCAGCATGTGTGGTTATTTGAAATACAGGTTGAACAGAGGAATATAAGACCATGGTGCTGCACGAAAGAGATTCGATACGCGAACAGCTTGATGACGACGTTTATGCTGCAGTGGATCATGCCGTCTCGATTCCCAAGTACCGTTTTCCTCCTGAGGAGCAAAATCCGAGGAACGTATATTCAATCGTCCATGATGAATTGATGCTGGATGGCAACTCCAGGCAGAATTTGGCCACCTTCTGTCAGACTTGGATGGAGCCCGAGGTCCACAAACTGATGGATGAGTGCCTCGACAAAAATATGATTGACAAGGATGAGTATCCGCAAACTGCCGAGATCGAGGCACGATGCGTTCATATGCTTGGTGATCTATGGAACTCACCTGCGAAAGAAAATGCGGTGGGCTGTTCAACGACTGGGTCCAGCGAAGCAGTGATGCTGGGTGGCATGGCGATGAAACGTCGCTGGGAAGCTTCCAGAAAGGCTGCAGGTAAACCAATCGATAAGCCCAATCTGATCACTGGGCCTGTGCAGGTTTGTTGGCACAAGTTTGCACGCTATTGGGACATCGAGTTGCGAGAAATTCCAATGGAGAATGATCGACTGCTGATGACACCCGAAGAAGTGCTCAAACGCTGTGACGAAAATACAATTGGAGTGGTGCCGACCTTGGGCGTCACCTTCACGTGCCAGTACGAGCCAGTGAAAGATGTGGCAGAGGCGTTGGATAAACTGGAAGCTGAAACCGGTTTGGATATTCCTATCCATGTTGATGGGGCCAGTGGTGGGTTTCTGGCACCATTCTGCTCACCCGAGCTTGAGTGGGATTTCCGACTGCCACGTGTCCGATCGATCAACGCTTCCGGTCACAAGTTCGGACTCTCACCGCTGGGCGTTGGCTGGATCATGTGGCGTGATACCGAAGATCTTCCCGAGGAGTTGGTGTTCTGGGTGAATTATCTCGGCGGCAATATGCGTGACATTGCATTAAATTTCTCGCGTCCGGGTGGTCAGGTTGTTTGCCAATACTACAACTTCCTGCGGTTGGGTCGCGAAGGCTATCGCAAGATCCACGGTGCTTGCTATGCGACCGCGCAATATCTGGCTGAACAGCTTAGTAAGGTTGATTTATTTGAGGTGATCTACGATGGCCAAACCAATGAGGGAATTCCAGCGCTCTGTTGGAAATTGAAAGAGGGGGTTGATCCAGGCTTCACGCTGTATGATCTGGCCGATCGTCTCAGAGCACGGGGCTGGCAAGTACCTGCCTATTCACTTCCCGCGGATCGCCAAGACCTTGTGATTCAACGAATTCTCGTCAGGCATGGCGTGAGCCGTGATTTGGGAGTTTTGCTCCTGAAGGATCTCATGGAAGCCCTTGAGCACCTGCGAAAGCATCCTGTGTCGGCGCCTTTGTCTTCCGAAGAGGGATCAGGTTTTCATCACTAGGCGAGATAACGACAGGTGCTGAAGTTGATGCTGCAGCGTCCCCAGTTGACTCGATTTCGCAAAGCCCTGAATCAAGAACCTGAATCTTGAAGCCTAACAATGCTCAGGGCGACCAATGTCTGGAAAGTCAGGGACCGCCGCCGTTCATTACTCGCAGAGTCCATCGTTTAGACGATGGTTCTCTTGCGGTGTGGAGTTCACGGCACCACCGCAAAGACCTTCCCCTGCCCGAGTCACTTGTCGCTGGTGCGATTCGCCGCGCCTGTCTTCGAAGCTGGCGTTTAGTGGGCGATCTCAATTGGTGGATTGGATTGGTGTTCGCAGTGGGCTCACTGCTGTTCATCGTTGGAAGTGCTCAGACCCTCTGGCCCGGACTTGCCATTGCTGCTGTGATTGATCCTGCGCATGTGTTCTTTGCTGGATCCTTGCCATTTACTTTGGCGGCATATTTGCAGTTTTATCAGGCTGGTAATGCCAGTGATTTTCCCTTGGCTGAGACCGTTGACACACAGTCAAAAACAGTCCGGAAAAAATGGTTGGGTTGCCGTGCAAGCGAACTGGGATGGTGGAGTTGTGGGTTGCAGTTGCTGGGAACATTGTGCTTCAATTTCAGTACCTACCAAGCATTGCATCCTGGCCCAAACTGGTTCTCTGAGGATATTTGGGTGTGGCTGCCCAACTTTGTCGGCTCTGTTCTGTTCTTACTATCGGGATACATGGCGCTTGCAGAAACGTGCCATGGATATTGGCGGTTTTTACCTCGCAATCTTTCTTGGTGGGCAGTGTTTTGGAATTTCGGCGGGTGTATCAGTTTTATGATTTCGGCATTTCTGGCGGTGTTTGTATCTGGTACGGATTCTGTGATCCGAATGCAATTGTCGACGTGGTTCACTCTGCTCGGTGCGGTTGGATTCTTTATTGGGTCGATACTCTTGCTACCAGAGGCAGCCACAGAGAGTGAAAAGCATCCGCCACAAGAGAAAC
>Ga0315320_10003657_pt1 | contig 12606 bp, 5 predicted proteins | sample M140m21515metaG_FD_203458 | JGI IMG/M metagenome (GOLD analysis project Ga0315320, IMG submission 203458) | Ammonia-oxidizing marine archaeal communities from Monterey Bay, California, United States - M1 40m 21515 | ecosystem: Environmental > Aquatic > Marine > Coastal | place: USA: California...
TCTCTGCAGCAATCGGAGCAGCCTTTTTGACCCGCAGAACATTAGGGTGTGGTCGATCGATCATGTGGTTGGGGCAGAGATCCTCAGTCGCTTTGAACGCAGCTTCGGTGATGCTGTTAAGGATCGCGCCCTTACAAGGAACCGAGGTCAACACGACGTCAAAGGCGCTCAGACGATCGCTGGTCACCATGATGATCTCCTCATCACCGATGAACATGTCTCGGACTTTACCTTTGTAGTGCGTGCCAAAAGCAGACAACCGCTCAGCGTCAACCGCTGTGAAGTGATCGGCCAAACGTTTTTCGAGTGCTTTGCGTAGCATACAACCCCCGTAGCTTCCGGTGGGTTGAAGTCCTCGCCAGCCTTATTCGGCGAGTAACGAAAGTGCCTTAGTCGAAGGCGACCGGGAAGCTTACGGGGCGCACCTTGCCCACGAAGGTGGGATAGTCAAGCCGCCTCATCACGCCGACCATACAACGACCCATCGGCGATGAGGCCACCCCATGCGGGTGGATCAGCACGTCGGTCACGGCGCCGCTGTTCTGAATGATATAACTCAGCACCATCTTCTTGGGGACCTCTCCGCCGTGCAGCTGGAACCGTTCGGCGCATCCTTGCAGCGCAGGTTGCACCTCTTCAAAGCCCTCAGAGATGCGGCCACGTCCGATGCCACCGTTTGCTTCGGCGACCTCAGTCGATGAATCGACTCGAACATCTGCTGGGGTCTCCGCTGAATCACCGAGCACAAGCTCCGATCCAGGGGGAGGATGCACCTGACTCGCTACCGACCATGCGCTCACGCACAGCGCTGCGACCAAACCCGCCATACCAAAGCCTCGACGCAGCGACGCTTCACGATCACGAGTGCGAAGATTTTCTGCCGAGCCAAGCAGCAGCTCCCAGTCTTCGACGCGTTCAACAGGGATCCAATCCCCATCATCGCATCGCACCGGCATGCCACGGGTTACGTCTCCGTCGAGGATCCGAGCGCGCAGAACATCTTCGGTCACCGGACCGAATACGCTTCCTTGCTTACGCCAGAACCAGCCTTTTTCGGCCACGACGAACACCCCCATTTTTGGCACCCCTCCATAGAGGGCCGATCAGGCCCAAAGCAAGAACAGCTTCAAAAACAGTGTACGTCAGACGACGGACCCGGCCAAATTTTATGCTCAGGCTATTGGAGCGCCTCAAGAGTCTCGCGTGCCATCGCTGCGTTCTTGTGCCCGGGGGCAAGCGCAACGAAGCGCTGCAGCGCCTTGATCGCTTTGCCGTCATCGCCGAGCATTTGGTACGCCAAGCCCAGATTGTACCAAGCATCTGGCGGTGCGCCTAAACTGGTCGCTTTGCTCAAGCTTTGACGAGCGGACTGGAAGGTCCCCATTTGAACCTGAGCCCAACCCATCAGATAATGAGCTTCGCCGTTACCTGGAGCGCTCTTAAGCACCCTGCGAGCCTCGGTCAGAACACGACGACTGTCGCGTTTTTTCACGTAATGACGAGCTTTCGCTAGCGGATCTTTGCTGACGATTCGCGGCTCAGCGGACACCCGCTTGCGCTTGGTCACGATTCGCTTCGATGATTTCTTTTTCTTCTTTTTCGCCTTGATCGGCTTGTCTGATGGAGCCTTGAGTGCCGGCTGCTTTGCCTCATCACCCTCTGTCGCTTCCGCCACCTTGTCACCCTCAAGAGCGCTCAGATCTGCTGTTAGATCGTCGGCTAAGCCAGCAGCAAAGGCGTTCGGCTCCCACATCGGGTGGTAATCTAGGCTCGGCCACTTAACCTTGTCATCAATACCGTGGAAGGTCACCCAACCCGAGACCGTTCTCCCCTTGGCCAGTTTGCCTGAACCCAAGACCGGAACCAGCCCATCGCTTGCGCTGCTCATCCACCAGCGCGGCTGCTCTTGACCCTCAGAATTATCACGCAGCTTCATCGAGACCATCTCGTACTGGATCTCTTTCTTGCGCGCTTTGATGGTCAGCTTAAGTCCCACACTGAACTTGCCATCTTCGCCCACGTTGGTGCGGCGAATATCGTCGAGCCTAATGGCGATTTGCTCACCAAACTCAACAAACCGTCCGAAGTTCTTTTCCGTCTTCGTGGTCAAGCGCACGGTCTGATCGTAGGCGATCGCTGCGTTGCCTTCAGCGTTGGCGATCGCACGCGCCGCCATGTCTTTAGAGGTCTCAACAGAGAACTCTCCACCGGTGACCGAGACGGTGGGCTCGATGCCCTTCGCCTGCAGCATGCGCGCGTCTTCTTTTTCACACTTCTTAAGCCGCACCTCACGCTGTTGGACCGCAAGTTTGTGCGCGGTTTTGACCGCTTTACCTTTGATGAATGCCATTTTGACTTTGGCGTTATTGCAGCTGCGATCATCAATCAGCTTGTCGAGCTCCACGAGCTGCTCGTCGATATTGAACGAAGCTTGCGGGGCCGAGCTGTTCATCATCAGGTAACCACCCAAGCCAAGAAAGCCTAAGATTGCGATGACGTAATACTTGCTGCTGCTGCTCTTATGGTAATCGATCTCAAAGTCGTGTGGATCTTCACCACCAGCATCAAACCAGTCATGATCTAAGTGATCGTCAGCGCCCGAGTCCGATGACGCTTCATCGGACGATTCAGAGGCTTCAACGGCCTCTTCCTCGGACGGCTCACCGACCTCAGCCATAATCCGGTCCCGAGGCGAATCAAATCGCATAAAGGGATCTGGCGAAGCTTCCGTTGTAGGCTCGGAGACCTCGGCGGGCTCGTCCTCGTCAGAATCATCTAAGCCCGCAGCGACCATTGCGTCGAAGTCATCACCATTGTCTTCGGCGATCAGCGGTGCCTCGGTCTTTACCGCCTCAGCTTCCTCTTCAGGCTCTGGCTCGGGCTCAGGTTCGGGAGTTGCTTCAGCTTGAGGGGCAGGATCGGTGTCATCGGTTTGGAACGGGCTCTCGCCCTCATCAACCTCTGCCGGGAGCGCGGTCGGCAGCTCAGTAGCTTGCCCAAAGTGATCTTCGACAGCCTCTTCAACTGCCTCTTCAGGGGACGCTTCGACAGCCTCTTCAGGGGACGCTTCCGCCGCCACGAACGGAGACTTAAAGACACCCGAGTTTCCATCCAGCCAGTTGGCGGCAGCAGCTTCTGTATTCTCCGGTTTGCCTGCAGCCAACGCTGCGGCGTCCACTAAGACAGACTGCTCGACGAGTTTGCTCGTGAGCCGAAGCGAGGTCAGATCATTCATCGACGAATCGAGAATTCTGCCCAAAATACTTTGCTCACCGTCAAATTCAAGCGCGAAGGGTCGCAGCTCACCCGGCAAACCGCTCGCTCCGAGCGCGCCTTCATCGACAGCCAAAACACGCTTCAAGCCGCCGAGTCTTCGAACGTAGCGCATCCAGCGAGCCATCTGTCGGTCGAGATCACCCAGCATGCGCAGGGTTTCGTCGTCCAGTTCGGCTTCTTGTTGATCGCCGCGAGCGTCAAACGTCCACTCGCCAGACGCCAAAGCAGCTATACGGAGCAGCGCCTCAGCGCCACTCAGCGCTCCAGCGCTGATCCGACCGACGCGGCCAGGCTCAAAATCAATCGAACAACTCAGGCCGCCCGCATCAACGTTCAAACGCCCATGGGCACCAGCGCGCAGCAGCCTGCGCACCAACGAATCAGCAGTACCCTCATCCAGCGTTCCACGCTCTTCGACATGGATCATCGATAATCCCCTATACGGGCGCGTGGACAAACCAGGCCCGCTCCTTGTACGAGCCTCCATAGCCTGACAATTCCGCCACGGCAATTTTCGGAGACCTATGCAACGCTGCCAACAATGCGGTGCACCGATGCCACTTGGCTATTGCACGAGGCCGGCATGTACAGAAGCCGGTCAAAGAGAGGATAAGCTCCGCGCAGCGTTGGTCGAGCTGGTCGACAACTTAGATAATGCCCCTGCAGATGAGGCGATCTCGCCTCAGCGACAAGCGACGGATGAGATTGATCTTACTCCAATGTTTGGCGGCTCAACTCCTTCAGGTGATCGCTTTTGCAGCGCCTGCAACTCGCCCGTTGGGATCAATGACCACGTCTGTAACTCTTGTGGCCACCTCCTCTTGCGAGTCGGTTTGGGCGTGTCGTCCTTGCGCCTTAATCTGGTTCGTTCACTAAGAGGCTTTCCCGGTCAGTCGCTGGCGGTACCCGTCGGCAACTGTCGGATCACGATCGATCAACAAGGTCTGGCCATCGTCACACGCAGCGGTAAACGCGCGCTGGCAGAGGTGGAGACGAAACCTGGTGGAGGTCTAACGCTCCTAGATTCCGAGGGCTTTGGCGTCCATCTGCGGATCGATAGCCCCACACGACTTGAAGATGGGCAGACCCTTCGGATTGGTCAGCAGTTGCTGGTCGTCGCTCGGTCCCCGCTCGGAACCTTCCCCCGAGCCGGAGCAGGGGCACGCGAGGATCTCGACACTCGTCTTGCGGCGCCTGCTTTGAGGCGTGCGCCTTGGTATGTTCACCGCTTGCTACCCAACGGCTCAGTCGGCGAGATGCAACCGCTAGCAGGCTCACGAACCTTAGGTGACTCAAGCTGTGATTTGAACATGCGTGATGATTTGGTCCAAGGTCATCATGGCACCTTTGATGTATCGGACGAGCTGCACCTGATGCCCGAACCTGATCATGAGATCTGGGTTCAAGCTCAGCCTGGGCAAGTGCTTCCAGCGTCGACCCAGGTTTGGATCGGTGACGCCATTTATCAGTTGGAGCGACTCAATGAGTGACCAACACGACGAGTCGCTCAGCGAGGAGCGCGCCGATTTGGAGTCGAGCGCGAGCACAGTGTCTGAGGACATGGTGACCTGCCATGAGTGCGAGTCGCTCGTCCCCTCATCCCACCGCTTCTGCGGTCACTGTGGAGCCAGCCTGGTTCGATCAACCACTGGCAGCAAACAGTGGACCTTGAGTTTGCTCGATGTCGAAGGCGACGTCGACTCCGTCACTGCGCTCATACCCGGCACTCAGGTTATTGGTTCGGCTCCCGAGGCGGACATTCGAATCGAAGGCGATCGAGCGGTCAGTCCAAGGCATGTCTTGGTCCGTTTGCGAGACGGCGAGCTGAGTCTTGAAGATAAAGGGACGCGCAACGGCTTGTTCGAACCCATCACAACGACCTGCGGCATCGCGCACAATGCTTTGATCCGTGCGGGCGGGCAATTGTTCCGGTTTCAGTTGATCGAGCGTCTTGGGGTGGAGCCGGTGGTTCCGCTCCCTCACCCTTCTTTTGGGCCCGCTACCCGCGTGTGGGGACGTCTGCTGCGCTACAACCGTCATGGACAAGTTGCCGCGGCGCGCCTCTTAGACAGCCCGACTTATCGCGTTGGGCGGCGCGCTGGCGACTGGCAAATTGGCAAAGCACGCACCATGAGCGGCGAACATTTCGAGCTCCTCCGAACTCCTGAAGGCGCCGTGACCATCAATGATCTGAGCTCTCGAAATGGCACTTTTGTTCAGGTCAATGGTGCGGTTCAGATCACCGATAAAAGCGCCTATCTGGTCGGTGATCGGCTGATTCGATTGGATCAGGTCACACTGGACGAGTACCATGAAGCGATCGGTGCAGCCGAAAATCTCAAAATTCAAGAAGCCGAGTCCGTCGACGCTGCTGATGTCGAGGAAGAGGAGACCTTCGTCGCCATCCCCGAAGACGTGGTCGAGGCAGCTCTTGAGGACTCAATCCCTCCCATTTTTGCCACTGAATCAGGTTCTCTAAGACCGGCACCGGCGAGCCCCGCTCCGACCGCTGAGGACACTGCGCTGTCTGGTGCTCCTGCGGCTCCTGAATCCCCAGAGGTAGAACCTGAGGCGACGATAAACTCTGAATCCCGTGAGCCTGAAAATACGCATGACCCAGCGGTCGATCCCACGGCTGATCAAGGTTTGGATCATCCGACTGAACTCGATGAGGCGCCGCCAGAGGATGGCGCCGCTCAAGTCAAAGAGATGCCCGAGCCCAAAGTGGAGGCAGCCGCACAGGAGCTCAGCGCCCCGAGCGATCTGAGCGAGTACGCCACCGAAATCGACGATGAAGAGCCAGGCGAATGGGCTAAAGCTGCCCTATCGGACTTTCAAGACGTCGACTGACGGCTACATTGAGCGTCGATATTGCCCACCGACTCGATACAAAGACTGCGAGATCTGACCCAAGCTTGAGACCTGTGTGGTCTGCATCAGCGCGGTGAACAGATTACCGCCAGTTTTTGCAACCTGAGTCAGCGCCGCAAGCGAGGTGTCGCTTTCATCACGATAGCATTGTTGCCAGGCGCGAAGGTTTGCAATTTGCCGCTGCTTTTCATCTTCGGTCGATCGAATCAACTCGATGTGCTCCGGCGCTGCGTCGCCACCATCAGGTGCCAAGAAGGTGTTCACACCGATAATCGGCAGATCACCGCTCATCTTACGGGCTTCGTAAAACAGACTCTCTTCTTGGATTTTACCGCGCTGATACATGCGCTCCATGGCGCCGAGCACCCCACCCCGATCATTGAGACGTTCGAACTCACACAAGACCGCCTCTTCGACTAAATCGGTGAGTTCATCGATGATGAATGCGCCTTGCGTCGGGTTTTCGTTACGCGCCAAACCCAATTCGCGGTTGATGATCAGCTGAATCGCCAGCGCACGCCGAACCGAGCTCTCAGTTGGCGTGGTGATCGCCTCATCGTATGCGTTGGTGTGTAAGCTGTTGCAGTTGTCATAGATCGCATACAGCGCCTGCAGGGTCGTTCGGATATCATTAAAGTCGATCTCTTGTGCGTGCAGTGATCGGCCCGAGGTCTGAATATGATATTTGAGTTTTTGCGAGCGCTCGCTAGCTTGGTAGCGATTCTTCATCGCCACCGCCCAGATACGACGCGCCACCCGCCCGATCACCGAGTACTCGGCGTCGATACCGTTGCTGAAAAAGAAGCTCAGGTTCGGCGCAAACTCATCGATGCTCATCCCGCGAGCCAGATAGTATTCGACGAAGGTAAAGCCGTTGGACAAGGTCAGCGCCAGCTGCGTGATGGGGTTCGCGCCCGCTTCGGCGATGTGGTAACCTGAGATGCTGACGGAGTAGAAATTCCGCACCCTGTGATCGACGAAGAAAGACTGCATATCGCCCATCATCCGCATGGCGAACTCAGTCGAGAAAATGCATGTATTTTGCGCCTGATCTTCTTTGAGGATGTCGGCTTGGACCGTGCCTCGAACCTTCGTTACGGTGTCGCTTTGGATCCGCTGATAGATCTCAGCGTCGATCAGGTCTGAGCTGCGACCTCCGAGCAGGGCGAGACCAAAAGCGCGGTCACCCGATGGTGAGTCATCGCCGATATATTGAGGCAGCTCTTGACCGCTCGCCCGCCACCGGCTGGCGATTTTAGCTTGGGCTGCTTCTAAGCCACCCGTTTCACGCAAATGTCGCTCCACCTGCTGATCCACCGCCGCATTGAAAAAGAACCCCAGAACCATCGGGGCGGGACCATTAATGGTCATCGAAACCGAAGTCGATGGCGAGCACAGATCAAAACCGCTGTAGAGCTTGCGCGCATCGTCCACCGTGCAGACGGACACACCCGAGTTGCCGATCTTACCGTAAATGTCAGGGCGCTCGTGCGGATCCTCTCCATAGAGCGTTACCGAATCAAAGGCCGTCGAGAGCCGCTTCGCCGCGCTGTCTGAGCTGAGATAGTGAAAGCGTTTGTTGGTGCGCTCAGGCGTCCCCTCACCGGCGAACATACGGGTCGGGTCTTCGCCTTGACGTTTGAGCTCAAAGACACCGGCGGTGTATGGGAAGTGACCGGGTAACCCCTCGCTCAATAAGAACCGTGCGGTGTCCGCATCCGAACTGAACCGAGGCAGCGCCACGCGCGGGATTTTGGTTCCGGACAAGGTCTCGGTAAAGAGCGGGTTCCGCAATTCGCGATCACGAACGACCGACACCAGCTCATCTTTACCGTAGCGCTCGCGCTGTGCGGGCCACTGCTCAAGCTGCTGGCGCACCCCTTGATCCATCTTCTCTGCCGCCTGATCGGCTTGGTGTTCGAGCGCCGTGCGCACCGAAGTCTCTTCGATCAGTTTAGCCGCCTCGCGCAGGTGCTGCGCCTTACCAGCCCGCTCAGCCTGGTCTTCCGACCACGCTCGGTACTGACGGGAGTTATCGGCAATCTCAGCCAAATAGCGCACCGCTTTGCTCGGGATGAGTTGATTGCGCTCAGGGGCGCCAGACTCAGGCCGCTCAGCTTCAGCAGCCCAAGTTTTGTCAAAGCGTTCGGCTAACGCATCGAGCATATGATTGAAGAGTGTGTTGACGCCTAAGTCGTGAAACTGGCTGGCGATGCAGGGGTAGACCGGCATCGTCGCTGGGTCGTCATGGAACCGACCGCGGTTGCGCTGCACCTGCTTCGCAACTTCACGCAGCGCATCGTCAGCGCCCTGCTTTTCAAACTTGTTCAGCACCACCGCATCGGCAAAATCGAGCATGTCGATCTTTTCGAGTTGGCTTGCGGCGCCGTACTCAGGCGTCATCACATAGATGCTGTGGTCGACCAGCTCGGTGATCGCTGAATCCGATTGGCCGATACCTGCGGTTTCAGCGATGATCAGATCAAAGCCAGCTAAGCGGCAAAGCGCTATCGAATCCGAGAGCGCTCGACTGGTCGCCTGGTGCGCCTGACGAGTCGCCTGAGACCGCATGAACAAGGGTTGGTTCGTCTCGCCGGCGAACAAGCCTAAGCTGTTCATTCGAATACGATCACCCAGCAAGGCTCCGCCGGTTCGCCGTCTCGAAGGGTCCACCGAAATCACAGCGACTCGGCGGCCCGGCAGCTGCTCAAGCAAACGACGGCACACCTCATCCACCAACGAGGACTTACCGGAGCCACCGGTGCCGGTGAATCCAATCGTCGGGACGAAGCCTTCATGGCCAACTTTGGACTCCCCACCTTTGGCGAGTTCATCGCTCAAGCGGGCTCGAAAGTCGGCTTGATGCTCTTGCCCCTCGGGCGCTTCAAGCAAGGACAGTAGACGCGCCAGATGCCGATCTTCAATGCTTCGGTTCTCGGCGCGCGCCGCGTCGAATTCTGCGAGCGCTGCGTCGACCTCATCGGCGGGGTTGAGATCGCAGGCAGCGACCATCGTTGCGATCATGCCTTCAAGGCCGAGCTCACGACCATCATCCGGACTGAAGATCCGAGCGATACCGTACTCATGCAAGGCCGCAATTTCGCTGGGTACGATCACCCCGCCGCCGCCGCCGTACACTTTGATATCACCGCGCCCGCGGTCACGGAGGAGATCCACCATGTACTTAAAGTACTCGATGTGACCGCCTTGATAGCTGGACAAACCGATCCCCTGGGCGTCCTCCATAATCGCGGCGTCGACGACTTCGGCGACGCTTCGGTTGTGACCCAAGTGGATGACTTCCGCTCCTTGCGATTGGAGGACGCGGCGCATGATATTAATGGCTGCGTCGTGCCCATCGAACAACGATGCTGCGGTGACAAACCGTACGCGGTTTTTTGGCTGACTCATCAGGATTCCCCCAAGCCGTGCAGCGCCTCTAACAACGCACGAAGACCAAAGCCACTCAGAATAGTGCAGAGATTGCGGCCAGACCTTGTGGCTGAGCGCCGGCGGCCGCTATGCGTTGCAGCCAGTCGGAGGTTTGATGCGCTACCCCTTAGGTTTAATTCTCACCCTAACCACCCTCTCTACAGCCCACGCGACGCCAGGCGAGACGCGCCGCGTCGTCACGCAGCGAGCGCTCGATGTCGCGCTGAGCGCCGCCAACGGACAGGGCTGTATTTCATGCCATGTCACCGGGCAGGTCATGGCGGCGGTCGGTGCTGCAGAGGTGAGTGGTTTTGAGCCGGACCGGTCTCAAGCCAACAGAGTGCTCGGTTACGCCTGGAGCCAACAAACCAATCGCGGGTCGGTGATTCACAGCGGAACGCAATACGAAATCGAGACCAGCGCATGGGTCGCTTGGGCGTTGAGTTATTATGGAGGCGAGACCAACCTCGATGTGCGCACGGACCCGATCCGCAACCTAGGTAATTGGCTGCTCGATCAACGCCGTGATGATGGCGGTTTGCCGCCCAACGATCACGACAGTGGAATCATCAGTATTCCATCTCGAGTGATGCCGACCATGTCGACGGCTCGCATCAGCCAATGGCTTTTCAATCAAACCGGCGAGATGCGCTACCGAACAGGCATGGCTGATCTAGGCCGGTATCTCGCAGAGACGGCTCCGGGTACTTGGCATGGCGACAGCGGCCTTCTCGAGATGTGCTACGAGCTGATCGGACTTGCTGCGACCGGCCGCTCAGCTCGAGATCCGAAAATGGCTTCGCTGCGCGACGCCCTGCTGGCGCGCCAACAAAACGATACCTGCTGGAGCTTCTCGGTCGGCAACAGCTGCGACGGATTCACCACCGGTTTGGTCGGTAATGCGCTCCTGGATGCCGGCATGCCCTTTGGTCATCCCTCCATTCAAAATGCAGTCACCTGGCTGATCGACAACAACAACAACAGCGGCTGGTGGCCCCGGCAGCTGTTCTCAAATGACGTCTCTGTCTCCACCAACCCGGTCATTTTCCTGAGCCGGATTCCCGTCTTCTATATCAGCCATCTAACCCCTGAAAATGGTGTGACGTTCGCCGACGGCGAGCCGCAGACGGTCATCTCAACCGATGGAATTTCAGAAGAAGGCCTCAACTATGAATTGACCTTATTCATCGACAATATCCCGGTAGCTCGAGCGCGCAATGAGGGCATCGAATACCGCTGGAACCTTCGAAATGTCGCTCCCGGCCAACACCGAATTCGAGTCGTGGGTATGGACGCTGAAGGCTTCGCGGACAGTCGTGAGTCGGTGGTGCTCGTAGGCGACTTTGTGGGCTTACTCGGCACGGTCACTCCGAACCCGTTTAACGCCGACGCGACCAACGCCTTGGTGGAATATGAGGTGTTTGGCCAAGACGTCGCTCAGATCACCATGAACGTCCACGCCACCAAAGACGATGACCAAGGCGTACCGCGGCAAGCTGGCTTACCCTGTACGCAAGATAATGCGGCTCAAGTCTGCGTCTCGGAAGGCTCGACGTGTGAAGTCAGCGCCGGCGAGCAGGACATGATGCGCTGCAGCGACGACAGCGTTCACCGAGTGTTGGTCAGCGGGGACATCAACCCCGGTATGCACGTCCAAAGCTTTGACGGTCGCGATGAAGCAGGCAACCGGCTCCCGGACGGAGTGTATCTGCTGCACTTTACAGCTCGCCGTGGCGAAAACGAGCAGACCGGCTCGGTGCTTGTGGGCGTCTTATCGGACGAGCCGGCAGAGATCCGCGGCGTCGTGAAAGATCGCGATACAGATCGCGGGATCCCCGGCGCTAGAGTCATCTTACAGACCCCTCGCGGCGGCCGGATGCAAGCCGGTGAGGTCGGCTTAACCGGGAGTTACGTACTGCCCCTAATTCGTCCCGGTGCCTACCGAGTGATCGCCGAGGTTCCGGGCTATCCGGAACCCGAGCCGGTCGCAGTCGATCTCGGCGCCGGTCAGCGTGAGCGTCTCGACTTCTGGCTCACGGGCAATCAGCCGCCCTTCTTCGCGCCGGTGGACCCGGTCGAGCCGCTCTTGGAGGGACAGACCTTCACCCTGTATGTCCGCGCCTACGACATGCAAAACGATCCGATCAGTCTGAGCGCAACGCCCCCGATGGGCGGCCGCTTTCGAGACTTAGGCAACGGCATCGGTCGCTTCGTCTGGACGGTTCCTTTTGGGACGCAAAGGTCCACCTCCTTGTTGCTCGAGGCGACCGACGGACAAGGCCTGACGGAGCTGCTCATCCCCTTGCCGATTGCTCAAAGCAACCGACCGCCCGTCATCGAAGGCCTAGACGCTGCCTCGCTGCGCGCCGGGCAAATCTTTGAGCGCCGGGTACACGCCACTGACCCAGATGGCGACTCGGTCACCTTACGCGCCGAAGGGCTCCCTCCAGGAGCTAGCTTTGATGGCGCAACCCTTCGTTACACGCCCCCGGTTGCGCTGCTTGCGCGCTTTGACGTGCGCTTTACCGCTGCCGATGACGGCGACCCGAGCGCCGAAACGACTGGGGTGCTCAGCATCTCTGTGGGGCCGCCAAACAGCCCGCCGGTCCTCAGACCCGTCGAACGTCTCATCATCCCCGTGGTTGCACCCTTCGAGCATCGCTTCGAGGCGATCGATCCCGACGGCGACAGCGTTCACTTTATGGCGCAAGGCTTACCGGATGGCTTGACCTTATCTCGTGGCGGCGTCCTGACCGGGCAAGTGGTTGCGGAGCTAGCGGATACGCGCTCCGTCATGACCTTGGTCGCAAGCGATGACCACCAACCGGCTGGCGTCGCTCGTCTTCAGATCAAATTGGTCTTTGTCGCTTCGGACAATACGCCCTTTATCGAGCTTCCCGAGCGTATTGAGGTGACTCCGGGCAGCGTCTGGCGTCATCGCGTGGTCTACGGCGCGCCGCACGGTCGGGAACATCTCTCCTTGAGGATCATGATGGGCCCTGTGGGGATGGATCTGCTCGGCGATGG
>Ga0315320_10003659_pt1 | contig 12604 bp, 13 predicted proteins | sample M140m21515metaG_FD_203458 | JGI IMG/M metagenome (GOLD analysis project Ga0315320, IMG submission 203458) | Ammonia-oxidizing marine archaeal communities from Monterey Bay, California, United States - M1 40m 21515 | ecosystem: Environmental > Aquatic > Marine > Coastal | place: USA: California...
CCGCCCCGACTACATCGCGGCCTTCTGGAACGTCGTCAACTGGAGCGAAGTGAGCCGCCGGTTCGCCGCCGCGAACGGCTGATCACCAGCCACTTCGACCGACACGTGAAAGACACGTGAAAGACACGTGAAAGACACGTGAAAGACAAGTGAAACGGGCCGGACGCGTCAGCATCCGGCCCGTTTCATGTTCACGTCGTTCAGCGTCTCCCGGCCTCGATCGACGAGACCGGGCTCCCGTCTCAGCCCGCCGGCATCACGCCCGCAAGCATGGCGTCGAACGCTTCGGCGGTTCCGTTCACGGTTCCTTCGGGACCGACCAGGCGGACGAAGACGCGACGGCCCGGCGCCTCGATGATCGCGCCGATCTGACCCTGTCCCGATCGCGGTGCCGCGGCGCCCATCGACTGGTAGCTGCCGGCGGTCTGGATCCGGGTGATCGTCATCCCACCGACCTCGGTCTTCGTGATCTCGGCCTCGGCGGGGTCGCCCTCGGGCGTGCGGAACTGATTCACCCATCGATCGATGTTCATGTCGGTCGGACCGCCGTCCGTGCCGTTGAAAAGCGAGAACACGATCTCCGCCGAGCCGCCGCTGTCGGCGAGCCCGGGGACGTCGTACTGGAGCGTGCGGAACCGCATCCGCGGCCGGGCCCACACCCAGGTCGGGGGCTTCGGAAACACGAGTCCACCGACCTCGGCGATCCCCGGATCGCTGGTGGCGGTGGAGACGGTCCAGCCCGGCGCGGCAGCCGGAGGTGCCGGCGCCGCCGGCGTCGGATCACCCGCGGGTGCGGGCGGCCCGGCCTGCGGCACGCTCGGCCCGGCGGGCGTCGGGGGATTCGCGGTGGCGGCCGGGGCGGCCGGGGTGGTGGTCTTGGTGGAGGCCGGCGGCTTCGGTGCGCCCGTCGTCCCGTCGCCGCAACCGGCGAGGGTTCCGATCATGGCGGACACCAGAATCGTCGCGAGGGTCGTGAGGGGGGCTCCGAGGATGTTCCGGGGAGAACCAGGCAGGCGGGTCGTCATGATCGTTCCGTTTCGAACCGGTGGCGTGGTGGCGGACCGGAAGCGGCCCGTCTCGGACGTACGATACCTTGATGGACTTCGACGCCCCACCACCGATGGATCCACGTGGCGACGCGATCTGGCTTCGGGACGTGATGGTCGACGGCCGACGCGTCGACGTCCGATGCGCCCGCGGCCGCATCGCCGCGATCGAGCCGGGCGGCGCGTCGATCGAGACCGGTGAGATCCTCGAAGGCGACGGCGGATCCCTCCTCCCGGGATTCGTCGACACCCATCTGCACCTCGTGCTCGCCGCCGCCGCGATGGAACAGGTCGATCTCGCCCGGTGCACGAGTCGGGCCGACTTCGAGCGTCGACTCGCCGAACGGTCCGCGACGCTTCCGACCCACGGACCCGACGCGTGGCTCCTCGGTCACGGCTGGTTGGAGACCGACTGGGGCGGCGACCTTCCCGATCGTTCGTGGCTCGAGGCATGCGGCGACCGACCGGTCGTCTGCTTCAAGCACGATCACCACGCGGTGCTGGTCAACGACGCGGTGCTCGCGATGCTCGGTGATGCCGATCCGCCGCCGGGCGGCACCGTGGTGACCGGAACCGACGGTCGACCGAACGGCCTGCTCCTCGAGTCCGCCGCCTGGCAACTCGTGAACCCGATCGTCCCGAAGCCGTCGATCGAGACCCGGCGTCGCACGACGATCGCGGCGAGCCGGCATCTCGCCACCCTCGGAATCACGCAGGTCGGCTCGATGACGTACGCGGAGGACGTCATCGACGTGCTCGACGCGATCCGCGACGAACTCGCCGTCGGCGTGGCAGTGACCATGCTCGACCGGAACCTTCCGATCGACGGGCCGCTCGGCCGACTCGAGGCACTCGAACGTGACGATCGCCTGCGCCTCGTCGGTTGCAAGGCGTTTCTCGACGGCACCCTCGGCTCCCGAACCGCCGCGATGCTCGCGGACTACGCGGACCGCCCCGGCGAACGCGGCATGCTGGTCGAACTCGCCGAACGCGGCGAGCTCCTGGACTGGATCGAATTCGTGGTGAGACGGGGCTGGCGACCGTCCATGCACGCGATCGGCGACGCTGCGGCGCGACTCGCCCTCGACGCGTGCGACCACGCGGAGCGCATCGCACGCGAGGCGGGACTCGAGCCGCCCGAGATCCGGATCGAACACTGCCAGACCGTCGATCCCGCCGACATCCCCCGCTTCGCCCCCGGGAACCGACACGCGAGCATGCAGCCGACGCACATGCTCGACGACGGCATCACCGTCGAACGATCGCTCGGCCCGGAACGCCTCGACGCGTTCTTTCCGTTTCGCGCGATTCGCGACGCCGGCGGCACGTTGTCCTTCGGAAGCGACTGGCCGATCGAGAATCCGGACCCCATCGAGGGGATCCGGGTCGCGGTCACCGGCCGGGATCGCGACGGACGCGTGGTCCCCGGCGACCGGGCCGTCGACGTCGCCACGGCGATCGAGGCGTACACCACGAACCCGCGTCGAGCCCTCGGACTGCCGACGGTCTCGGTGCGGGTCGGCGATCCCGCGGACCTCGTGATCCTCGACCGCGATCCGCACGCCGTCGACTGGATGAAGGAGGTTCCGGCGGTTCGGGCCACCATCCACGCCGGCCGCGTGACGCACGGTTCGGGAGTCCGATGACGAAGCGTTCGAATGATCTTCCCGGCATGACGCTCCAGCGTCTCGATGACCCGCACTTCTTCGAACACCGAGGCGACGCATGACCACCGACACCCCGAAACTCGCCCGCGGCATCGGTCCGGTCGGCCTGCTCTTCTCCGCGATCGGCGCGATCATCGGCAGCGGCTGGCTCTTCGCCGGCCTCTACGCCGCCGAGGCCGCGGGGCCCGCGGCGATCTTCAGCTGGGTGCTCGCCGCGGTGCTGCTCGCGATCATCGCGATGCCCTTCGCGGAACTCGGCGCCGCCCTCCGGGCCCCGGGCGGCTGCACCCGCTACGCCCACGCCGCCTTCGGTGGATTCGCCAGTTTCATCGCCGGCTGGCTGAGCTGGCTCGGCTACGTGGTGATCCCCACCGTCGAGACGATCGCCATCCTCGAATACCTCGGCGACCCGGTCCCGTGGCTGGTCGAGGTGCAGGACGGCAATCGCTCGCTCAGCGTCGCGGGCTCGTTCGTCGCGGCCCTCCTGCTCCTCACCATGGTCGTGGTCAACCTGCTGGGCGTTCGCTGGCTGAGTCGATCCAACGGACTCCTCACCTCCTGGAAACTCGTCGTTCCCGCCCTGACCGCGGCGGTGCTGGTGGCGTACGGATTCGAGGGCGACAACTTCACCGACCACGGCTTCGCGCCCAACGGGGTGGGCGGCGTGCTCGCGGGACTCGCGAGCGGTGGCGTCCTGTATTCGCTGCTCGGCTACCGCGTGGTCGTCGACCTCGCGGGCGAGGCGCGTCGCCCCCAGCGCGACATCCCGATCGCGATCTTCGGTGCGCTGGGCATCTGCGCCGTGCTGTTCATCTTCGTCCAGGTCGCCTTCATCGGCGCCGTGCCGTCCGACCAGCTCGCCCAGGGCTGGGGTGGGATCGTGAGCGGCGGACGATCGGGCCCGTTCGCCGCGTTCGCACTCACCCTGGGACTCGGCTGGCTCGCCACGGTGCTCTACGTCGACGCGACGATCTCCCCCTACGGCTGCGGACTCATCTTCACCGGCGCGAACTCCCGCCTGCTGCTCGCGATGGGAAGAAACGGCGTGCTGTTCCGAGCGGTGGGCCGGCTCTCCCGAAACGGCGTCCCGTGGGTCGCGATCCTGCTCAACTTCATCGTCGGCCTGGTCCTGCTGCTGCCGCTCCCCGCGTGGAACGAACTCAGCGCGATCGTCGCGGGAATCACCATGATCACCTCGGGCATCGGCGCCATCGCGTTTCTCCGCCTGCGTCGCACCCATCCCGATCTCGAGCGACCGTTCCGGGTTCCCGGAGGAACGATCGTCGGCGTCGCCGCGTTCGTCTGCTGCACCCTCGCCACCTACTGGTGCGGGTGGCCGGTGCTCCGCACCTCGGTCATCGGGCTCGCGTTCGGCCTGGTCCTCTTCGCGACGCTTCACATCCGCCGATCCGATGCCGGTCCCGCCTCGGTGCTGCGTCCTCGGGCCGCGGCCTGGATCGTCGTGTGGATCGTCGGCATCGCCGTCCTCACCTGGCTGGGCGACACCAGGGTCGGTGCCGATTTCCTGCCGACACCACTCGGCGACGTCATCGCGGTGGCGTGGGCGCTCCTGATCTGTCCGTTCGCGATCGCCAGCGGCCTCGATCGGCCGACGGCGGACGCCGTGCTCGACTCGATCCACGCCGAGGTCGGCGAGACGGCCTGAGCCCCGACGCCGAGGCTCGCAATCCGCGATACTGCCCCGAATGAGCGATCTCACCCATCTCGACGCCGAAGGCCGTGCCCGGATGGTCGACGTCGGGCACAAGCCTCCGATGCACCGGACCGCGGTCGCGACCGGCACCCTCGTCGCCGCGGCGGCCACGCTCGATCGACTGGTCGCGGGCGACCTGCCGAAGGGCGAGGCGCTGGCGGTGGCCCGCGTCGCGGGCATCCAGGCCGCGAAGCGTTGTGACGCCCTGATCCCCCTCTGCCACACGCTGCCGCTGGACGCCGTGTCGATCGACTTCGACCGATCCGCATCCGATCGGCTTCAAGTGACCGCGACGACGACCATCACCGCCCGGACCGGCGTGGAGATGGAGGCCCTCACCGGCGTCTCGGTCGCATTGCTGACCCTCTGGGACATGGTCAAGGGCGTCGACGCGGATCTTCGAATCGACGACGTCCGATTGATCGAGAAGCGAAAGGAACCGGTCTCATGAGTGGATGGTGGATCGCGGATCTCTGGAACCAGGGGCAGGTCGTCCAACTCGCGTCGTGGATCTTCTGGGTGATCGTCTCGATCTGCCTCCACGAGCTCGGTCACGGCTGGGCGGCGCTCTGGGAGGGTGACGACACTCCCCGACGGACCGGCCACATGACCATCAATCCGATGGTGCACATGGGCGGCTACAGCATCATCGCCTTCCTGCTCCTCGGATTCGCGTGGGGCTTGATGCCGGTCAATCCCGGGAACTTCCGGCACCGGCGCTGGGGCGACGCGATCGTCGCGGTGGCCGGCCCGGCGGTGAACCTGGTCCTCGCCTTCATTCTCCTCACCATCGCGGGCGTGGTCAGCGCCACCACTCTCGGGACCGAAGTGAAGCCGGAGTGGGCTTTGCGGACGTTCGAGTTCTGTTACACGGGCGGCTGGCTCAATCTGGTCCTGCTCGCCTTGAACCTCCTCCCGATTCCGCCGCTCGACGGCTCGCGGATCCTGGCCACGGTCTCGAACCCCTATCGACGTCTCCTCAACCACCCGAACGCCGGCATGTTCGGCCTCGCCTTCTTCGTGATCGTCTTCTGGATCACCCCCATCGGACGGGTCGCCTACGGCTTCATCGAGAACGCCGCGTTGCTCTGGGTGGGCATCGTCCAGGGCATCATCATGGCCGCGTCGGGCAACTGACCCCGATCCGGACCCGGAATCGCCGATTCCCGACGAGGCGTTGACCCCGGGCCCGGTTTCACTACAATCTCCGATTCGCCCCCGTGGGCCGAAGGTTGTCTCGCACGGAACCCGTCCGGGTCCCCAACGAGTCGCCCGATCTCCGACGACCCGCATCACGTGATGCGGGGGAGACGAGGACCACGCCAGCGAGGAATCAACCATGGTTGTCTTGCGCATGAAGCGGATGGGTCGCATCCGCCGTCCGTTCTATCGCATCAGTGCGATGGACAAGCGATCCCCCAGAGACGGTCGAGTCATCGAGGCGCTCGGGTGGTTCGACCCGATCACCACCGATCCCGAAAAGACCATCAACCTGAAGGCCGGTCGCATCCACTACTGGCTCTCGGTCGGCGCCCAGCCGAGCGAGACCGTGGCCGCCCTCTTCAAGAAGAACGGCATCGACCCGAAGCCCGGTCCGCACCACGCGGAACTCGTGGACTCGGACAAGCCCGTTTCCATGGAGTCGGCCGCGGAGTGACCACTCCTCGGCCGGCGTGAAGCCTCGGCGATCGGAATTCGATGCGCATCGACGTCCTCACGCTCTTTCCCGACATGTTTCGCGAAGTCCTCGCGACCAGCATGCCCGGAAGAGCGGCGTCCAGCGGAGCCGCGGAGTACCACCTCCACGACCTTCGTGAATGGACGACGGACCGACATCGCACCGTGGACGATCGACCGTTCGGCGGAGGCCCCGGCATGGTGATGATGTGCGAACCCCTGTGGGATGCGGTGAACGCGGTGGAGGCGTCGGAGACGTCGCCCGCCCGTCGCGTGCTCCTCACGCCCCAGGGCGAACCACTCACCCAGGCCCGGGTCGAGGAACTGGCCGCCGAACCGCGGCTGCTCCTCATCGCCGGACACTACGAGGGGATCGACGAGCGGGTGATCGACGAACTCGATCCGCTCGAGATCTCGATCGGCGACTACGTCGTCTCCGGCGGTGAACTGCCGGCGATGGTGCTGATCGACGCCCTCGTTCGACTGCTTCCCGGGGTGCTCGGGCACGCGGATTCCGCGGCCGAGGACTCCTTCTCGACCCGGGATGAATCGGGCCGTCCGCTTCTGGACTGCCCGCACTTCACCCGGCCCCGCACCTGGCACGATCGGGAAGTCCCCGACGTGCTGCTCAGCGGCGATCACGGTGCGATCGCCGACTGGCGACGTGAACAATCGGTCGAGCGGACGCGACGGCGCCGCCCCGACCTTCTCGACCCTACACCGCGACCCCTGGACGTCGAACGATCCATGTCGCGGCAACCCGACGGCGGCGAGTCCGCTCGAGGGGAACATTCGGGCGACGGCCCGGGAGATTCGGACTCATGAACCGCACGGAAACCATCGAATCGGCAGTCGCCGGCCAGCTCAAGGCCGACGACGCCCTCCCCAGCTTCTCGGTCGGCGACACGCTCGACGTCCACTACCTCATCGTCGAGGGCGAGAAGGAACGCGTCCAGGTCTTCCAGGGCGTCCTCATCGGCGACAAGGGCCGGGGCGTCAACCGGACCATCACCGTCCGCCGCATCGTCGCGAACGAAGGCGTGGAGCGGATCTTCCCGCTGCACAGCCCCCGCATCGCGAAGATCGAGGTCGTCCGACACGGTGACGCTCGTCGCGCCAAGCTCTACTACCTCCGCGACCGCATCGGCAAGGCTCGCCGTCTTCGCGACCGCCGCCGCGGCCTGAAGTGGGTCAACGAAGGCTGAGGCCGAACCACTCATGCGGGTATCACTGAGCAAGTCGTTCCGCTTCGAAGCGGCGCACTGGCTGCCGACCTTCCCTGAAGGTCACAAGTGCCGCCGGCTCCACGGGCACTCCTTCCACATCCACGTCGTCGTGGAAGGGGAGGTGCCCGAGGGGTCGGGGTATCTCATGGACTTCGGCACCATCAAGGCGGCGATCGGTCCGGTCGAGGACGCCCTCGACCACCGCTGCCTCAACGACATCGAAGGACTCGAGAATCCGACGAGCGAGATGCTCGCGAAGTGGATCTGGGACCGACTGGTCGGCGAACTCCCCCTGCTGCACGAGATCCAGGTGCAGGAGACCTGCACCAGTTCGTGCTGCTACCGCGGAACCTGAGGGCGGCGACCCGCGCCCGACGGCCCGTGCCACCCCCTCAGGACGCCCCCGACATGCGGCTCTGCACCATTCTCGACACCGGTACCGCGCGGTCGGTCGGCATCCCCGACGCGGTCTGCGATCTCGTCGTTCCACACGGAGCGCCGATCGACGCCATCGCCTCGATCCTGCCCGGAAATCCGCTCGCCGACGACTGGATCGGTCTCGTCGATCTCCCCGGAGATCTTCTGGTCGCGTGGAGTGGAACCCTCGCGGACGATCTCTTCGCGGACGATCCGAGGACCTGGATGGCCGGCGGGCACGAACGGTTCGAGACGTTCTGCGACGACATCCGCGACACGCTGGTCGCCGCGGGTCGGAAGCTCTGCATCCGCCCGCACGCGCGGCACGTCCTGAGCGATGCGCAGGGGACGCTCGACTTCCTCCGCCGCCGCGAAGGTGAACCATTCGGGCTCGCCCTCTCCCCCGTCGACCTGCTGCTCCCGTCGATGCTCGCCGACGCCGAGGACCACTACGCGAGGATCCTCGAGTTCATGGTCCCGAAGGCGGATCTCCTCTTCCTCACGGACGCGATGCCCGGCGAAGCGACCGACGACGACGAGGAACCACCGATGATCCCGGTGCCCCTGGGTGAAGGGGTGCTCCCTCGCACCGCGGTCATGGAGGCGATCAACACCCGCCTCCCCGACGACGCGCCGGTGGTCGTCGCACCCCGGGACCTCCCCACCGCGACCGCCTGGCGACACGGCGCCGCCCGGTGACCGCGGACGCGGCGATCGTCCGATGCGACTGGTGTGGAGACGATCCGCTCTACCAGCGATATCACGACGAGGAATGGGGCGTGCCGCAGCGGGACGGGGACGCGCTCTTCGAGAAACTGTGCCTCGAAGGGCTGCAGTGCGGCCTGAGCTGGCTCACGATCCTCCGACGTCGCGAGAATCTCCGCGCCGCCTTCGACGGCTTCGATCCCCGACGACTCGCCCACTGGACCGACCGGGACCGGCTCGACGTGCTCGATCGTCCGGGCGTGATCCGGCACCGTGGGAAGATCGACGCCATCTGCGGAAACGCACGGGTGATGACCGACGCCTTCGAGGACGCCGATCGCTTCGCGGCGTTCGTCTGGTCCTTCGCGCCGGACGCCGGATCGGATCGTCCCCGGGCCCGGTGCACCGCGGACCTCGACACCGAGACGCCGGAAAGCCGACGACTCGCCCGGGCGCTGCGGCGGCTCGGTTTCCGGTTCGTCGGACCGGTCACCGCCCACGCGTTCATGCAGGCCATGGGACTCGTCGACGATCATCAGGTCGACTGCCACCGCGCCAGGGCGGTGTCACCCGCACCCGACGCCTGAAACTCGATCGACGCGAGATCTCGCCCGCCGATGTCGGAAGGGGTACGATGAGGTGTCGGCGGAGACCGACGATTCCCCCGCGACGCGACGCCGGTGTTGGTCACCTCGGCGACGCCTCGCGGATCGGAGCCGCGTCAGGATGACGATGACCCTTGATGGCGGACTCGACGCGAAGGTGCTCGTGCTCAACCGGGCGTACTCCGCGATCCGCGTGGTCGACGCCCGTCGCGCCTTCACCCTGCTGATCAAGAACATCGCCGAGGTGATCGCCGTCGAGGACGGCCATTATCGAAACTACGACTTCGAGACCTGGGCGGACATCGCCGAACTCCAACGGGAATTCGAGCCCGATCGCCACGACTGGGTCCGGACCACGCGGATCACGATCGCGGTTCCGAAGATCATCCGGCTCTTCGACTACGACCGGCGTCCCCGCCGCACCGTGAAACTGAACCGCCGGAACATCTACACCCGCGACGGAAGTCGCTGCCAGTACTGCGGCAGGTCCTTTCCGACGCGGGAACTCACCCTCGATCACGTGGTTCCACGGGTCCAGGGCGGCGAGAACAGCTGGACCAACCTGGTCTGCGCCTGCGTGCGCTGCAATGCGAGAAAGGGTGGCCGGACCCCCGTGCAGGCCGGCATGCGACTCGTTCGCGAACCGATCCGGCCGAAGCGGAATCCCGCCATCACCGTCCGACTCGGCAGCGGCAAGTACGACTCCTGGAAGGCGTTCATGGACGAGGCGTACTGGACCGTCGAACTCCAGTAGCCCTTCCGGCACCTCGAACGCCGTCCGACGCCGGCGGCGTTGGGGTTTACACCCCGTTCGACCCGAACCTGCCCCCACCGGGCCATCCGGGGTGCGAACATTCCCCCCACACACCGGCCGGATCGGATCGTCGAAGCGATCCACCGACCGGCCGAACCGGGGGCATGGCCGATGCGAATCGCTCGGACCTTGAAGCCACATATCGAGTTCGATCGACTCACCACGACGGCGCTGATCGCGATGGTCACGTTGAACGCGGTCTCGATCCTGCCGACGTTCATGATGGACCACGTGCCGTTTCCGGCATCGCTCTCCCTCGGCGTCGCCCTGGTCCTCGTACTTCGGTTCGACCGCCGCTTCGCCGCGATCTACGCGATCGTGGCGACGGTGTTCGCCCTGGCCACGTGGATCGGGCGTGGAAGCTCCCTCGCGGGCTCCATCTCCGTGGTCGCCTTTCTTTCGATCGCGATCCTGCAGGGGCTTGCGCTCCTGGCGGCGCCGTGGCTCCTGGGAATTCGACGACGCGACCTGGTGACCGCATCCCCTTCCGTGGGCGGGGTGCTCCGCCTCCTCCTCCTCGTCATCCCCTTCGTCTCCCTCGTGCCGGCCGTCGCCGGCCTCATTCTCGCGTGGGGCACCGGCGAACCCGATCCGATTCCAACCGCGATCGCCGCCGCGATCCAGGGGCTCGTCGGCTGTTGTGCCACCGCTCCCTTCGCGATCGCGATGCTTCGCGACGAGTCGGGCCGGCGATGCCACACCTACCGCTGCGAGCAGAGATGGGTGGTCATCGCCATTCTGACGTTGATCACGATCATCGGGCTGGCCCATCATCCCCTCGTGACGAGCGACCACGTGCTCGTGCAGACCCTCCTGGCGCTGGGCTCCCTTTCGCTCCTGGTCTTTCTCGCGGTCCTCTCCGGCTGGATGGCCACCGCCGTCGGGACGTTCCTCCTCGCATTCACCACCGGCGCTGCGCTCGTCGCCACGGCCGCACCAACGGCCTCGTCACTGGCCGATCCCGGCCTGATCGCCACGACGGGGGTCTGGGTCTCCGCCAGAATGGGATTCGTGCTTCCGGTGATCGCGATCGCGCTGATCGTCGCGAGCATGACCGAAGTCCATCTCCGTACCTGCCGGCGACTCGAGGATCGCGAGGGCCGCCTGGGCGGGCTGCTCGACGACGCCGCGACGGGCCTGATCCGAACCGACGTCGGGGGCCGGATCCTCTTCGCCAACGAAGCGGCGATCGGTGTGATCGGAACCGATCCACTCGACCGCACGGAAGGTCGCAACGAGCCCCTGATGCCGTCGTTGATCGCACCGGGGAGCCACCGAAGACTGCATCGCGGTCTCCGGGCGGCGGGGAACGGCCGCCGTTTCCAGTGCGAACTCGACGTCGTGGTCGCCGACGGATCCTCCCGCATCCATCTCGCGCTCTTCAGCCCGGTCCGTGATCCGGGCGAAGCGGACTCCGTTCTCATCACCATGATCGACATCGACTCGCGTGAACGAAGAACGCGGCATCGAATGCGACGCGATGCGGAACGGGCCCGCGAGTCGCAGGAGACGAAGGAACTCGATCGACTGACCTCCCTCGTGATGAGCGACGTCAACAATCTCGCGACCGCACTGGCGGGCGTGGCATCCCTCGCCCGCGACGACCGTTCCCCGACCGAGCTCGATCACATGCTCGTGACGCTCGAGACCGGTTGCGAGTCCGCGGCACGCCATGCGGCCCGGCTCCGACACGCGATCCCGGGCGCCGCGATCTCGACGGAGTGCATCGATGTCGGCGGGCATCTGCGGGACCGGCTGCATCGCGCCGTGTCGATGGGTCGGATCCACCTCGACCACGTCGACGTGGGCCACGGCCTCTCGGCCCCGGTCTCCGGCGCGTTCCTCGATCTGATCGTCGAGGAACTCATCCACGATCTCGAATCGGAACACGGATCGCCGTGCCCGACGATCTCGGTCTCCGTCCGACCGGACTGGTCGACGCGGTCGAGTGCCGCGGTGAACATCGAATTCAGCAGTTCACGCCGACGTGCGGGTCGATCCATCGCCGCGTTGACCGACGCACGCAGCCCCGACACACCGATCGACCCGGCAGTGCTCGGTCTTGCCACGATCGCCGATCGGGTCCGGGAGATCGGCGGGTCGATCGACGCCCGGGATCACGACGTCTTCACCATCATCTCGATTCACATGCCGGCCTCGAGCGGCACTGGATCCAGGGCGACGCCGACCGAAGCCCGCGTCGTTCCGGAGCGGGCGGGATTCAGCCGGCCGGCGTGAGGAAGGAGACGCCCGCGTGGGTTCGGCCGGTCTCGAGCGTCGAATCCTCGAGGCTGCGGGTTTCGTCCGCCTCGGAAGTCGACGTCGAACCCGTCGGCTCGTCGTCCGAATCGCTGGAGGCGGGCTCGACGCCTTCTTCAACGGGTTCCGCGGATTCCACCCAGTCGTCGGTCAGCATCCGAATCGATTCGATTCGAAGCGTGGTCTGCTGACGAAGCCCGCCCGGCAGCCATTCCTCGCCTTCGACCCGCTCGACGAGCATCCGTTCCGGATCGACCAACAGGCTGAAGCGGGCGTCGGTCGGGCCGGACTCGGCCTCACCGCCGGCACGGAGCTCGACCCGGACCATCTCCCGGTCGTCGACGACCACGCGATCGGCCTCGGCGGCGCGGAAGCCGCCTTCTTCAGTGGGGCGGAAATCCTCGAGGGGCGAATCGCTGAATCGAAGCCGAAGATGCGGGAGCAGCCAGAGATCCTGCGCGGTCGCACCCGGCT
>Ga0315320_10003660_pt1 | contig 12603 bp, 12 predicted proteins | sample M140m21515metaG_FD_203458 | JGI IMG/M metagenome (GOLD analysis project Ga0315320, IMG submission 203458) | Ammonia-oxidizing marine archaeal communities from Monterey Bay, California, United States - M1 40m 21515 | ecosystem: Environmental > Aquatic > Marine > Coastal | place: USA: California...
GAGCGACTCGCGGATCTGACTCTTCCCGCGAACATCGACCATGCGCCGGTACTCGCTGACCACCGTGTTCACGATCACGCACGCCTCGGCAACGTCGCCGGAGGTCAACGACACCGTGAGGACGTCGCTGTCCGTCCCGACATCCACGACGAGGCCCTCGCGGAGGGCCGCGATCTTGTTCGGGGCCTCTGCCAGCATCACGCACTGCGCCACCTCCGGTCGAGCGGCGACGGACTGCAGCAGAGTGATCGAGCGAAGGACATCAGCCTGGGTACCCAGGAACTCGTACGTACCCGAGCCGATGAAACCCTGTGAATAGACCGGGGTCCGACTCTTCCCGTGGACAAAGAGTCGCGACTGAGCGCGCCAGACCTCACCTTGCTCCTCGATCTTCCTGAACCCGGTCACCACCCCCAGCCCCATGCAGACGAGGAGGATCCACCGGCCGCGCCACGCCGTCACGAACAGGCTGCGAAGGGAGAGCTCCGAGTCCAGCTCCTCGTCAGCGACGGCGAGGCGTGAGGCTTGCGGTTCTTGGGTCGTCATGAGCAGTGCGAGGTAGGCATCCGCAGGTTCGTCGGCTTCGGGGAGGCCAAGTGGGTTCTCGAGCGTCTCAGGCAGGGACCGTATCAGGACCCCAAGGCAGGACCGAGGGAATGAAACTTATCACGCCCGCTGGGCCGAGGACCGGGTGATCAAGGGCTGGAGATGAGTGGTCTGAAGGGCGGAGGCGGAGGGTGCAGTCGGACTGAGCGACGTTCTGGCCCCGGGGATCCGCTTCATGCAATGGAGGCCACCACGCCGATGTTGTCCTCGCCGCCAGGCTTCCCCCGGACGCCCGCGATGGCCAACCGGACGGCGCTCTCCACGAAGACCTCAGGGCTGCGACCCGCGCGGATCATCAACGCTTGCAGATCCTCCATCCCGATGGAGTCCTCCGGCCTCTCGTACCGGCACTCGTGGACACCGTCGCTGCAGGTGACCACCCAGTCGCCGCTCTTGACCGGGACCCGGAAGAAGGCGCTCGGCGGGATGCCGTGGGACCCCGGATCCCACGGGGCAGTGTAGAAGGTGTTGGGCGGTACCACCCGGCGCACGCCGCTCTCCATGTTCCCGAGGAAGATGCCTGAATCGCCGAGGCACACGCCCTCCATGATGCCCTCGCCGCGGTCGATGATGAGGAGCGCCAGCGTGCACCGTGAGCCATCCTCTCCCCCGGACTCCGCCTCTGCCCAACGGGGGTGGAGCTGCTTGAGGATCTCCTCCGGTGACAAGGCGGTGCCCGACGCCTCGACGATGGCTGCCACGAGCTCGATCGTCAGGTGACTGGCCTGGTGCCCGTGGTGCCCATCGGCGACCGCCTGGATCACCCGTCGACCGTCGTCGTAGGCCAGCACACAGTCCTCGTTCAGGACCAGCGAAGGGCCCTTCCGTTCGAGGACGCCCTGCCCTCCCGCGCTGAGCCCGCCGGCCGTGGCAGAGGTGCCCGAGAGGGCCCCCCCCACGACCGAGAGACCGAACTGGTCGGTTCTTTCGTGGTCCTCACCGAAGAGGGCCGTGATCGTGGAGAACGTCATCGATGTTGCGGAGGGCGAAAGGCCGCGGGCCAAGCCGCTCGGGCGAGGCTAACAAACCACCGCTGAACGAAGATAGGACCTCAAGATGACGAGGTCCTACCGTGTTGGCACGGAGCAGGGTGCATCCGTGCGAGTTCATCCAACCTTTGAATCAGGGCGGAGGCGAGACACCCGGGTTGATGACCGTCACCCTCGAGATCGAACGGGGCCGACCGCCGGTGATCACACCGCCGCTACCGCCGGTACCGCCGGTACCACCGGAGGCGCTGGAGGTCTGGAACCGGAGCATCACCTGGCGCAGGTTCATGCTCGACAGGCCTTGACGAGACTGGGCCTCGACTGCAGCGGCGAGCAGGAGCGCACCGCCGGCAAGGAGGACGGACCGCTGAAGGCGCTTGCGAGGAGCTAGAGGGGGCATCGAGGACATGGCAGTGAAAGGGGGTACTCGCGTCAAATATGAAACACGCTAGATGGTTTAGCGTACCTGGGACGACGCCTTGCGAGGGGCTCCCGAGAAGAATTCCCCGGGGCCTTACCTGACCGACTCATTTACAGACGGACCGGCGGTCGTCCCCACCAGCGCAGGTCGCCCATCGGCCCGATGGGTCCGACGCAGGAGCCTTCTAGATCTCGAGTTCGAGCCGGATCCCCCCCGAGGCCTGGCCGCTGATACCTTCGAGCCACCAGCTCCTCCCCGTTGAACGTGCTCCTCGTCCCCCACCGCGCCCTGTTCTTGCTCGCCCTGCTGATCCTCGGCCCCCGGGTGAGTTGCCCCACCCCGGACTTCTCCAGGACCTGTGCACGCCTGGCGCCCGAGGCTCTTCCCTTCCCGCTGCCAGTCTTCAGGGTCCCCCTGGTCGACGACGACTGTCCAATCCTCGCGGTCTTCGTGGAGCAGAAAGGTCCTGAGGCCGTCGAGCTGCACGTGGTGACCGCGGACGAGGACCACCCGCTCCCCGTGATCGACCAGCTCTACGACGCGCAGCGCTGGTTTGGGCTCGTGGAGCCGGCTCGGACTTTCCCGTTCGTCCGCCGCGCGAGAGGTCGCGCGGGGTACCGCAGGATCGCGGACGTGGAGACGCTCGTGATCCAGCTCGACCCGGCCCGACCCGGAGCCCCCGCGGCGATCCGCTTCCCCGGCACCTACAGCGGCGACCAGGGCTGGAATGTCCTGCTCGCCCGCCACCTCTCGGCGACCATCCCCTGGGATCACTTCGACCTCGACGATGGACGGCCCGTGCTCCACGTGAACACCTGGAACCACCTGTTCTCGAACGAACCAACCAACGGCTGCGAGCGTCACCGGCTCGTCGCAGACTACCCCGTGTTCGAGGGATCCCGAGCCGATGTCCAGCGCCAGTTCGAGACGATCTGGACTGACTTTGGGCTGGGACTCTGAGGTCTTCTGACTCCGGCCCCATGACCTCGACAAAGAGCAGCAGCTGGACCGCCCTGGAGCTACTCGTCGGTCTCTTCAGCCTCCCAGAGCTCCGCGCCTGGGCCGTGCTCCTGATCGGCGCGGCCTTGGTGTGCTTCACCGGCGTGGTGACCGCCCCCTCCCTCCCAGCAACGTTCGGCCTCCTTGGCGCAGGCGCCTTGCTCTGGACGACGCTCGAGTACGCGCTGCACCGCTGGCTGCTCCACATGCCTGTCCCCCGGCAGCCCTGGCTGCGGAGGGTCCACCGCCGCCTCCACTGGCAACACCACCAGGACCCAAGCGACCTCGCGAACCTCTCGGTGCCCCTGTGGGGGAGCTTGTCCCTGCACCTCATGGCCATCGGCGCCGGGTTCCTGCTGGGCGGACCGCAGGGTGTGCTCCCGACCTTCCTGGGCTTCAGCATCACCTTCGGCCTCTACGAGTGGATGCATCTCGCGGCCCACGTGCCATACCGTCCACGCACCCCATGGGGTCGAGCCATGAAGCGGCGGCACGCCTGGCACCACTTCAAGAACGAGGGCTACTGGTTCGGGGTCACCCACCCTGTGCTCGACCGACTCCTGATGACCTCACCTCGCCCATCAGGCGTCCCGCGCTCCCCCACAGCACGGGACCTCTCGCGCTCGACTGAGGAGGGCGCCTGACCGCGCCCCCCGGCGGCGACCGGCGCTCCAAGCGAACGGCTTGGGCCCACCGCCCCATCCTCGACGCCGGCCCACGACTGGCCCCATGCAGGAGGTGCTTCGGCCGGAGGGCGCTGGCAGAGCCGACGACAACGGGGACGCCCCGCGGGATGGAGCCGCGGCGCGACTCAGCCCGTTCGTCGGAAGCCCACGAGGAGCCCAAGCCCACCAGAGGTCGCCGACGGCAGACGCCCGGAGACGAAGGCCCGAAACCCGTCTGCCTGGTCCTTGGCGGCAGCAACTCCGATGTCCCAGAACTCCGTGAGCCGGTCCCACTGGACCTCCCCCAGGAAGCCCGCGTATTGGAGCCCGAAGACGGCCAGCGCCGCCAACCCGACGGCCAGGAACAGCACCTTCAGCGCCACCCGCACCGCGTAGCCCACGCAGAAGGCCAGGAGGAAGCTCAGCCCTCCTTTGGCGAGGAGTGGAGCCCACATCCCGGCCGTCTCCTGGGTCTCGCCCGACGCCCCCACCACACCGCCACCGGCGGCGAACGACTCGGCTTGAGGGCTCGCCCCGCTCGCCCCGACGGACTCCGAGCCGAACCCGCCAAGGGCCAAGCCCCCGAGAGTGCTCACGAGAGCCAGAACGAGTGCGACTTTCTGCCAGACCCCGAGACCGGCCTGCTCGGCCTCCTCCGGGGCGATTTCTGATTCGGCTTCAAAATTCATGACGTGGACACTTGCCGGGAACAGGGTCATCCAGTTTATACCTACCCATGTAAGGACTAACCCTTACCTGGGGGATGGGAACCCCTGCTCGCAACGTACTCTGACTGGCCCCTCATCGGGGCAGAATTGAAATGGTAACGACGAACATCCGAGTCTTGGTGGTGGAAGAAGACCCCCGGGAACGAGCTGAGTTGATGGCCGCTCTCCATCAAGAAGGACACGAGACCGAGGCGGCTCTGGACCTTGAGGGCGCCAGGCAGGCCCTCCAGAAGCACTTCGACGCGATCGTGCTCGAGCCGACCCTGGCCGACGGCGACGGCATCGAGCTCTGCCGGGAGCTCCGCTCCGCAGGGCGCTCCATCCCGCTGGTCATCGTCAGCGGACGCCGGGACCCGGAAGCACGGATCGACGGGCTGAACGCTGGCGCGGATGACTACGTCCTGAAGCCCTATCACCTCGGGGAGGTCATTGCGCGCGTGAGGAGCATCCTCCGACGGTCGGGGCGTAAGCCCACAGGAGGGTTCGTCCGCCACCTGGACCTGTGGATCGACCTGGAGCGGATCGTCGCAGGCCGTGGCGAGCGGGTCATACGCCTGAAGCCCCGGGAGTTTGACCTCCTCTCGTTCCTCCTCCGGCACCCCGACCGTGCCTGGACCCGGGCCGAGTTGCTGGATCACGTCTGGGGACACGACTTCCGCGGAGACGAGCGAACCGTCGACCTCCACGTGCGCCGCCTGCGCTCCAAGCTCGGCGATGAGAACGGCAACTCCGACCACATCGAGACGGTCTGGTCCGTGGGGTATCGCATGCGCCAGGAGTCTGCCGTCCCCCATCAACACGCCATCTGAAGCCACGACGGGGTCAGCGCCGCTCGACGGAACGGCGCTGACCGCCGTCACGGTCCTGCCCCCCGTAGCCAAGCGCATCAAGCTCCCGGAGCACGCTGCTCGGGAGCTCGCGCCGCGCCGACGCTCTGCTGCCACGGACCTCGGCGCGGCGCTCCTCGAGGGTCGCCCGCATGCGGGCCGCGCGCTCGGGGTGCACGCCAAGGACGTCCACGAGTTCATCGGGATCCTCTGCCGTGTTGAACAGTTGAGCGGGCTGCCCACGGCGACGAAGCACGAGCTTCCAGGAGCCTTCGACCAGCCCCAGCTGAGCTTCCTTCCCCGGTTGGGGATAACGGGAGGAGATCAGCAAGGGGCGGTCGCGGATGGGTCCATCTCCAAGGAGCTGCGGGGCGAGTGACACCCCGGACGTGCGGTGGTCAGGCGAGGGCAGCCCGAAGAGCTCCGCGAGGGTAGGGAGCACGTCGAGGAGTGAGCCGGTCCCCGGGACTCTGAGACCTGCCGGGAGCGTCCCCGGCGCCGCGATGATCCACGGGACGCGCACCATCGGCTCGTAGCAGAAGAGGTTGTGCCCCACCGCCCCGTGCTGCATGAATGCCTCACCATGGTCCGCCGTCACGAGCAGGACCGGCGATCCAGCTCGGCCCTCGGACTCGAACGCCTCCACCGAGCGGCGGATCACGGAGTCCGCGTAGGCAACATGGCCATCGTAGAGCTCAACCAGCCGGATCACGTCCGGATGCGAAGGCGCGCTCTTCTCCACCATGATGTCCGTGGTATCGCGGATGGACCCCACAACTCGGCTCTCCGGCGCCCCACCCGCGAATCGAGAGCGGAACGGCTCGGGCGGGCGGTAGGGCATGTGGGGTGGCCCGACGTGGACGTACATGAACAGCGGCTGGTCGCGGGCGCTGGCGGCCGCCTCTTCCCCTACCGCGCGGACGAGGTCCTCTGCGCCCTCCTCTGTGAAGCGCATGTAGTCGTATCGATCGAACCCGCGCTCGAGGCCGGTGCCCTCGCCGATGACGGCGTTTTGCACGAGGCCCACGGTGCGGTAGCCCTTGCTCTGGAAGAGCTCGCCCAGCGTCGAGAGGCGATCCGCTGGGAGCGACTGCTCGATCTGCATCACGCCATGCGCCTCCTGCTCCAACCCCGTCATGAGGCTCACGACCGAGGAGAGCGTCCAGGAGGTCTGCGAGATGGCGCGCTCAAGGGTCACCCCGGCCTCCGCCACCTCGGTGAGGAACGGCGCCGTCGGGCGCGAGTAGCCGTAGGTCCCGAGGTGAGCGGCGTCGAGCGAGTCCGCGACGACGAGGATCATGTCCCGTCCCTGCAGAGGCGCCGGCTCGGGGCTCGCCTCCTGCCGCCCACGACAATCCGGGGTCAGGAGGACCCCGCACAACAAGACCAGTCCGAGAGCGGCGCGCTTCACAGCAGCAGAGTAGACCGCCGGCGGCCGATCCCCGCACATGCCCGCGTGGATCCAGACCCGTCGCCGCAGAAAACTCCACGGGAACAGCGTTGCACGGTGGACGGGCGCTCTGCGCCGAGTTCCCTGCGCCGAGTTCCCTGCGCCGAGTTCCCTGCACCGAGTTCCCTGCACCGAGTTCCCTGCACCGAGTTCCCTGCACCATGTGCCCCGCACCGGGCGCGCCTCGCGGCCGAGGGATGGGGCTAAGAGGAGGGGGGCGTCACCAAGGTGACGACCCCCACCAACACTGCCTGTCTTGTTCCTCCACGCGATCCTGCGGAACGCGTTACAGCCCTGCCAAGCTGGGGAGTCGCGCCTGCCAACGCTCGTCCCATTCGAAGGAGCAAGAGCGCCTCGAGATTGCTCCCGAGGCAGCGCGATCGTGACACAGCGTCAGACGGAAGAAACCGTACGTGACTGAAAAACTTGGCCAAATCTTGCCGGCACACCGGAGAGGGCCGTCGCACCCCCCGGCGGGCCATGCCTCCTGGGCCCGTCTAGGCGGGCTGGCGTCCGCGGATCAGCCGAAGAGAAAGTCACACTCTGGTGCCCAGCAGGCGTGATGCCGCAGGGGAACCAGGCGGGAGAGCTCGTGCACGAGGCGCGTCGGCAACTCGGGGGTCAGGAGCGCCTCCCGCATGGGCTCGGGCACCGGGAGCCGCTGCTGGACGGCGAGCAGGTGCTCTCCAGGCTCGTAGAACCGCAGGAACTCCTCGAGCTGCTCGATCTCCAGCTGACCGCAGATCCACTCTCCCTTCCAGTCCGCAAGCTGCAGCCGGAACCCCTCCAGCCCATTGAGCAGCCCTAGGAGCGGCCGGAGCCCCTCCGCCTCGATCCTGCGCGTCAGGTTGCGCCCGTCGAACCAGGCATCCGGATGGATGCGAAAGCTGACCTCGATGGCCTCGGCCTCCAGCGCCACGCACAGATAGCCGTTCCGGTAGGCCTGATCGAGGTCCTTCCCGAGGTCCGCACCGAGCTGGCGCTTGAGCTTGGTCTTGTGGGCCTTTGGCCGGGAGAGGTAGGCCCAGAGCCGCTCGACGCTCCCCCCATTCACCGGCGGGAAGGGGTTGTGGATGGACGTCCGCACCTCCAGCTTCGAGGCCTCTGGCGTCTCCTTCGTCAACGCCTTCGCAATGGCCTCCAGGCGCCGCCGCGCTGCGAGCCGCTTCTCGTTGTACTCAGCGGACCTGCTCCGAGGCGGCCTCAGGGCCTCGAAGTCCCAGGCCTCGAAGGCCTCCAACGGTCCGGTTCGGGCGCGGCGAGGGGCGGGGGACTCTCCTGACGGTGCCATGGGCAGAATCTTGACGCTTCCCGCCCGCATCTGTTCAGGAATCCGGTCTCCTCGCTCGACCTTTATCGGCGGGGGGATTGCCGTAACCAGCCGGGTCCGACCGTCCTATATCGTTTGTCGGGCGCGCGACCGCCCGGCCTCCCCTCCCCCATGAAATTCGCCCACTTCGAATTCGATCCCGAGAAGGACCGCCTCGGCGAAGGGCCCCTGAGCGAGGTCTATCGAGCGGTGGATACCAAGCTCGGCCGCACCGTCGCCCTCAAGATCCTCAGGGCACACGCGGAGATTGACCCGAAGTCGGACCAGCGGTTCCACCGCGAGGCGAAGCACACCTCGAAGCTCGACCACCCGCACATCGCGACGATCTTCGAGTACGACCAGTTCGAGGCCACCTCCTACATCGCGATGGAGTACCTCGAGGGCCGGACCCTCGACAAGATCATCAAGGACCAGACCCTCGGGTTTGAGGAGTGCCTCAGGATCGCCTCGCAGCTGTGCGCGGCGCTCGAGGTGGTGCACAAGGGCGGGCTGATCCACCGGGACCTCAAGCCCGCGAACATCCTGCTCCAGGACGACGGCAACCTGAAGCTCCTGGACTTCGGCATCGCGAGGGCCGCGGACGAATCGAGCATCACCCAGCATGGGATGTTGGTGGGCACCGTGCTCTACATGAGCCCCGAGCAAGTGCGAGGCGACGACCTCGACTCCCGCAGCGACATCTTCTCGCTGGGGGCCGTCCTCTACCACGTCACGACCGGACACCTGCCCTACCCCGGAGACTCCTTCCCGGAGGTCTGCATGGCGATCCTCGACGGCGCCCCTCGGCGACGCCCCGCGGATGTCCGTCCCGGATTCCCTCAGCCCCTCGAGGACTTCATCCTCCGCTGCCTGGCGCCGGAGCCCCACGAGCGGTTCGCGGACGCCGCGGAGGCGCTGGTCGAGTTGCAGCGCGTGGAGGGTGCGCTGTCGGGAACCGGGCAACGGCGCTCCGCAGCCCTCAGGGGACGGGTCCAGCTTCGGACCATCCAGCTCCAGCAAGGCTCTCCCGGCTCCGCGGCGGTCATGGCGAGAGGGCTCCGCCAGGACCTCGACGCCTCGCTCTCCCGGAACAGGGGCCTCCAGGTCCATGACGACGGCGCCGAAGGCCCGTTCGACTTCATCATCTCCGCGACCCTGAGGATCAAGGGGTCCACGGCGACCCTTGAGCTGGAGACCGAGGCCTTCAGGGAAGACGGGTCCCACCGGTTCACGGACCGCTGCTCGGCCACCGACCTCGACGAGTGGGCGCTGCAGGACGAGCTCGGACGCGTTGCCATGCGCGCCCTCCGAGCGCGGCTCAGCGCCTCGAGGCGCGCTCCCACGCGGCCCGTCAACCAACGGAGCGACGACGCGCTGCGGGTGGTCGCCAAGGCCAGAGACCTGCTCCACCGCGGCCGATCCAAGCACGCCATCTCCGCCACGAGCCTCCTGCGCCGGGCCATCGAGCTCGACCGCTACTGCGCGTCGGCCTATGGAGTTCTCGGCGAGGCCATGGTCCGCAAGTTCTTGCTGTGGGACGGCGACCCGACCTTCCTCGAGGAGGCACGGGAGAACATCGACCGGGCGCTCTCCCTCGACGGGGACAACGCCCTCGCTCACACCGCGCTGGGCTTCGCGAACCACCTGTCCGGGCACCTGGAGGACGCTCAGCGCGAGTACCGGATCGCCATGCAGAGCGACCAGAACGAGTGGTTCGCCCACCGACTGCTCGGCGCGATCTACGCCCGCGAAGGCAACTTCAAGAGGGCGACGGGCCTCCTTCAGCGCGCGATCGGGCTCAACACCTCCCACGTCGCGTCCTACGACCACCTTTACAACGTGCTCGTGCGACTCGACCGCTACGAGGAGGCGCTCGAGATCGCCGATAGCGGGATCGCTGCCGGGCGTGAGCGCCTGGAGAAGGTCCCCGACGACATCGACTGCCGGGTGCGAACGGCCGCCCTCTACGCTCGCCTCGGCCGGGCCCGCGAGGCGAGGGCCGAGATCAGGGTCGCGCTGGAGCAGGCGCCGCGGGACGGCTTCACGGCCTTCCAGGCAGCCTGCGTCCACGCGCTCCTCGCCGACCCCGACGACCTCGACCGAGCGCTCGAGCTGCTCCGCACCGCTCGAGACCGTGGGTACTACCTCTTCGGTGAGCTGTCTCGAAACACCGACCTCGACGTGCTACGGAGCCTGCCCGAGTTCCAGGCGATCGCCGACGAGGCCTGACCGCGGGGCTCAGCCAAGGAAGCGGTGCGCGACCTCCGGCTCGGGCACGTGGCAGCTGGCCGGCGGACGGAACATGCGGTGGCGATACCTCGCGATGAGCCGATAGCACCCGTCGCGGAGGGGCCGCGGGACCCAGCGAAGCGCGGTCACCCAGCACCAGGGGCGCGCGAGCTCGGCGGCCGTGCGGAGCGCCGCGTCGCTGCGCAGCAACACCTCGCCGTCCCCCGTACGAAGGACCAGCGAGGCCAGGATCTCCGGGTCGAGCCCTGCGGCCACGAGGACCTCTCGGCCCACCGCCGACTGGAGCGGCGCGAAGAGCATCCGCTGGCGACGGTCCCGCCGCAGGATGAACTGGACCGCCCGCGAGCACAGGCCACACTCCCCGTCGAAGAGGAGCAGAGGCTGATCTTGGCCAGGATCCGGTCGAGACATGGGGAAGGAGTCTAGCGGCAGTCGAGGGTGGGGCGACCCCATGCGTCCCGATATGCCTCGCGCAAGAGGCTCCGAGGTGGGGCTCAGGGCGCGGCAAATCCGCACATTGAGAGATCGCGCCGCTGCCACTAGAGTCCCGCGTCTCGCAACGCGCCCGCCGGGCGCTGCGCCCGCACCCCCTCCACTGCACATGCCGCTCGATCGTCCCATCGTCGTCGTCGACACCGAGACCGCGAACCTCAGCGGCGCTCCGCACCTGCTCGAGATTGGTGCAGTCCGCGTGATGGGCGGCGAGGTCATCGATTCCTTCGAGACGCTGATCGCGCCCGCCATCGAGGTGGAGCCAGAGGCCACCGCGATCCACGGCATCACCAACGAGGACATCCGCTCCGCGCCGCTCACCCACTCGGCCATCCAGCGCTTCACCGATTGGGCCGGGGACGACTGGCTCTGCGCCCACAACGCTGGATTCGACGCGCGGGTCTTCGGCTTCGAGCAAGCGAGGAGCGGCATCCCCCTCTCCTCCGCGCCGTTCCTCTGCACGCTCAAGCTGGCGCGCAAGTTCATCCCAGAGTCCCCCGATCACAAGCTGGAGACACTGTGCCAGCACCTGGACCTTGAAGACGGCACCCATCACCGCGCGCTGGCCGACGCGGTCTGGTGCTGGCAGGTCCTCGAGGAGTGCGCTGATCGCGCGGAGACCAGCTCTGCCGCGGAGCTGCTGACCCACTGCGGCACCCCCGTCACCGTCCCGGGCTTTGTCCCGGGCCCGGCGCGGATGAAGCCTCGCCTCCGCCCGTTGACCGAGGCGGTTCGAAACGGCGACGAGGTCACCCTGCTCTACGGCGGTGACTCGGGCGCGGCTGCGTCCCTCCACGTGCTGCCTCGCCTGCTCTATGAGCGGCACAAGAAGAGCTACCTGGAAGCGGAGTGCACCCGAACGGGCATGCTCAAGACGTACCTCCTGGATCGAATCCAGAAGGTCGTCCAGCAGCCGGTCTAGGGCCCGGTGGCCCCAGCGCATCCAGGCCCACCATCACGGGCGCGCGGGTCCGCCTCGGCGACCTGGCGGTCGCCCGAAACGTCGCGCCCGCAGCCATCGTGAGCTCTCAAGAACGCACCCTCGCCGTCCTCCGCACCCCGGGGCCGGAGCTCGCCCAGTGCGAGTTGACTCACCTCGACCGCGTCCGCGTGGACGCCGCGCGCGCCGTGGAACAGCACGCCGCCTACGCCCAGGTGCTCCGTGATCTCGGGCTCGAGGTGCTGACCCTCCCCCCACTCGACGGCTACCCCGACGCCTGCTTCGTCGAGGACCCCGCGATCGCGCTCCCCGGGCGGGTGATCCTGACCAGGCCGGGCGCCGCAAGCCGTCGCGGCGAAGTGGCGGAGATGGGGCGCGCGCTGCGCGACCACCTCCCGGTGGAGTCCCTCGGCTCAGGCAGCCTCGACGGCGGGGATGTGCTGCAGCTTCCCGATCGGATCCTCGTGGGACTCTCCACGCGCACGGACCGGGCCGGGATCGAGGCCCTTGGCGAGCTCTCGCGGCGACCGGTCATCGGCGTGCCCGTGCGCGGCGCGCTCCACCTCAAGACCGTGCTCTCCTGGCTCGGGGGTGACCGGCTCCTCGCGGACCCCGGCGCCGTGGAGCTCGACTCCCTGACGGGAGGCGGCCTCCAGCGCCTTGACGTCCTCGCGGCCGACCCCGGTGAGGCCGCCGGTCCGAACGTCCTGAAGGTCGCCGACGAGCTCGTGGTCTCGGCAGACGCGCCGCGAACCACCGACAAGCTCCGCGCCCTGGGCCTCTCGGTGCACCCCGTGGACATCAGCGAGTTTCACAAGGCCGAGGCAGGCCTCACCTGCCTCTCCCTGCTGATCGGCCCCGCCGCCCACTGAACCTCCCCGCCCGCTGAGCCTCCCCGCCCGCTGAGCCTCCCCGCCCGCTGAGCCT
>Ga0315320_10003662_pt1 | contig 12598 bp, 12 predicted proteins | sample M140m21515metaG_FD_203458 | JGI IMG/M metagenome (GOLD analysis project Ga0315320, IMG submission 203458) | Ammonia-oxidizing marine archaeal communities from Monterey Bay, California, United States - M1 40m 21515 | ecosystem: Environmental > Aquatic > Marine > Coastal | place: USA: California...
GAACAGGCAGTAATTTAAAATCTCTTATCAGATTTTCAAAACTTAAAAAATCACCAATAATTATTAAAATGATTATTTCTAATAATTATAAAGCAAAAGGTTTACAATATGCAAATATTTACAAAATCAAAAAAAAGGTATTTGATTTTAAAAATACTTTAACTGAAAAAAAAGTTATTAATGAATTAAAAAAAAATGATGTTCATTTGATTTGTCTTGCAGGTTTTATGAAAATTTTATCGAAAAACTTTATTAAGAATTTTAAAGGAAAAATTCTTAATATTCACCCGTCCCTTCTTCCAAAATATAAAGGATTAAATACTCATGAACGAGCAATTAGAAATAAAGATAAATATTCTGGTTGTACTGTGCACTTTGTAAATTCTAGACTTGATTCTGGCAGAATTATTAATCAAAAAAAAGTAAGAATTAAAAAAATTGATACTCCTAAAACCTTAGCAAAAAGGATTTTAATCCAAGAACATAAACTATATCCGGTTGCTATAATAAAAGCACTTAGTCTTTAAAAAAGAAATCTATTTCAATTTTTGCGTTTTCAACACTATCAGATCCGTGTACAGAATTTTTGTCAATAGAAATTCCATATTTTTTTCTGATAGTTCCTTCTTCAGCATCATTTGGGTTAGTAGCACCCATTAATTCTCTATTACCTAATACTGCATTTTCTTTTTCAAGAACCATAACTACAATTGGCCCAGAAGATAAATAAGCACAAAGATCATTATAAAATGGTTTTGTCTCGTGAATCTTATAAAATTTTTCAGCTTCTGATTTTTCAATTTGAATTTTTTTTTCTTTTACAATTGAAAAACCTTTATTTTTAAACATTTCCTTTATTTCATTATCTAAATTTCTTTCAACAGCATCTGGCTTAATAATTGATAATGTTTGTTCAATATTACTCATAATCGTCCTCTATTAGTTTATTTAATAATCTTACACCGTAACCTGTTGCACCACCTGAATTTAGTGCTCCTCCATATTTTGAAAAAGCCATACCAGCTATATCTAGGTGTGCCCAAGGTGTTTTGTTTATAACAAATCTTTGTAAAAATTGTGCAGCAGTCGTTGATCCTGCTCCACCAACGTAATTAATATTTTGCATATCTGCATTTTTAGAATTTATTAATTTATCAAAGTTTTTGTGAAGAGGCATTCTCCATAATTTTTCGTCAACTTTATCCCCTGCTTTAATCAATTGATTAGACAACTTATCGTCATTTGAAAAAAGACCAGCATATTCTGACCCAAGAGAAACTATGATTGCACCCGTAAGGGTTGCTAAATCAACCATAAACTTAGGATTGAATTTTTTTTCAGTAAAAGTAAGCGCATCAGCCAAAACCAATCTTCCCTCAGCATCTGTATTTAAAATTTCAATTGTTTTACCACTATATGACTTGACGATATCTCCAGGTCTTTGAGCATTTCCACCAGGCATATTTTCTACAAGCCCTACAACTCCAACAGCATTAATTTTTGCTTTCCTCACAGCTAAGTTTTTCATTAAACCAACTACTGTAGCAGAGCCTGCCATATCATAAGTCATATCTTCCATAAACTTTGCTGGCTTCAATGAAATGCCACCTGTATCAAAACAAACACCTTTTCCAACAAAAGCTAATGGTTTAGAATTATTCTTAGCACCATTCCATTCCATAGTGACAAGATATGATCCTCTAATACTACCTTGACCAACTCCAAGTAAAGCATTCATCCCCAGTTTTTTTAATTTTTTTTCATCATATATATTTATTTTCAATCCAAATTTTTTAAGTGAATTTATTCTTTTTGCATATTCATCTGGATGTAAAATATTACCTGGTTCAGAAACAAGATCTCTTGCAAAAAAAGTTCCTTCTTCTAATGCTTTAAATCTTAATTTATCCTGTGGTGATATTTTATTTTTATTTCCAAAAACATTTATAGTGACAAGTTTTTTATTCTTTTTTGATTTATAGATATTAAATTCATAAGATTTTAATTTTATTCCGTGTAAAAAATATCCTATAAAATTTTTTATCTTACTACTAATAGTATCCGAATTTACAACATAATCATTTTTCTTGTCATAATCTAAATAACTATGAAATTTAGCTCCTAAATTCTCTATGTCAGATGTTTTAATGTCTTTCTTAATGGATACTAAAAATATCTTTTTTTTTGAGTTAATTTCAAAAACAAGTAAATCTTTTTTTAAATCAATATTTTTTAATAAGTCAGAAATGTACGAAAATTCAGAATTTGAAATGTATTTTTTAAATCCGTTAGTATTAAATTTTTCATCAACAAATAACACAAGGTTTGATGAAACCTTATTAGAATTATGAGTTTTATAATTAATTTGAATTGTCATAAATTTTAAATACACTCTCTATAAGTTGAGTGCTATATATGAATAAAACTATCATATTTCAATGAAAAAATTAATTTTTAGAAAATTTTTACTAGATGTTTTTTCAAGTTTTTTAGTATTAATATTTTCTTTTTCTATCATTGTTTGGGTTATACAAGCTGTTAATTATCTTGATTTTATATCAGAAGACGGACATGGTTTTAAAGTTTACTTTTTATATACGTTATTTAACTTTCCAAAAATTTTTTCAAAATTATTTTTAATATCTTTATTTATTTCAATATTTTACGTCATATTAAAATATGAAAATGATAATGAATTATCTATTTATTGGTCTGTAGGTATTTCAAAAATTAATTTTATCAATAAAGTTATTAAATTTTCAATATTATTATTAATATTACAATTATTTTTTACTTTATATATTTCACCTAAATCACAAAACATAGGCAAGTCATTTATTAGAATGTCAAATATTGATTTTTTTCCATCTCTTATCAAAGAAAAAAAATTTATTGATACTTTATCTAATTTAACAATTTATGTTGACGAACAATCAGATAATAAAAAAAAATTTAAGAATATATTAATTAAAGATCAAAAAAAAAAATCTAATGAATATCAAATAATCGTTGCAAATGAGGGTGAGATAATAACAATTAATAATGTAAATTATTTGATACTAAAAAAAGGAGAAATTTTTAGCAGTAACAATAACAAAGATTTTTCTAATTTCAAATTTGAAAATTTTGAATTTAACCTTTCAAAATTTAGTAGTAAAACAATGACAATACCCAAAATTCAAGAAAATAAATCCTCAAATATTATAAAATGTTACTTAAATAATTCTAATATAAATAAAAAATTTTATATAAATTATGATGAACTTAGATGTGATGAAAAAGGTAAAAAAGATATAATTCAAGAAATTTTTAAAAGATTTTATCAGCCTTTTTTTGTCCCTATTTTATGCCTGATAGCATGTATGCAAATAATCAATAATAAATTTAATAATTATTATACGTTTTATAAAATAATAATTTTTATTTTTGGATTCTTAGCATTATTTATTTCGGAAATTCTAATAAAATATACAGGAAATAGTACAACTCAAGATATAATTGTTTTTATATTTCCATTTATTCTATTTTTATCAATTTATCTTTTTGTATTAAAAAAAAATTATAGCTAATGAAAATTTATAAAAAACATATTATTAACAACTTTGTTAAATTGTTATTTGTCGTAAGTATAATATTTTTTCTCTTAATTTTATTTCTTAATTTATTTGAAGAATTAAATTTTTTTAAAGATACTAATGAAAGTTTATATTATCCATTATTATTAAATATTCTTAATGCGCCATCGATCTTAATAAACATTTTTCCTTTTATTTTTTTGATATCAACTCAATTTTTACTAATTAATTTAATAGAGAAAAATGAGCTAATTATCTTAAAAAATTTTGGAATAGATAATTTTAGACTAATAATTATTATTTCACTAGTTTCTTTTGTTGCTAGTTTATTCATAATAATTTTTTTTTATAACTTTTCGGCAAAATTAAAACATTTCTATCTTGATATTAAAAATGAATTTGCAAGTGATAATAAATACCTTGCAGTTATTACTGAAAATGGAATTTGGATTAAAGATGAAATTGAGAATAAAAAGATCATAATTAATGCTAATGCAATTGAGGGAAATATTTTAAAAGACGTGGTAATCACTCAATTTGATAACAATTTTTTACCTCAAAAATACATATATGGAGAAGTTGTAGATATCCAAAAAAACGATTGGATTATAGAGAAAGCAATCATAATAGAAAATAACATTAGAAAAATAAAAAATAATTTATTATTTCGGTCTAATTTTAATTCTGAAAAAATTAATACCCTTTTTTCAAACTTAACATCTTTAACAGTCTGGGAATTGTATAATCTTAAAGAAGAATATATTTCAGTAGGCTATTCAGTTAAAGAAATAAATCTACATTTACAAAAAATTTATTCTTTTCCTATTTATTTAACAATATTAACTATTTTTGCATCAGTGCTAATGTTAAACGCACCTATTAACAAACCTAAATTTTTTTATTTATTAATGGGTATATTTGTTTCTGTTCTAATATTTTATATTAATCACTTTTCGTCTTTACTAGGAGAAAATAATAAACTTCCAATTACACTATCTGTTTGGTTGCCACACGTTATTGTTTCTATATTAACTGGAATTGGTATGGTGAGGATTAATGAAAAATAAAAAAAAATTTGTACTTTCTTGTCTGATGGCAATTTTTTTATTCAATACTCCTGTGAGTAGTGAAAAAATTGACTACTCAAGTAATGCAATAAAAATTTTAGAAAATGGGAAAATTATTTCTGGTGAAGGAGATGTGCAAATTTTGATTGGTGAAAATATATTTATTAGTTCTGAATCATTTGAATATAATAGAGAAACTGGTTTTTATAAAATATTTAACAATGTTCAATTTGAGGACAAAATAAATAGTATTAAAGCCTCGGGATCTGAATTTATTTTGTCAACATTTGATAACAAAATTATATCAAAAACAAAATCTAAGATTATTTATGACCAAACTTATAATATTGATCTTCACAACTTTGAATATGACATTAATGAACAAAAAATAAGCTCTGATGATTTTGTAAAAATTAAAGATAATATAAATAATTATTTTGAACTATACGAATTTTTATTTGATTTAAAAACAAATAATTTTTTAGGTAAAGAAATAAAATTTATTGATAATCAGCAAAATAAATATTTTTTAAATGAAGTTATGATTAATACAAATAGCGATAAACTTTATGGTAAAGAAATAAAATTTCTAGATAATCAACAAAATAAATATTTATTAAATGAGGTTATGATTAATACTAATAATGATAATCTTTATGGTAAAGATTTAAATATAGAATTTAACAAATCTTTGTTTGGGAATAGTGATAATGACCCGAGAATAAAAGCAAAAAGTGTCAAAATAAAAGATCAATCTTCTTTCTTAAAAAAAGGAGTGTTTACTTCATGTAGTAAAAATAATGACTGTCCTCCGTGGAGTATGTACGCTGAAGAAATTGAGCATGATAAAGTTGATCAAACAATAAAATATAAAAATGCTTGGTTAAGAATTTATGATAGGCCAGTTATTTATTTTCCAAGATTTTCTCATCCAGATCCTACTGTTAAGAGAAAATCTGGTTTTTTGCCCCCAACATTTAGTACCTCAAAAAACATTGGGTCTTCAGCAACTATTCCTTATTTTCATGTTTTATCTGAAAATAAAGATATGACATTTAAACCAAAACTATTTTTAAATAATGAAATCGTTTTGCAAAATGAGTATAGACAAGAAAACAAAAATAGTAGCCATATAGCTGATTTTAGCATCGCTTCATCAGATTTTCTTTCTTCAAAAAATACAACAAAATCACATTTTTTTTCAAATTCAAAGTTTGAATTAAGCAATGACTTTTTTAATCAAAGCAATATTGAGTTAAATCTAGAAAGTGTAACAAATGATGAATATTTAAAAGTTTATAAAATTGAGGGAGATCAAATTAATATTAATACAAATACTTTACATTCTTACTTTTCATTCGATACTAAAAAAAATGATATCGAATTCTATACTTCTCTAGAAGTTTATGAAGATTTAACAAAGGATAAACAAAGTAGACATGAATTTATTTATCCTAATTACACAATTCAAAAAAGATTTTTATCTCAAAAAGGAGATGACTATGTTGTAAAATCGTATGGTAGTCAAAGAAAATATGACACTAATATATATGAAGGAATCATAATAAATGATTTTGAATTTAACACCTTTTCAAAATTTTCAAATAAAGGGTTGGTAACCAACTACAAACTATTATTTAAAAATACAAATATTGATTCAAAAAATTCAAATAGCCATAAAGATAAATTTGAACAAAACTTATCCGCTGTAATGCAATACAACATGGAAATACCTTTAAAGAAAGAAAGTGCAGAATTTATAAATAATTTTACTCCTAAAGTTGCGCTTATGTATAGCCCAAATAAATCAAAAAACTTAAGCTCAGACAATAGAAGGATGGATACATCTAATGTTTATTCATTAAACAGAATTGCAAATAATGAGACAGTTGAAGGGGGTGCTTCTTTGACTTATGGAACAATTTTTAATAAAACAAATAAAGAAACCAATCAAGATATACTCAATTTTGAAATTGCTTCACTTTTGAGAATAAATGAAAATCCTGATTTATCAACTTCAAGTACAATTGGACAAAAAATGTCAGATATTTTTGGAAATATAGAATTATATCCTAATGAAAATTTATCATTAAAATATAATTTTTCTATCGATAACAATTTTGACAAAACTAATTATGATAGTATTTCAACAAAATTTAAAATTAATAAATTTGTAACTTCTTTTGAATATTCTGATGAAAAAAATAATTTAATAAATGAAAGCTTCACATCAAATTCATCATCTTTTGAAATAAATAACAATAATAGCATTAATTTTAATGTTAGAAGAAATAATGAAAAAAGCGCTACTGAATTTTACAATTTAATATATAATTATAAAAATGATTGTTTAGTAGCATCAATCAAATTTAATAAAGAGTTTTATAAAGATTCAGACCTAAAACCAGAGAAAGAAATTTTCTTTACATTAAGCCTAATACCATTTGGCGGTGTAACAACAGCAAATTAATGAAAAAAAAAATATTTTTTTACTTAATAATCGTTTTTCACTTATGCACAAAACAGGTAAATAGTTTAGAAAACAGAATTATATTAAAAGTAAATGACAATATAATAACAAGTATTGACGTTATCCAAGAAGAAAAATATTTAAAAGTTTTAAATCAAAAATTAAAAAAAATAGATCAAAATAAATTAAAAAATTTAGCAATTGAGTCAATTATCAGAGAAAAAATTAAAGAAATTGAATTGGTTAAGTATTATCAAATAGAAAAATTTTTGGAGGATACTAACCTAAAAAGAATAGTAAAAGATCTATATCAAACTGTTGGATTTAAAAATAAAGAAGATTTTAAAAAATATTTAGACTCACAAAATCTTAAATTTTCATCAGTAAAAAGAAAATTAGCAATTGAGATGCTTTGGAATAATTTGATATTTAAAAAATTTAATAATCGAGTTGTTATTGATGAAAATGAGATAAAAAATAATTTAGATAAGGAAATAAAAAATTTAAAGTTTTCAAGAGATATACTTTTATCAGAAATATTAATAGGAAATTCTAAAGATTTAAAATTAGATATTGTTTATTCAGAAATTTTAAAAAGTATTGAAAATAATGGTTTCGCTGCAACCGCAAATATTTTTAGTATATCAGATACAGCTAAAATTGGTGGTAAAATAGGATGGATTAAAGAAACTTCCTTATCAAAACAAATACTAAAAAATATAATTAGTATAGAAAAAGGACAAATCTCAAAACCAATTAAAATTAACGAGAATTTTTTAATACTTAGAATTGATGATACAAAAATTAATAAACAAAATATTGATAAAAATAAAATTTTATCAAATAGAATTTCGTATATAAAAAATCAACAACTTGAAAGATTTTCTTTAGCTTACTTTGGTAAAGTAAAGCAAAGTATTCAGATAAATGAATTATAAACCCATCCTAGTCGTACATGGAGAGCCCAATAGTATTTTTTTAGAAATTTATTTTAAATCACTTAAATATAAAAAATTTAAAAATCCTTTAGTACTCATCTGTTCTCAAAAAATATTAAAATTTCAAATGAAAAAACTAAAATTTAAAATGGATATTAAAATTATCAAACCATCTTTGCTTAATAAAATAAAATTAAACAACAAAATAATCAATATTATTGATGTTGATTATAATAAAGATTTAACTTTCCAAAAAATCAGCAATAAATCAAATCAATATATAAAAGATTGTTTCAAAACATCATTTAAAATTTTAAAATCAGGAATAACAAATAAGTTAATTAATGGACCAATTTCAAAAACTTCCTTTTTAAATAAAAAATTTTTAGGGATTACTGAATATTTAGCTAAAGAAACAAAAGTTACTCATAATGCAATGCTAATTTATAATAAAAAATTATCTATTTGCCCAATCACAACTCATTTACCTTTAAAGTTTGTAGCAAAAAATATAAACAAAAAAATAATAATTCAAAAAATTAATTTAATAGATAGTTTTTATAGAAAGAATTTAGGCTTTAAGCCTAAAATTGCTGTATTAGGGTTAAATCCACATTGTGAAACAGTTGATAAATTTAACGAAGATGAAAAAATACTTAAACCATCCATAAAATATTTATCCAGTAAAAAGATTAATGTATCAGGACCTTATTCAGCAGACACTGCCTTTTTAAAAAAAAATAGAATAAATTTTGATGTAATAGTTGGAATGTACCACGATCAAGTTTTAACACCTCTCAAAACCATATTTGAATATGATGCAATCAATATAACTTTGGGCTTACCCTTTATGAGAGTCTCGCCAGACCATGGACCAAATCAAAAAATGCTTGGTCTAAATAAATCAAATCCTCTGAGTTTAGTTAGAGCAATAGAATTTTTAGAAAAAAATTGATTAAAGCAAAAAAAAGTTTAGGTCAGAATTTTCTTACTGATAGAAATATTTTAGAAAAAATTACTAGTATAGTTCCTATAAAAGACAAACACATTCTTGAGGTTGGACCTGGTACTGGAAATTTAACTTCATTTATTTTAAAAAAAGCTCCAAGAAAATTAATTGTTGTAGAAAAAGATAATGATCTTGCACTCAATCTTGAAAAAATATTTTTGAATAAATTAACTATCATTAATAGAGATATTTTAGAAATTGATGAATCTAACCTGTCTAATAATAAAATGACAGTATTTGGCAATCTTCCTTACAATATATCTACTGAAATATTAAGTAAATGGATAACTTCTATTAAAGATATATTTTGGTTTGATCATCTTATTTTAATGTTTCAAAAAGAAGTAGCAGATAGAATTATTGCCCAATTTAATACCTCTGCTTATGGAAGATTGTCAATCTTATCTAATTGGAGACTTAACATTAATAAAATTTGTGATATTTCACCTGAAAGTTTTTCGCCAAGACCTAAAATACAAAGCTCTTTAATTCACTTTACTCCTAAAAAAGACTTTGCTGAAATTAAAGATCCATTAAATTTAGAGAAAATTACAAGAATATTTTTTAGCCATAGAAGGAAAATGTTAAAAAAACCATTTAACCAAATATTTAATGGAAATACTGATTTAATAAATAAATTAAATTTAGATTTAAGTTTAAGGCCTCAAAATTTAGATTTTGATACTTATTATAAATTAACTATTGAGTATGAAAAATTAAGAAGTTAATTTTTCAACATGATTTCGAATATATTCTGAGTCATAATCTTTAGATCCATTAGAAATTTCTGCATTAACTAAATTTATAATTTTAGAATAACAATTTTCTAATTCATCATTAATCACTACATAATCATAATTTATCCAATGTAAAACATCTCTTCCGAATTGCTTCATTCTTTCTTCAACAATTAATTTATCTTTCATGTCTCTATTTGACAATCTTTCAAATAAAACTCCTTTACTTGGAGGTAAAATAAAAAATGTTATTAATTTATAATCTAACTTTTTATTTTTAATCTGGTCTGCACCTTGCCAATCAATATCAAATAAAACATTTTTGCCTTTGTTTAATTTATCAATAACGGGTGTTCTGGTTGTCCCATAAAAATTACTAAATACTTTTGCGTATTCAAGAAATTCCTCATTATTAATTAGTCTTTTAAATTCAACTTCATTGACAAAGTAGTAGTCTTTATTATTTAACTCGTTAGGTCTTGGTTTGCGTGTTGTATGTGAAATAGAGATTTCGTAATTATCCATTTTGGATAACATTTTAACTAATGTGGTTTTACCCGCTCCCGACGGAGAGGATAAAACAATCATTACGCCATCATTTTCTGAGGGCATTTAAAATATTAGTTCGCTTTTCCTTCGATAAACTTAACTGCATCTCCTACAGTTAAAATTTTCTCAGCTTCGCTATCTGAAATTTCAGATCCAAATTCTTCTTCAAAAGCCATCACTAGCTCAACTGTATCTAAGCTGTCAGCTCCTAAATCATCTATAAAACTAGATTCTTCAGTTACTTTTGCTTCATCGATACCTAAGTGATCAGCTACAATTTTTTTTACTTTGCTTGAAACGTCTTCTGACATATTGATCCTTTTTTGTTATGAATTCTTATTAGTTTAAAAAGCTATTTTGTCAAGCCATATACATGCCCCCATTAACATGTAATGTTTCCCCATTAATATATTTAGACTGATTTGAGCTTAAAAATAATACAGCATTTGCAATATCTTCAGGTTCTCCAAGACAAGCTGATGGTATTTTTGACACTATAATCTCTTTAAACTTCTCATCAATTTTATCTGTCATTGCTGTTTTAATAAATCCTGGTGAAATACAATTTATATTAATATTTTTCTTTGCATATTCTATTGCAAGACTTTTTGACATAGCAACAATTCCTGCTTTTGACGCTGTATAGTTAGCTTGTCCTAAATTACCTGTATGACCCACGACAGATGTAATATTAACAATTTTTCCAGATTTATTCTTAAGCATTTTTTTAATAGCAAATTTACTCATCAAGAAAGTTGAGGTTAAATTAATATTTATAACTTTTTGCCACTCATCCAAGCTCATTCTAATTGCAAGATTATCTTGCGTTATACCAGCATTATTTACCATACCATCTAAACTTCCACCTAATTCATTTGTAGCATTTTCAATAAATTCTTCAATTTTATCACTTTGGGATATATCAAATTTTAATATTTTTATACCTTCAAAATTTTTTTTAAGTTCTTCTAGTTTTTCAACTTTAGTCCCTGAAGCTAAGATATTTGCTCCTGCTTCATTTAATTTTTTAATTATAGCATTGCCTATTCCACCAGATGCCCCAGTAACAATAATATTCTTTTTTTCTAAATCACTCATACTTTTAAACTTTCAATATCTCCTTGATTGTTAATAGTGTCTATTTTTACTTCTTTACTAATTCTTTTTACCAAGCCTGACAATACTTTACCTGGGCCTATTTCAATAAAATGGTTTACATCACTATTAATCATATTGATCACACTTTCTCTCCATCTAACCCTATTTTCAATTTGTTTTATCAGCAGAGTCTTAAGCTCATCTGTATTTAATATTTCTTTAGCTGTAACGTTTGAGATCAGTTTATTATCACCTTCTTTAAAGTTTAATTTATTTAATTCATTATTCATTATATCTGTTGCTTTATTCATTAAACTACAGTGAAAAGGTGCACTCACGGGTAGCTTTATATTTTTAATATTATTTTCTTTTAAAATTACGATCAACTTATCTAAATCATCTGTTTTGCCACTTAATACAATCTGACCTTCTGAATTATCATTTGCAATTTGGACGTTTAAATTTTCCTTATTATCTTTTAATATTTTTTCAATTGACTCTACTGTTGAACCTAATACTGCGACCATCCCACCCTGTCCTTTAGGGACTGAATTTTGCATAGCATCACCTCGTATTCTTAAAATTTTTAAAGTATCTGAAAAATTTAAGTAACCACTACAAGATAAAGCAGAATATTCACCCAAAGAATGTCCAGCAAAAAATTTTGCTTTACTCAAGTCGATATTAAATTCTTTTTTAATTACATTATAAATCGAATAGCTGATTAAAAATATTGCTGGTTGGGTATTAGCAGTTAAGTCCAACTTCTCTTTTGGCCCTTCCAATATAACCTTAGAAATTGAAAAATTCAGTGTATCATCAGCTTCTTTAAAAAGATTTTTTACAAGATCAAACTTGTCATAGAATTCCTTTCCCATTCCAACCATTTGTGAACCTTGACCTGGAAAAATTACTGAAAACATATAAAAAAAACTATTAATTTTGCCTTTTTAACTATTGTAATTGAACATTTATAATAGTATATCCTCACTTTTTATTAAAGAACTTAAATGAATTTATACGAACATACTATTATAGCTAGGCAAGACACTTCACCAAGTGAAATTAAGCAATTAACTGAAAAATATTCTAAAATTGTTGAAAAAAATGAAGGTGAAATTGTTAAAACTGAGAACTGGGGTTTGCTAAACTTAT
>Ga0315320_10003665_pt1 | contig 12592 bp, 16 predicted proteins | sample M140m21515metaG_FD_203458 | JGI IMG/M metagenome (GOLD analysis project Ga0315320, IMG submission 203458) | Ammonia-oxidizing marine archaeal communities from Monterey Bay, California, United States - M1 40m 21515 | ecosystem: Environmental > Aquatic > Marine > Coastal | place: USA: California...
ATCAAATAAATGATGAGGTTTGGGAGCGGATGGAAACAGTAGGATAGCTTTTACAAACCGTTAAAGACCAACAACAAACAGTATAATACAATAAAATTAAATTTATGAATGAAATACAGAAATCTAGCCTATTGTTTCAGCTTCACACAAAAAATGAAGAGGAGATAAGCAATGTCTTGAATGGTTTAAGTGAAGAGGATAGTTTAATACTTAATCATGTATACAATAATGGTATTAAACACTTAAATGCAAATCAACTGAAAAATATTTTAAATCAGATCGATGAAAACCATCAGTATAATCAAAATGATATTAAGAGCAGATTAAATTTTTATGAAATATCTGAACAATATTTTGAAAATATTATGAGTTTTTTTGAAGGTTATAAGTTATCTCTTGAACCTATTTGTGTTGAAGATTTAGATGAAGGTTTTAGAGGTGTTCAAGTTGCTACAAGAGACGATTTTAATAAAATATTAGCTGATGGATATACAGGAGATTGGGTTTTAAGTCCTGAAAATATAAGGATAAGAAAAGTTCAGATAGCATCAATGAATGAAACTGGGAATTATCCTAGAGGTTATTTTATAAATGCAGATATTAAAAAAATAGAAAGAGTATATTGGGGAACTCAATTGCGACACCGAATTTTTATTGAAAATCCAAAAATTTTTAATTCAGGTAATAATAACATTAAATTTAATAATAATCCAGTTCGTTATATAAATTAATAGTAAAATCTATAATCAGCTTATTCATAAAAAAACTATGGGACTATTTGATAAATTATTTAAAAAAACTGAAGTTAAATGTAAAGTTTGCTATGAAATAATACATTCTGATTTTTTAGCTAATCAGCCCCCTTCTGCGTTAAGAAATTATACCTGCTCCTCCTGTAAACAAATATCAGCGATTGAAAGAGATGTTATATTGGCGACAAAACCAGTTTTAGATAACCCTATATATGATTCAGAAGATTTTAGCTATAATTTAGCAAAATTAATGGAAAAAATAGTTAACCTAAATGGGGAAAGATTACTTGCTCAATGGGCTAAGGAAATGAGTAAATCATTAACCAATTATACACAAGGGCCACGAGCTATTAATGGTATTGAGATTTATTGCAAATATTATTTTTTTCTTGAAAAATTCAATAAATCTTCTCCTGAAATAGATGAAGAATCTCTCTTTACAAAATTTATAAAGGATAGAGTATTTAGAGAACGTTTAGTATTGTTCTTCCCATCGAGTACTGAATTTATACACGAAAAAATAATAGAAGCAGTTGGTAAAGAACTTATTGAGAATAAAAATTATGCTACAAAAGAAGTCCGACGTCTGAAATCTAGACTAGAGAATTTTAACAAAAAAATAAAAAATAAAAAACAAGGATTGTGGGTTACATATTACGAAAATGGGAACCTAAATGGACTCAGTGATTCTCAAAAGCGAGATTTATTAAAACACAGTATAAAGCCAAAATTCCAGGTATTAGTGCCTGCTGTTATTATGTCTGAAGGAGCATATAAGGATGATAAACAGGAGGGTTTATGGAAATTTTATCATAAAAATGGACAATTAGCTCTTTCAGGTGAAATGATTAACGGAAAAGAGGATGGTCTATGGAAATCGTATCCTGAAAATGGTCGATCATACAGTCAAAGAGAATATGTAGATGGACAGTATGTTAACTATAAAGAATATTTTGAGAATGGAAATTTAAAAACGGAGTTCCATTATAAAAATGGAGAACGACATGGAAAAAATAATGAATATTATGAGGATGGAAGTAAAAATATCATTAGTAATTATAATGAAGGGGAGCTTCATGGCTTAAGAGAACAATACTATCCCTCTGGTAATATAGAAACAAAAACTACTTATAATAATGGAATACAGTATGCACATATTTATTTAAGTGAGGACGGTGATGTTATAGATAGTGTTACAGATGTTAGTTTATAGAGCAAAAGGTGAATTAGTTTGAATACTTTAAAATTTATTATATTTAAAAAAAAAAGTATGATAACTTCAGATAAAAATGAAACATTAGAGAGTATTTTAAAAAAAATTCAAACTCCTCAAGACCTAAAAGGAAAGATAGGTGTTTATACAATGTTTTCGATTACTCATGCTCTTTCCATAAACAATATCAATGTCTACATACAGATTAAAGACCCTAAACTTTGGGAGGAAATAAGAAAGGTGTTTTACCCAACTATTTTTGAGAAAATCAAAAAGAAACTTGGTTTTTGATTTTTTCACTCTTTCGTTCATGACCTTTTTTTAAATAAAAAGATTACAAAAGCGTAAACAATAAAGGCAACAAATGAAAGTACTAATATAGTTACGAAAGTCTCCATATTTTTTAGTGCTTATTTACTCATATTATTTGGAAATGAAATCCAAATAATATGGGTTTATTAGAATTATTAATTGAATCTATATAAAAAACCATAATTTTAATATTTAATTTCATTGTCTGCATATTAAAGCTCAACTGTTTAAAAACCTATGATACATTTTTTTGGATATTTTAAAGAAACCAACCATATAGGAATTAGTTCTGTAGGGTTTGAAAAGGCTGCTATATTTTTAAGAAATAGAGATTTTAAAGTAGTTGAACTTTTTGGATTAAAGAATAATGAAGAGGTAAATCTGCTTTATGAAAATGAGGAGCCTGTGTGGATTACAAAAGATCATCACATACACATACACTCTCTATTTGAAGAAAATGAGTATTCAATATTCACTCATGTTAAGATAGAATTAGCTGATGGTGGTGATATCAATTACAGTGCAGCTTCACTATATGTTAAATTCCCAGATGGAGAAGACATTAAATCAAAGACCATAATGTTATTGGAAACTATGGGGTATTATGCTGGTGAAAAGATTTTTGATTTTTGTTCTGAAAATCCAGATATGCATTTGTTAGAGTTTGTTCTTGGAATGGAGCCTGAGGATATTACTGATGAATTTGAAAGAATGAAATCTCATACAGAGTACATTAATAACGAGAATTAAATACGATATTAAAACCAAGATAATTATTAACATTGTTTGGTGTTAGTCTAACTAATGAATGACAATTCATTAGTTCATTAGAACTCATATTTAAGTATTTTTGATTCCTATCGTTCATAAATTTATTTTTTGTAATACAAATGTATTAAACAGAATGATTAGTTTTTTGTTAATAATAAGCTAGTTTTTATTTCAAAGTCATTTTTTTTAAATCTTCCAATGTCCCATTAAAATCATTTCCGTCAACATATTCTCTTATCCCGTTAACGATGACTTTTTCAGTAAATTGATGAAATATCCAATCTGTGTTTTTCACTCTATGTTTTCCAGAGTAGGCTGCTATCCAGATAGGGTAGTTATCTACATACCCTTTTAGAATATGATTGTAGAAAGATAAACCTGTGTAAATCATGGGTTTTACCCCATATGCTTCTTCTGCCAATCTCAACCAATTTAAAATTCCTTTTCTTAGGTTTTTTCTTCCAAAAATGCTTTCCTTTTCTATATCTAGTATGGGTATAAAATCTCCAGGTTCTAATCTAACCACAGATTTAAAATTATTAAACTGTTTGGTAGAGTTTTCATTAGGGCGATAATAATGATAGGCTCCTCTTACATAGTTGTGTTTTTGAGCATTGTTCCAATTCTCTAAATATTTGCTATCCTTTCTGTTTTTTCCCATCGTTGCCCTTATAAAAACAAATTCAATAGGGTGGGAGGAGGTTTTTACTTTATCCCAATTTATTTTCCCTTGATAATGAGAGATGTCAATACCAAATGTATACTCTGTATTTGAAATTGTGGTGTTTTCTGGGGTGTCTATTGCAAGCCTTGGTGTGTGTTTAGTAACTACTTTTATAGCACTCTTAGCCGAATAAATAAGCCCCACAACAATAGCTATTACAAAGAATGCAATCAGATAATAATTTGTTGACTTGCTTTGTGTGTCACTATTTTTAACATCTCTTGGATTTCCAGCATTTTCATTGGTAGCGGGTAATTTATTATTATCCATAATAACGAGGAATATCTTAAAAATTAAGTTTTAATTTATTTTATAAAAATCGATATGTGATTCCTCAAATAGGGTTTCACATTTTTCATCTTCAATTTCTGGACAATAACTAATTTTTAAGCTTATTTCGAATTCTATTCCTTTTTTTATTTTAACATTAACGGTTCTGTCAAAAATGAAATTTGTAGGTACATTATTATAATTTCTATGGGTTTCTCTATATACCTCAATACTTTTTTCAAATACCGGAACTAAAAAATTATCCTGATCAAGAGAATGAATTTTATATACCATTACGGCTTGCCCCCCAGGATATCCATAACGATAATTGGTGTTTAAATATTCTTTATCTTTGATTTGGACAAGTTCGTAGTTAACAGGATGTCCCCATTGACCTCCATTAATAGTATCTGACACACTGCCTTTTTCGACAACCAGACTGCCATAGCAGTTTCTGCAAAATTTACTTTCAATTTCTTTAAAACATATGTCAGATTTTTGCTGAGCGTTGGTATGAAATAGACCGAATATTAATATTACTACCAGTGGTTTATAATTCATTTTTGTATTTAATTTTTGTGGTATTTATCCTGCAATATCTAATTAAATAAAAGCTTACATCTGTCACTAAACCTTACCTTTTTCTAATTTACCAAAATTATCTTTAGGATTGAGCCATGGGTTTTTCTCTGAAATAACATACTTTTTTTTCTCCTTTTTTTCTGTTCCTAGAGGTATTCGAATAATTTTATTTGAAATGAGATTTTTAAGATATTGTATCACTTATTGTATTTTTAATTTGTTACAAATTTAATCAAAAAATATTCCTAAAAATGAAATGTTTCATTTTGAAATAATTTCGGGAATATTAATATTATTATGAGAGTGTTAAATTCATTTATGTAATTTATTTTTCATTTTTTTACCCTATAAACTCCCCAATAGCATAAGAGCTAACATCAATATCAAAATATCTACCAGTCCATATGGCCTCAGATTTTGAGAGTCTGTAGACATCTCCTTGGTTCCATCTTCCTGAGACATGGTTTGTTATGACATCATTTATGAGGACCCGCTCACCAGATTTAAGGTCTTTTGGTACTATATAAGCAGCAAAAGGGCTAAAGAACTTTGAAGGGTTTCTAGAAGTCCAATCAACTATAGTTTTGTATCTTGATTTACGAAAATAATGGTCTTCTCTGAAATCTCCTAAGGTTACTATTTTCCCTGTTAACTTGTCTTTCACCTTCTTGTATTTAACATTGAACTCATCACTCACTTCTGCTCTTAATTCAATTAATTTTAACCCCATCTCTTTTGCTACATTAATAGCTGTCTCACCACGGATTGTTCTTATCACTCTGAGACCATTATTCATCTCATCAAAAGACTTATCTGTAAGGATTTTCATGTACTTACAGTCAGGGCACTCATCAAGTGTGTTATCATAAATGAAGTTACACTCTATACAGCTTAACTGACCCTTCTTTGTTTTAGATTGAGCGTTAGCACTAAATATTTCTAAGAGTCTTTTGAACAGCATTAATGGACTATTTTAATGTTATCTTGGTTTAGATTTACCCTCAAACAAGCTTGTGGGTCATTCTTAATTAGTTTTACTACGTCAGTGTCATTGAGATTAGCTGTATCATGGACTGTTTTGTTGCACTCAAAGCATATTCTACTTCTATTTCCATTTTTTTTCATGGCTTTCCATTTAACATGAATAGGGCAGTGCAAGCGTTTTACAAACTTTCCAGTGTCAGTATAAATCTCTTTTGTGGATGGTTTTATTTTCATTTTTCTTTAATAGAGTACATTAGATTTTTGATATATCTTCAAATTTTTTCAACTTTATTTGTAGATTCTTCCAATAATTCAGCAATAATGATTGCTGGAGCTTCTAGGTAATTAAGCGCCTACAATTATATACTTTGTCTTAATTCAGTTTAGGTTTTGTTGTAAAATGTTTGATTGTTAAGTAAACAGGAGATTTTGCTGGGAAATGTGTATTAGCTCTTGTAAAGAAAATTTCATCAATTTTTTCACCAAAATCAAAATTATTGTTCAGTGCTGAAAAGGATAAGTCAAAGTCCTCGGAGGTATATTGATACTGAAGAGCGGCACCTCCATCAAAAAGAGCGGCGTTGACAATCCCGTATTTTAATGCTATTATGGAGATTTCCTTTACTGATAATAACCCTCCTGTATATGATAAAACACAAACTAGGTTCCCATTTTTTAGAGTTCCAATTAAATTACGGTAAGTTTTCTTTTTCCAAATACTTTTATATGGAGAAGTTTCTGTTTTGATATAATTGAATAATTTTCCATTTTTCATAACTGATGGAAATGCTTGACATGAATAGGAAATATCGCCCATATTTTTATTAAAAAGTGATCTAGCTCCAACAATCGGTTTCTCATCAATTACTTTGAAAAACCCTGATGCATTTTTATTTTCGGAACCAAATCTTTTTTTGTCAATGATAATTTCACCTATCGCATTTTCCCCATAAAAATTTGTGTTGAGAGTAAAATTTGCCTTAGCGACTTTTAATGCCTGAAAATTACTAATTGGAGCTAAGTTGTTTTCAATATCAGCAGTTAATCTAAAATGATTATTTGACTTAAACTCTATGATAATAACTTCATTAGGACTAAGGTGATTTTTTATTTTATGAATAAACGACTCATTCTTTCTTTCAAATTCTATGGATTGTATGTTAATATTTTCATTAGTGTATATCTGTTTATATTTAATATCACTTTCAGTTTTGTCTAATTCTTTAATTCCATCTTCTGAAGGGATCATTAAATCTCCATTATTTTGAAATAAATACTCAAGGTTTGATTGTACTCTGAATAGATTAAAAGTAAAAACAATTAATGCTAGCAATAAAAAATATGAAATAGATGAAATTTTATTTTTTTTTATAAAAAGAAGAAAATCTCTACTAAAAAATTTTCTTTTTGCAAATGAATAAATAAAAATTGTTAGTAAAGCACATATAGCAAAACCGAAAATATTATTTAATAACAGTAGGCATACTCCATAAATTGTCAAGAATAATAAAATTAATAATCTGTACATGTATTCGTGTTTTTTTTAAAATAATAAGGACTGCCTAGCCACCATGGGATACCCTAAGTTCGAGTAACAAAACCAAAAATAACTATTTTATTATTTTAACTACTTTATTATATTATTTTTTTACCTTTAAACTATAAAAAATCTTTAAACTCACTTTTTAGGACTTTTTTTGTCAGTTTCTAGAAAAATTAATCAAATTGTAAAACTTAATGATTATGAAAAACTTTGTTGTTGTTTTTATTTTAATACAGTATGGATTTCTTTTTTCCCAAGAGGATGATAGCTACAAATTAGATTATAATAATTCTAGAAATGCTGCAGAATTATGTACAAGGTATAAATCTAATGGTTTTATATCAAATGCTGAGGCAGATAATGCGTTAGGCAAAATACTTTCTGTTGTTGGTGCATCAAAAAGGTTTATAGTTGCTCCTTGTGAAAACATCAACAATGCATTGGCGATGGTTGACGATGGTATGCGTTACATTTTATATGATCCAGAATTTATAAATTCTATTTCTGAAACATCAAATTACTGGGCAAATATGTCCATTTTGGCTCATGAAGTGGGGCATCACATCAATGGACATACCTTAGGAGCAAGCATGTCTGCATACGAAAATAGAATTCAAGAACTAGAAGCTGATGAGTTCTCGGGTTTTGTTATGCAAAAAATTGGGGCTACTCTAGAACAGGCTATAGATGCGATTGCCTCACTTGCAACAAGCGGAGATGACAGCTACTCTTCTCATCCAAACAAAGAGAGAAGAACAAAAGCAATTACAAAAGGATTTAATAATGCCAAGAATAACAATTTTGTTAATGAAAAAAAATTATCTGATTGGGAGGAATATTACTTTAGAGGCAATGAAAAATATGAAGCTGAAGATTATGAGAGAGCAATTGAAGATTTTACAGAAAGTATAAAATTAAAACCAGATGCAAAAGCCTACTATAAAAGAGGAAGAGCTAAAGAAATGATTGATGATTACCAAGGGAGCAAGTATGACTTAATTAGATCCATAGAACTACACCCAAATCAATGGGAAGTTTATTATCATCTAGGAAGACTTCAGTTCTATTTTTTAAATGATCATTATGGAGCCTTGGCCTCTTTAGAAAAGTATTTTGATCAAACTACATGGTCAAGTGACTATTATGACATGTGGGCTAGCCGGATGATGGCAGGGGCTTTATATAATAAAGATATTTATCCAAAAGCACTTAAATACATAAATTATGTAATGAATGATACTGAATTTGAAACTGTTATTGATGATGAATTTAAAAATCAATTTTATGGCCTAAGAGGACAATTAAATTTGGCGTTAAGCAATTTTGACGCTGCAAAAGAGGATTTAGAAAAAGCCGCTGAGTTAAATCCAAAAAGTGCTTACAACATAGAAATACTTGGTGACACCTATGCAAAGGAAAAAAACTATGAAAAAGCTATTGAGTTTTACAATAAGGCTTTAAAAATTGATCCTGCGAAATATTCTATTTACGAGTACAGAGCCTATGCACACGAGGCATTAGAGGATTATTTTGCTGCACTTTTAGACATGAATGAAGCTATAAAACATAATCCTGATTATGGACTTTTATATTTTAAAAGAGGTGAATACACCTTAAAAATGGGTGATCAAGATAAAGCTTGTGCAGATTGGTTATTAGGAAATGAAAAAGGTAATACAGATTCTTACAATAAACTTTTAGAAACCTGCGGGTACTCCAAGGAAGACTTCTACACTGCGGATGATTATTATAATGACGGAGAAATTGAGAGAAAAGGAAGAAACTTTGCTAACGCCATTGTGCTTTTTAATAAAGCCAAAGAGATGGGATCTTCACAAAATATATATGATGAATTAGTTGTATGCTATCAGGGGCTAGAGCAATTTGAGATTGCATTAGAAATGTTAAATAAATACAATGCTGAAGCAGAAAATGAAAAATATGTTGACACTGTATGGGCTTTAAATAAACTAGGGAATTTAAAACATATGTTAAAGGATTACGCTGGCTCAATTAAGGTGGCGGAAGAATTTATTGATTCATATAAAATAAATCCTGACGATTTAGATTACAGTTTAGACACTAAATTTATTGAAGACAATTTTGAAAACTGCAAAGCTACTTACTTAAATTATTTTTTGAGTTTAAAAGATTCCGATAGCTATGAGAAGGCTATTGATGTGCAAAATAAGTGGCTTAAAATTATTAAAATACTAGAAGCTGATAAAACTTATGAGGCAATTACTTATTATAGATTAGCAGAAGTAAAAAAGCTTACAGAAGATTATTATGGAGCAATACAGGATGTAAATGAGTATATTAAAACATGGCCAGAAGACCGCTGGGGCTACAAACTAAGAGGAGAAATAAAAATAGCCATAGGTGGTTCTAAATCTGCGTGTGAAGATTTTAACAAATCCCTGAAATTTTCTCTTAAAGATGAAAATGAAGAGTGGGAAGGTGATGAGGTTCATAAAGAAATTCAAAAATTAATTGATGAACATTGTAATTAACTTCAAATGATTGACTAAATATTATTTTTAAAAATAATTATTATGCTAAAATATAATTGGGAGCAGTGAAACTAATTCAAGTCTAGTTACTTAATTTTCTAGCCTGAACTTCCATCCAATGGTCGTTAACACGACCGTGTTTAATATATTCACTTAAATATTCGTAGTAGAAATTAAAGAACCCCATTTTCTGGTACTGTTCCCAATGAATTCGCTCGTGTGCTAATAAAGACCCCTTACCATCACCTTCGTCTTTATATTTTCCTTCTATAAAAATACCAAAGGGAGGAATTGTTGCCGCCATCTGTTTTCCCGGAATATCAAAAGGTAGGTATGTTACATATTCTTTCTTAACATGATTAATGTAAATCATAAATCCAAGTATCACTAAAAAAAATACTTTTATAAATTTTTTCATTCTGAAATTTTTATTTTTCTTTTACAATTATCAATTTATCAGAGTCAAACATTGCTGCTGGTGATATTACCTTCTCATCCATTGGAATATTGTCTCCATAACGTTGGTTTATTTTAGCTTTTACAATTTCATTTGTTAAGTCAAAGTCCGCAAGTTGATCAAGTTCTCCAATTTCGATACCAGTTGCTTGCTTATAAATTTTCCAAACAAGTTCCGAACAGTAAATTTTGTCGTCAGTCCACTCAAAGTGGATGTCATATGCTTTGCCCATGTATCGTTCTCCAATTCTCTTCATCTTTGTCAAGGTTGTACTACTCAAAATTTGATCAGCATTTTTGAGGCGCTTAATCACATAATGCTCATTTTTTCCTCTTTTAATCCATTCTTTAAGTGGTGTTAACCTTACTGATTGGCCAGCCTCATAAACCGAAAGACTTCCGCCATTGTCATAAATTATTCCCATATGACTGTATTTGGAGTTTGTCGCTAACTGAATGGCTTTACTTTGACTTGACATAGACGTTTGAAAGATAATATCGCCATTCTGGATTGAACCAATTTTGTTTTTACTATTGGTTGAAGGGTCTTGGTACATTGCAAGAGTTGCCTCGTCTAAGACATCTTCTATTAACAAAATGATTCCATAAGTGCTTAATATACAAACTGATAAAATTATGATTAGACTTTTCCATTTTTTGAAAATGATTGTTGAGACAATAGAAGTGATAATTATAAGAAAAGCAACTGTAGGGAAAATCAATACATAAATTGGTTTATCAAATAGAAAATGAAAACGTCCAATTGAAAAAACCGCTAATACTAACATAATCCAGTATAATAAAAGAACTAAAACAGGTTTACTGAATAGATTTAAAAATTTCATTTTGTTAAATATTTAGGTTTCTTACATGTGGACTATCCACATATTTATTTTTTTTAAATTATAAGGAAGCTACATATCTCTTATTTTTCCGTAATGGCTTTCAGGGTTACGGTTACAAACTTCAATACCAATACGGTTATTCCTTTTTTTTCTTCCATTAAATATTATCTGCCCGTTTTGGTCGTATTCTGTTATTTGGAAATTTTGTTTTCCTTCCTCAAAAATTGCTTTTTCCTTTATCTGCCCGTTTTTGTAATATTCTTCAAATAAACCGATTTGATTACCATTTTTAAATTCCCCTTGAGCTTTAATATTTCCACTTTTATAATACTTCTTATACAAACCATTTTGTCCAATAGTTGTGTCATTTAAAGCGATAAAGGAACTTTTTGTTTTAACTTTCCCATTATCATAATATTCAGAAATGTTATTTGGTATGCCATTATTATAATTAGCTTCTTTTTTTAGATAATCCCCAGGACCATACTTTTCTAATTTTCCAGTAAAAAGTTTTCCTTTGTAATACATCGTAAAACATTCCAATTTAAAATTATCTTTCTCTGAGTTATAGTCAATACTTTTAGCTTCGGATGAGATAACCTTTTCAGAAATCATCTCTTCTTTTGGTTTTAAAGTTTCATTACAACCTACAAAAAATACTAAGCCAACTAAAACTGTAATACTTCTTATAAATGTGTTCATAATAACGATAGGACTAAATTTTTTCATAATTGATTAATTCTGGTTAATTAATGTCGGATTTTGATTTATAATAAAATAGATTTAATTTAATCAAATATAAAAAATAAAATATAAAATGCGATACACAAATGGTACATCAAAAACACTCTATTTTAGAATAAATAAAAAAATTAAAAAAAGACTATCAACCTAATGATAGCCTTTTATGCATAATATTTTATTAAATTAAATTAAAAGGCTATCTAATGGTCTGTTTTAATTAAGTATTTCCAAAATCAAAAAACATCTTTTCAACATTTTTTGTAAGGCGTTACCCCTTCACTTTAACCTAAAAAACCAACCTATGAGAAAGTTCCAGAATAATTATTTATTCAACCTTACCTCGTTCTAATTTACCAAAATTATCTTTAGGATTGAGCCATGGGTTTTTCTCTGAAATAACATACTTTTTTTTCTCCTTTTTTTTTGTTACTAGAGGTATTCGAATAATTTTATTTGAAATGAGTTTTTTAAGATATTGTATCACTTAGCGAATTTTTAATTTTCAATAAATTTAATGAAAAAATATTTCTAAGAATAAAAAATTATTCTTAGAAATAAAAAGTGGAACCAAAGGGAGTGAAGTCGAACTATTTTGGTAGGGATTTGAGTAAACTAAATAAATTAAATACTAATTCCTTTACAATATCTAACTGTTAATCAGGGTGTCCTTGGTTCGAGTCATTGGGAGAGTTTTACAATCTTAAAACAATAACTATGGAGGAAAGTTACTATTGTTTTAATAGATTTCCATTATAATATAAAGTTTCTAAAGAGATCATTCCTGATTCATTAAAGTCATGTTGCGAATGAAATTTTAAGACTATGTTTTTTTTGGTTTTTTTACTTTTCATGGTCATATTATACCAAGCTAAAACAGTCCCAC
>Ga0315320_10003672_pt1 | contig 12580 bp, 8 predicted proteins | sample M140m21515metaG_FD_203458 | JGI IMG/M metagenome (GOLD analysis project Ga0315320, IMG submission 203458) | Ammonia-oxidizing marine archaeal communities from Monterey Bay, California, United States - M1 40m 21515 | ecosystem: Environmental > Aquatic > Marine > Coastal | place: USA: California...
GTGATTCGAGCTGCGAGCGATCCAAATGGCTCGCTTCAGGACCTGGGACGAGTCTGTGCGCAGGATGCAGGCCTCACTGTCGAGCTGCTGCGCATCGCCAACTCACCGCGATACGGCTTCGCTGATCAGGTTCGAAACGTGCCACAGGCGGTCGTCGCACTCGGCTACCGAACGGTACGTGCCCATGCAGTGACCTACGCCATTCGCGCAGCGATGGCCTCCATCTCTGTCCCAGGCTTCGACACAAACCTCTTCTGGGAAGACTGTCTCCGACGGGCCGCAGCCGCACAGATTCTCGCTGAGCTTATCGATTACCCAGACCCCTTCGAGGCCTTCGCTCTCGGCTTGTGCCAAGACCTCGGCACAGTCCTCCTCGGACTGAGACTCCCTCACTTAGCGACATCGATTCAAGCGCTCAGACAGAAGCCCGGTCAGGCTCGTGTAGAGGCCGAGCGAGTCCTCACAGGCCGGTCGCACGCAGAAGAATTTGTCGACTCTCCTATGGCCGATATGCTTCCCGATGATCTGCAGATGGCCCTGCGAAACCATCACGACATGGTCAACACCGGCACAGATCGAGTCAGTACGCTCACCCGCCTAGCGATGGGTGCTGACACCGTCTCAGACGTAGTCCAGGCCTGGCCCAAAGACAGCTGTGTCGCTGCGGCTGAGCAGCTGATCGAGAGCCTCGGCATCAAGGATGAGCTGGGCGACGTCTTGAATCGGATCAACGATCGGATGTGTGACCTGAGTCTGGACCTGCGCATGGAGATCGGGCATCAACTCAGCCTCGAGGAAGTTGTCGCTGAGGCTCAGGCAGCCGTGCTGCAGATGTCCGTGGAGCAAGAACAGAAGGCCAGCAGACTGGAGAACCTCCTGCGCAAGCAAGAAGAGGCCACACGAAAGCTAGAGGCCCACAACAAGAAGCTCTTGGATCTCGCGAGCAAGGATCCGCTGACTGGCCTCGACAACCGGCGTGTCTTTAGCCGGAGCCTCGAGACAGAGCTGGATCGCGTGGCTCGCTACGATCAGGGCTTCTCTCTGCTGATCGTAGACGTCGACTACTTCAAGAAGGTCAATGACAGCTATGGACACCCAGCGGGTGATGCTGTCCTCAAGGACTTGGCTGTTCGCATGCAGCGCGCCATGCGCGATGCTGACCTGGTCGCACGACTGGGTGGCGAAGAGTTTGGAGCCATCCTTCCCTGTACAACCCCGACAGGCGCGCGTGTCGCCGCCGAGCGACTCCGGGCAGCGATCGAGATTGTACCCTTTGACATCGGGTCACAGAACATCGACTGCACCGTGAGCATCGGCGGAGTCTCCATCGGGACTGACGCAGATGTGCTCGGCGCTGATGATGTCGTGGCGCTCGCCGACGCGGCACTGTACGAGGCAAAAAACAACGGACGAAACCAAGTCCGCTGGGCACGACCTCCACTCAAGAAGGGCTAAGGCCTCAGCTGAGCAAGGCGGCGATGGCTGGGGTCCGGAGTTGGATCTTATCCTCACCATGAGACTTCACGTCTCTGACCAGCCCTGCCATGGTGAGCGCATCATCGACCTCGGGTGCCCGAGTGACCGGTTCACCGATCACAAGGTCATAAAGCCTATCGGCAAGGGCTGAGTCCATGTGAACGATGTCTACAGCACCGCGAATCTCATCCGCCATCGGACCCAGACTCGCCAGGAGCGCGTCGTCTTCCTGAGGAAGCACTGCATCCTTTCGAATTCGGTCACTGACTGCATCTACCAAGCCTGGGACACCACCCGTAAAGTGAGCCGCCTTTCGCAGCGTCGAGAAGGGAAGGTTTCCTGTCTGCCCAACAATCGCAGCAGCGGCCTCTGCGCTACCAAAATCGGCCAGGTCTACACGCGGTGCATCGGCCATGGGCCACCACGCATGAGTCGAGGTCCCTGCAAGAACCAGGGTCGCGCGCCTTCCGGCAGGACAGTGACTGGAGTACTCTCCCCAGACGACAGCGAGGTCCTCAATGATCTCCATGGGTGCATGCTCTGCACCGTGAGCCAGGAGTGCCACTGGATGCGGAACATTTCGGTGTGCTTCTTCGATGAGCTGTCCGAGTGCAAACCGAAACCCACCGCGATCGGCAACCATTGCGGGCGGTCGATGACGCCACTCCCTGCTCCCCAGCTGGGCAACAACATGAAGCGTAAATTGCCACGACTCACTGGCTTTCCGTCCCTTGAGTGGACGTAAATTGACTGTACGACAGCCGATTCCAGGCTCGCCTACGGCAAGGTCAAGGGCCAGGTCTTCAAGAAAGCTCGCAGGCTCACTCCAGCGTGGTGTGCGTACAGCCACTGGCTCCATGCGCCGAACATGGAGTCGAACACGGCGAGCAGCCCGACTGCGCAGCGCCTCCTCAACGAAGTGCTGGGTCTTATCGAAGGTCGCTGTCTCGGCGATACGAGCTCGCTGAATCATTCGGTCGATGCGCGGCATCTAAAGCACTCAGGTAGAGGGACACTATCAGTGTAGATAGACTGGTCTACTCATGTCAAGACTAGTATTCAAGTAGAACGTTATAGTTAGTTGCTCGCGGAGTGTATGCTTTCACCATGAGTCCCCGTAAACATCGCGCAGACTTGATCCCAAACGCGAACAATCCGCGCTTGCTGCAGCGACTGGTGCGCCTGGTGGCATCTGGAATCCGCAAGCAGCGCGCGCTAGCTGAGGTCTTACAAGTCGAGCTTCGCACCGTTCACTACTACACACAGGCAGGGGAATGGCTCGGACTTCTAGCAACTGATCGTGAAGTTCACCTGACTCCACGGGGCGTAGAGTTTGCCTTCGCTGAGGCACGCCAGCGTGCTCGACTGTATGCAAAGGCCGTCTGGAGTGTGCCGCTCGTTCAGGCCCTACTCTCTGGACGCGGAGATCTGCCCGACACCGAGGTCATCGCATCCTTCATCCTCGAGAATGAGCCCAGCATGTCCCCGAGGACGGCCCGCAGACGGGCCACGTCCCTCAGGGGTCTGCTCGAGCCCGCCTTGCGACATCGCCCCAGCCGTACCGAGCCGAAGAGTCGACAGCTCGCCTTTAGCTTCGCCTCCGCTGCCAATGATGAGCCAGATATTCCCAGCCTGCGATCGACCGCTGCTGCCGTAGATCTTCGCGCAGGCACAGAACACAACCCAGATATCTACGCGCGAATTCTGACCGCGATTCTCGACCATGGAGAGATCACAACCGGTCAAATTCGAGCCCTGCTCGATGAGATGGGCGCGCGAGACTGTCCGCTGGGTGGGTACATCGAGATGGCGGTTCGACGACACGATGCAGTCCGGCAGGCCGACCGCCTCATCGCTACAGCTGGCGCAGCCTCCAGGCGTGAGTTTGCGGTCGACGGCGTCCTTGTCGCGCTGACTGATCCCGCGTACCGAGCATATCTGAGCGCACTGATGACAGCAGAAGACACACCGGCTGCTGTCCGGGAGCGGACGACTCTCGGCCGTCGCTTCGGAGCATGGGACAAGCGAATCTTCGGCAACCAGCTCTCCGAAGACACTGTGAGAGAAGCGATAGCACGCCCCCTGGTCGGTCGGCGACTGGACAGCCTTCCAACCGCGGGCAGCTCTGGAATCCCCCCAATCCTCACATCTGCTCCCTTTCTCGAGATGATCGGGAGCCGAGGACTGATGGTCTCATTCCCATCTGGACTCAGAGCACTGCACGGCGGGGTCGCTTGGGTCAACAATGCCCTCACCCGAAATAGAAACGCTCCAGCAGGCGTCCGCCTGCCGAGCCCGGTAGACACGCGTGCAGCCATTCACGGTGGGCTGCTCTGCCCTGGAGAGACTCTCCCGAGATCTATCCCTGACAATCTGACCCTCCGGCTCAGGCTCCTCACCCACTGCCCAGCATTCGCCATGCTCTCGGCCTTGCTCCTGCTCGATCGAAAAGAGAACGTGAAGCTCCGCATACTTGAAGATGAACAAGGACCCGCCATCCACTGGGGCAAGAAGCGTGTGGGGGGTCTCCTTGAGAGCTTCGACAAGTTTGTATCGAGTCAGGACTGGATCGTGGTCCGTCCACTCAGCGGCGGCATCGTAGGTCTGCACCTCATCGACACCGGTGTGGCCACAGGTATGTGCTCTAGGGTGGGTCGGCGCATCGTCCTCAACGAACAGCTCTTCCTCAGACTCCAAGAGGATGTTGAGGCAAGAATGACCTACGACGCACTGCTTCCACTGGAAGACAAGCTTCACGCATGGCTTGATCAGGCTGCGAGCTAAATGTCGCAGCTCTTTGTCTATGGAAGCTTGCTCAGAGGGGAAGAGCGAGATGGCCTCGTCGCGCACCTGAGTCATCGGCCAGCAACAACAAAAGGCAAGCTCTGGAGAGCACCCGCTGGCTATCCAGCGCTCGAACTCGATCACAGAGCGGAGGCGATCAAGGGTGAAGTCTTGACCTTAGAGAGCCCAGCCATTCTCACAGTTCTCGACATGTACGAAGGTGTCAGAGAGGGTCTGTACGATCGCATCAAGGTGACCATACAGACACCACACGGCGAAGAACAAGCATGGGCTTATGTAATGAACTCCGCACAGCTGAGGCGTGCACAGTGCACCCGCTTAAAGGGCTCTGACTGGCGGAGTTTCACCCGCCGTCGCTGATATCAGCGCGCAGATGCCCAGTTCATTGTGTTAAAAATTGAATGGTAGCAACGCACTCAGGCAAATGGAGGTGAGCATGTTCAAGCGGGTGGTTCGACGCGCGCTCGACGGACGTCGCTCTGGGCGCCAGGCTGAGCCGGCTGTGGAGCCTGTGAAGCCGGTGACGCCTGAGCCCGAGTCAGCGGCACCGAGTCCTCCGCCCACACCACCACGGGATGAGTCCAGTAAACCGAAGCCTGCCGGGACAAGCATCGCTGCCCGAATAGCCGCCGGACAAGCAGCAGCAGTAAAGACATCCGTGTCCGCTACCAGCGGTGCGGTAAGTCCAACAGCTCAAGGGCTCTCGACAGCAGAAGACGGCACGACCTACTGGGGTCAGCTCAACAATGAGTCCGCACGCGCCAAGGGTCGCGGTGAGACCCTGGTCATCGATCAGTGGGAGTGCATCTCTTGCGGAACCTGCGTCGAGAACACAGATGCAGTCTTCACACTGCCTGATGACGCCAAGGCTGTGGTCGTCCGACAGCAGGGAGACATGGCCCTCATCCAGGATGCCATCGATGCCTGCCCGGTCACCTGCATCCACTGGACCGAAGAGCCTAACGAATTTGAGCAACTCAATGACGCTGATGGAAAGCCTGCGTAGCGCATGAACACTACCCGCCCGACAAGACCGGCAGGAGGCCGCCAGGAATGAGCGACTCCGGTATGGGTACAGATGCGGTCTGGGTCTCCAGTGAGATGACCCGTATTCGACGCGTTGTTGATCGGATCGCACCGTCGACACTGCCTGTCCTGATTACCGGCGAGAGCGGTACCGGAAAAGAGGTCATCGCGCGCGCACTACACCGGGCAAGCACACGCAGTCAGCACAAGATGGTCATCATGGACTGCGCAGCAATCACCCCCACCCTGATGGAGTCCGAGCTCTTCGGACACCAGAAGGGTGCATTTACTGGGGCAACAACGGCGAATCACGGACTTGCAAGCCAGGCGGATGGAAACAGCTTCTTCTTGGATGAAATCGGTGAACTGCCTACGCATGTACAAGCCAAGCTGCTGAGGCTGCTCGCTGACGGCTCATACCGCCCAGTGGGGGGTACCGAAACGCGTCAAGTAGACCTCAGAGTCATCGCTGCCACCAATCGTGACATAGAGGCTGAGGTGGTGGCCGGCACCTTTCGACGGGACCTCTTCCACAGGCTCAACGGTGTGCGCATACACATCATGCCACTGAGAGAACGTCCAGACGACATTCTCCCGCTCATGGAGCACTACCTTCACCACTTCTGTGCGCGGGCCTCGCGTCCCCTGCTGACCTGCTCACCAGAGACAATAGAGATTCTGATGACCGCCCACTGGCCCGGAAATGTGAGGGAGCTGGTCAACTGCGCACACTTCATCGCATCACTCGCGGCAGGCTCCGAGGTTCGCCCAGCCGACCTTCCCCAGAACCTGAGCCAGCGGACACCTCACCCGTCACAGGTGATGAGTCTACCGTTCGAGGACCACGCAACACCGATCTCTGCCATCCGGACGGATCTCCCCTACAAGGCTGCCAAGCGGGCGTGGCTCGACATCTTCGAGGCCCATTACATCCAGGGCATACTTGAACGAGAGGACGGCAACATTTCTGCTGCAGCACGCGCTGCAGGAATGGACCGCAGAAGTATTCAGCGCATGGTCAAGCGGAGCGAAAAGGGCGACTGATCTCGTGAAGTGCGACCAAGCTCTTGAGCAATGGCTCTACGGTGTGAAGCGCAAGCTGAGTGGCTGAGTCCGAGCGTGCCTCGCTGGGGTCATCATGAACCTCCAGGAATATGGCATCCACACCAGCACCTACAGCCCCTCTCGCGAGCACTGGCGCCAGTGTCCTATCCCCTCCACTCGACCGACCTGCGGCACCCGGAAGCTGAGTACTGTGGGTCGCATCGAAGCAGACAGGAACACCCAATTGCGCCATCTGCACAAGACCACGAAGATCCACGACGAGATTGTTGTAGCCAAACGTTGAACCACGCTCAGTCAGCATGACGCCACCACTACCCGCGCTCCGCACCTTCTCGACTGCAGGTCCCATGTCCCAGGGCGCTTGGAACTGTCCCTTCTTGATGTTCACGGGACAACCTGTCCGGCCTGCGGCCACCAGGAGATCTGTCTGGCGACAGAGGAATGCGGGAATCTGCAGCATGTCAACCACCTCAGCGACAGCATCTGCCTGCCCTGGAGCATGCACATCTGTCGTGATGCAGACCTCTAATTCTTGGCGAATATCCCCGAGAATCCTCATCCCCTCTTCTATGCCCGGACCACGAAATCCATCGACTGCGGTCCTGTTGGCCTTATCGAAACTCGCCTTAAAGATGAAGGGAATTCCGGCAGCAGCAGCAGCAGATTTAAGACCAACAGCAATGCGATGAGTACGCGCCTCAGACTCGATGACACAGGGACCGGCAATCAACACAAGCCCCGGGCCGCCCAGAACGATCTCCGGTACTCCGCTCATACCACCAAGCTGAATTGTGCTGCCCTTCACTCGAATACCCACCTTTCTGACACTATCCGTTGAGTCTTCCACCCGCCTCGGTGTAGCCTAAGGTCGTGCTCCAGCCCACTCCCGGCTCCCCAGAAGAGCTCGCTGCATTCGCGGCCTTGCAGGTGCAGTTGCCGCACTTGTACGAGCGGGTATCTCACGACCCCCGTAACGAACACCTCGTTGTGGTCGTCCCGAGTCTCTCCATGGACCCTCGGGAGCTGGTCAAAATCTCAGGCGCACACCACTACGAAGAGCGTCTGCTGTTCTTTCTGATGCTGCTCCGGCGCCCGCGTACCCACGTGCTCTTTCTGACGTCGCAGACCATCAATCCAACAGTCGTCGACTACTACCTGCACCTGCTCTCTGGGGTTCCCACAAGCCATGCGCGGAAGCGCTTGATGCTCATGGACTGCTCTGACGCCTCGAACGTTCCATTGTCCGGAAAGATCCTATCCAGACCCCGTATGGTTCGTCAGATACAGCGGACCATCAACCGCTTTGAGTCCGCGCACATGGTCTGCTTCAACTCGAGTCAGCTGGAGCGAACGCTCTCGGTACAGCTCGATATACCCCTCTACGCCAACGATCCCTCACTGCTCGATCTGGGTACCAAGTCCGGCTGTCGCGAGACATTCCGTGAAGCTGGAGTCCTCTTCCCAGACGGCTTTGAGCGGCTACACTCCGTCGACGAAATCGTAGAGTCACTGGCCACACTCAAGGGGCGTCACCCGCAGATGCGAAGAGCTGTCGTCAAGCTCAATGAAGGCTTCTCCGGTGAGGGCAATGCGCTCTTCTACTTTGATGGAATCGAGGCTGCCTCAGCATCTGACCTTGAGAACCAAATCCGAGACAAGCTTCCTGAGCTCAAGTGCGAGGCTAAGCACGAGAACTGGGAATCCTTCTCCACAAAATTTGCAGACATGGGTGGCATCGTAGAGATGTTCATCGAAGGCGAGAACAAGCGGTCACCATCATGTCAGTGCCGAGTCAATGCCATCGGCGGCGCTCAAGCCATCTCAACTCATGACCAGGTGCTCGGCGGCCCCTCTGGGCAGGTCTTCCTGGGCTGTACCTTCCCTGCCGACGAAGCCTACCGCCTCGACATTCAGGACTCCGGTATGCGAGTCGCTGAGGTCCTCGCGAGCAAGGGTGTGCTGGGTCGGTTCGCGACCGACTTTGTCTCTGTACCCACAGCGGACGGCGGCTGGGAACACTACGCGATTGAGGTGAACCTGAGAAAGGGAGGAACAACACACCCATTCCTGACCCTGCGGTTCCTCACCGATGGAAACTACGACATGATGACTGGCGAGTTCTATGCCCAGAACGCAAAGCCAAAGTACTACTACGCATCAGATACACTACAGTCAGACAGCTACAAGGGCTTAGGGCCCGATGACCTGATTGACATCACCGTCTACCATGACCTCCATTTCCACGCGAACACCGAGCGCGGTGTGGTGTTTCACCTCATGGGCGCGCTCTCAGAGTTCGGAAAACTGGGTGTGGTGTGTATTGGAGACAACCCACAGCAAGCGCAGTTTCTCTACAAGCGCACACGCAGCGTACTGGATGAAGAGGTAGGCTCGCCCGCAGAGGGCGAAGAGGTCTAAGACTCTTCTACAGGCGGGACGTCAAGAACACCGCGACACGACCCGACATGGCGAGCCCGACCGTGGCTGGAGTCGGATGATGACTCGAGCCAATGACAAGGTCATCGAGACCATCGCCATCGAGATCTTCCATGGCCATGCTCTGGCCGATCCGCTCAGAGGGATACTGAGCCCGAATTCCGAGCATTGCTGCAGACCCTGCTGAGCCCGTGCTCATGCCCTCGAGGGCAGCACCAGAGACCAGCCAGACCACACCCACAGTGTCCACACCAGCTTCAGAGATGAGCAGGTCAGAGACCCCATCCCCGTCCACATCGCCACCAAACTGAATACCCTCGCCCACGACACCTTCGTCGCCGCAGAGGGTCTTGTCAGCCGCTGCTGCCACATCGACGGCAGACATTGACAGTGCACTTGGGCCGCCATCCGAGATCACACCGTCGAGGTCTGATACCAAGTAGACACAGCCGGCTCCAGATGCCGCATGCGGTGCACCCATGGCCAGGTCGGTGACCCCGTCATCGTTGTAGTCCCCAAAGTCCAGCGCTGTACCGAGACCGCCCTCGCTGTCGAGCGTAAACTCTACGCGTGCTGCGTCGGTGAATGATGTGTAGTCACCGGCAAGCAGCCCCATGACTGCAACCTTACCGCCCGCCGGGTACAGCTCAGGAGTTGAGCTGCCTTCAGGCATTCCGGGTCGGTAAGCGGCCTGGCCAACAGCGTACTGGCCGTCGTGAGCGCGAAGCGTGGAGACGGTATCGCCCTGAGGGTCAGCAATCGTAGCCAAGGGCAGTTCATCGAGTGCCGACACACCTGCGTAGTTGTCTCCAGGGATGGCCCACACAACCGAGTCACCAAACTCGGTGTTGCCGACGTTCTGGTCGATAATAATCTCGGCTGAGCCATCGCCAGAGAGATCCGTCGCCGCGACCAAGCCAGCCTGAATCTCTCCGATCCCACCGGGGGCCCCGAGGTTCATCGTGAGGGTTGCATCTGCATCCAGATCATCCATCACTCCTGGCAGCATTCCACCAATACCGTAGATGATGTGGACGCTAAAGTCGGAGACAAAGGGTCCAAACTGGAGCTCGCCCTGGCCAATGACGAGGTCATCATTGCCGTCTCCATTGATGTCCGCACAGGCAACCCCAAAGCCCCAAGCTGTACCGCCCGAGAGGATGTAGGTGCCCGCTTGATCGAGGGTCATGTGTCCCCAGTCCTCAGCGTTCCTGCCGTAGAAGACACCAACAGCGCCCTGGAAGTCTCCGGCATACGGGGCCGTGACAACGAGATCAGAGAGTCCATCATTATCGAGATCACAGACCTCGATGTCGTGGCCAGCAAGCTCATACTCGCCCGGCGTTCCGCCAATAGTTACCGGCGCACCCGCTGCACTGAACAGGCCGCCATCGACCTCATCACAGTCTGAGTCTATACCGTCGCCATACCAGTCCAACGCATCTGGATTGACTGCCGCATCATCGTCATCGCAGTCATCACCGCCGTGCGTATCTGCGTCAAAACCATCACCATCGCCATCGATCAGATCCAGACCATTGCAGTCTTGGTCGATGTCATCACGTGCGATCTCGGTCGCACCAGGATGGATGGTGTCATCAAAGTCATCACAGTCGTTACCACCACCGGCACGCGCATCGAAGCCGTCGCCATCCACGTCTGCCAGGTCTGAGCCGTCACAGTCCTGATCAACGCCATCATAGGGCGTCTCACTCGTGGGAATCTCAGGATTCGTCTCATCGCAGTCTGTTCCGAAGTCACACTGAGCCATATCGAAGGCGCCATCACCATCAGGATCAAAGCCATCGTCGACCACATCGTTGCAGTCGTTGTCCTTACCGTCGCAGATCTCTACTGCACCCGGGTAGACCTGCCAGTCGTTGTCATCGCAGTCATCCTCTGCGAGATGGCCGTCGCGATCCGCATCAACAAAAACGACTGAGCTGGCGCCAGTATCGTCTGCACTGCCGCCGCTATCGCCTGACTTGCTGGTTGTGTCACCGCCACACGCTGCTACAACCAAAATGAAGGGTACCAACCGCATAGACCGCCTCCGGAATCCGACGCACAACGTAGCACACAAGACCCCCACGCGCGGATACTTATGTGTGCGAGGGCTCAGCGCTCTCCACAAAAGCCAAACGTTGTAGAGCCAAATCCGGGAATCTCGGCGTTCCATTCAACGCCGGTAAAGACGTGCTCATCACCGACCACCTCAACATTGGCGTTCCAGATAGAGGTGATCGTTCCCGATACATCTCCGCGAACCTCCCAAACCACCGGCTCGGATGTTGTGTTGGTGACAGTCCCATCGCTACAGAAACCTGACGCCCAGGTACTGACCTCGGTCAGCGCGAACTCAACACCCACCGAGCCACCACCAGCGGAGACTTCCCCGACCGAGCTCGCGACCTCACCGATTGCTGCCACACTCATTCTGGCGCCGGTTGAGCGCGTATCATCGCCCTCCGGAGCACCAAGCCGCTGAGTAAACGCCACCCGAGCAGTGATGTCCGCCAGAGGACCCATCAGGCTGACGTCACCTTCATCCTCAGCACACGCCTCACTACCTGTGCCCCACCGACGCCATGTCTCCACAAAGCAGGCTCTAAAGCGCGGGTCTTCGCCCAGCAATTCAGTGAGCTCTTGGACGCCGTCAAAGCCCAGCCCATCAACGCTGCCTGTCGCATCAATCGGCTGACCGACCTCCTCCCCCCGCCATCGGCCGAGGTGATCATAGTGTTCAAAGCCGAAGCCAATGGGATCGATGAGGGCATGACACGAGGCACACTCCGGCAGTGAACTGTGAACCTCATACTTCTCTCTGGTGGTACCGTCAGCGTCTGCAGCAGGCGGTGACGTGTCCAGGTTTGCGGGTGGAGGCGGCAGTTCCTCGCACAACATGCGCTCCCGAACTGCCACACCGCGATGCACAGGGCTCGAGCCATCGGCAAGGGCATAGACCGTCAGCAGACTACCGTGCGTCAGCAGCCCTCCATAGTGCTCACCGTCTTGCTCCACCCAGCCGCTGGTCTCCTCGCCGTAGTGAGTCGCCAGAGCCGGTGGCAGATAAGTCTCTGAGCCGAGGAGAAGACTTGAGAGCGAACCGTCAGCACCCGCTACCCCCTTGACTGTCTCTCGAGTCTGCTCAGTCATGGCCTGCATGACCTCCCCGGTGAGATCTTCTCGGGCCACCGTGTACAGCTGACCCAGCTGAAGCCAGACGTCCACCAAGTCTGCTGTGGTCTCCAGCGCACGGTCATCTGCAAGGAGTCGCTCAGCCTGGAGCGCAATCTCCTCTGGAGTCTGGAGCGCATCGGCTGCAGCCGCAGCAAACAGCGCTTCGTCCGGCATGGTTCCCCAGATCAAGTAGCTGAGCTCGCTGGCGACCTCCCAGCTCGAGAGTGAGAAATTACCGCTTCCGTCGGCGTAGCCCAATTCTGACCGATACAAAAAGTGGGGTGACTGCAGCATGCCGGCCACCACCCAGCGAAGCCCTTCGAAGAAGCCATCCTCCTCCGCAACATCAGCCCACAGCGTGAGATAGACGGTCAGCTCGTCGTCTGTGATGGGACGTCGAAACGCTCGGGTGCCCAGCTCCTCAATGAAGGTAGCGGCGCACTGCGTGGTGCTGCCCTCCTCTGGCGTACATTCAAGCATCCCAGCTATGTCCACCGCTGCAGCCAGATCCTCTGCTGCACTCCGGTATTGATCAGCAAGTAGCCCCGAGACCGCCAAGGCTTCTGCATCATTGGAAAACCCATCAACTCGG
>Ga0315320_10003673_pt1 | contig 12579 bp, 10 predicted proteins | sample M140m21515metaG_FD_203458 | JGI IMG/M metagenome (GOLD analysis project Ga0315320, IMG submission 203458) | Ammonia-oxidizing marine archaeal communities from Monterey Bay, California, United States - M1 40m 21515 | ecosystem: Environmental > Aquatic > Marine > Coastal | place: USA: California...
CCTTCAACCTCACTCGTGCTCCAGCTTCATCTATTACATCAATTGCTTTATCGGGAAGTGCACGGCCGGTGATATAGCGACTGGAGAGTTCTACTGACGCTTCAAGGGCGTCGTCAGTAATGGACACTCTATGATGACTTTCGTAGCGGTCTCGGAGTCCCTTGAGGATTTCAACTGCTTCTTTTTTCGACGCCGGTTCCACCACGACAAGCTGAAAACGTCTATCGAGTGCCGAATCCTTTTCAATGTACTTGCGATATTCATCCAGCGTGGTTGCTCCAATGCACTGGATTTCACCGCGAGCAAGGGCTGGCTTAAGAACATTTGAGGCGTCAATGGCTCCCTCTGCTCCCCCAGCTCCGACAAGTGTGTGGAGTTCGTCAATAAAAAGAATGGTATTTTTGGCACGTCGGACTTCGTTCATGACGGCCTTAATTCGCTCCTCAAACTGACCACGGTATTTCGTACCAGCGACCATCATCGCCAAGTCGAGAACCACAATTCTTCGTTCGGCAAGAAGTTCGGGAATATTCCCTTCGATAACTCTTTGCGCAAACCCTTCGACAATTGCAGTTTTTCCAACACCAGCCTCGCCAATCAGCACGGGGTTATTTTTCGTTCGTCGGCAGAGTATCTGAATGGCCCGTTCGATTTCATGCTCCCGGCCGATAACGGGATCAAGTTTTCCTTGTTTTGCTAATTCGGTCAGATCACGGCCAAATGAATCCAGTGCAGGGGTTTTACTCTTACCACTTTTTGTGGGAGCGTCACTACCTCCGCCACCAGCGCCAGCCATCTGGCGGCCACTCATGCCAGTCCTGTCGCTTCCTTCGTCCATGCCATGTCCAAGAAGATTAAGAACTTCTTCGCGAACATCTTCAAGTTTCAGCCCAAGATTCATAAGAACTTGAGCAGCGACACCTTCTTGTTCACGGAGTAGTCCGAGCAAGATATGCTCAGTTCCAACATAATTGTGATTCAGGTTTCGTGCCTCTTCCATTGAATATTCAATGACTTTCTTGGCACGGGGTGTCTGTGGCAATTTGCCCATCGTGACCATGTCTGGCCCACTCTGTACAAGTTTTTCCACTTCGAGACGAATCTTACGAAGGTCGACGTCAAGGTTTTTTAAGACATTGGCGGCAACCCCACTACCTTCTTTAATCAAACCGAGTAGGACGTGTTCGGTTCCGATGTATTCGTGATTAAACCGCTGGGCTTCCTGATTAGCCAGTTGCATTACCTTACGGGCACGGTCTGTGAAACGCTCGTACATAAAACTTCCTCTTGTGACTGCTCAACCCGCTGTACACGCAAATGCTGTACCTGCCATTCCGGCAGAGGTAAAACCCGATTTCCACTATTTACAATCCAATGCAAAATTCACGCCAACCGAAGGTAAAAAATTACCTGTAGCATCGCTTAGCAATTCTCGCATGGGTATTGTAGGGATAGCTCACGATACTGTCTCCTACACCTCAATGTTTCGCGGAGGTTTAGGACTGAAATAGCTCAATGGCTGTTAAAAATCCACCAACGAGTGACATTTTGGTTGTCTGCCAAGGGCTTCCCGATCCCTTGAGATTTCTACGTTTGTGCCACCCAATCTGTTTGATTGAGAATCATGCCACTTTACGACGGGGCGGGTTCACATTCGAGTCTACGTCTGTATTTGTGTCTATTTCTTCAGCATTCTCTTGAAGATCTCGTTTGATCAGTGAAAGTTCGTGGCGAATCGCGTGCTGCCATGGCTTCCCGCTGTCACTCCGTTCAAGTTTTTCGAGTGATTTTTTCGCCTCGACAAAACGGCCGACCCTTCGCAGGAGTGTGCCAAAGAGCAGCTGTGCCTCGCCATCTGTTGGCGAAAGAGTCAGAATTGTCTGAAGTTTTGTTTCTGCCTGTAGCCAATCTCCAGCGAGATAGGCATCTCGTGCATCAACAAAAAACTTGTCTGTGACCTCGTCTCGAGAACTGATAAGAGGTTGTGGAAAAGTGGACATTGCCGAGACAGTTGACACAATCCAAATAATTGCAGTCGCAGTCCAAATGCCAAAAGTCATCTCAAGATCGATGAAACTTGTCCAAATCCATGCCGTGATGATGCAGAGATTCAGACAAATTGCGAAAGCAAAGGCTAAAATAAGGCCAGCCCAGCTTCCTCGAAGCCATGCCCAAGGTAAGCCAGGCCAAATGAGCGTAAGTGAGCGGAGGAATGACACGAACGACCGGCCTTTCAAATTAATTGGTCTGAGTCAAAGGACAAGTGAGAGTCTAGGGATCAGTTAGACTCAAACCAATGGCGAGTCGTAAGGGAGAAAACTCAGAAATGGAAGAAATCGAGTCTGAGAAAAATGGCTCAGTAGTGGGAATTTGGAGAACACTCGATGCTTCGGCGAACCGCAGTGCCGAGGCAGTTCGTGTATTGGAGGATATTCTCAGGTTCTGCCTGAACGACGCTTTTCTTTCACGGGAGGCAAAAGCAATTCGGCATGAACTAGCTGTTATTTTTGCGAGAGAGGATCTTCAGGCACGCATTCGGCTTCGTGATGTCTTACGAGATGTTGGCGTTAGCAGTAAGGTTGCTAAAACTCCACCACGCACAGAAATGCGACATGTGTTTGCTGCAAACGCTGCCCGTGCGAGCCAGTCAATCAGAAGTTTAGAAGAATGTAGCCGATTGGTTGTGCCTGCAGTTACTGCAGCGTTTGAACAATTACGCTATCGAATCTATACGCTCGAGAAGGCGGCGATGACAATCATCACAAGCCAGAATAAGTTTGCCGACATCAGTCTATGCGTGCTTCTTGATGTCAATCAGCCACAAGCGGAATTCAAAACATTGGTGGGACAACTCTTGGCCGCCGGTGTTAAAATGATTCAGCTTCGAGATAAACAAGCCAACACAGCATTACTTTGTGAGCGCACGAAAACGATCATTCGACAAGCCCAGCAGCACGCAGAGTTGACTGCAGGAAAAAGATGTCTTGTTCTCGTAAATGATCGAGCAGACGTTGCCGTTGCTGCAAATGCAGATGGCGTCCACCTTGGTGAAACTGATTTACCCGTTAATCTAGCCCGTAAGGTTTGTGGTCATGAGTTCATTATCGGGCGTACCGCTCATTCTATTGATGAAGCAAAGCAGGCAGTACGAGATGGCGCTGACTATCTTGGAGTCGGTCCATGTTATCCAAGCATTACCAAACAGTTTAAAGAGTTTGCTTCAGAAACATTCCTTCGGAATGTTTCTGAAGAGATACGATTACCGGTCTTTGCAATTGGTGGCATTACATCTGACAACCTTGACCGGCTTGTTCATTTGGGAGTGAAGCGGGTTGCAATTGCGAGCAGCATCACTGGTGCAGCGGATCCAGGTGAGGAGTCTCGTCGGATTTGTTCATTACTCCCTGCTACAGGGAATCAGCCGCAGGAAGTTGCTTCAGTGAGCGAGCAACAGATTGTGCAATTTCCGTCTCCATAGAAGGAGAATAGCCGGTCCAAATAGCAAGTATCTTCTGGTCAGACCCAATCAAATAGGTTGTTGGATAGGCGCGAAAACCAAATGCTTCGGTAAAGCGGAAGCGAGTGGCACCAGTTGGGTCTGCCCAAGGGGAGAGAGCAATTCTTGTGGATGCAAGGAAGGTTTCTGTTTCACTGCGTAATTGATCAAGATCATCACGTTTCCCCCCACCGCACGACACAGCAATCAATTGAAAGCGAGGTTCATCTATGAGCCGCGACGCAAGCCTTGCAAGCCCTGGTAATTCTTGGCGACAAGGAGGGCACCAAGTGCCCCAGAAATTGAGAAGTGTGATCTTTCCAGAAAATGTGAGTGTTTCGTCTTTGGTATCAAGTGATACGAGTGAAATCTTTGGTACTGATTTACCAACGTGTTGCCGTGTTTCTTGATTTTGTCCGAGATTGCAACCAATAATTGCAAAGGAAGTAAAAATCAGAGGAATCAACTGGTGGTGAGTACATGCCATGAGGCTATCCGTTGGTCCTGAGTGTGTAGACTACGAATTAATATCATAAACGAAGGGTCTCACGAGTGTACGAAGTAGAACTCAAATTTCACCTGGCTGATGTTGACCACGTGGTTGAACGTCTAGACACAATGTCTGCGTGCTTTCGAGACCGCATGGAGCAGGTCGATCGGTATTTTTCCCATCCAGTGCGCAATTTTCGCAAAACAGATGAGGCGTTACGTCTTCGGAAAGTTGGTGATGTTGTGGAATTGACGTGGAAAGGTCCGCGGGCTGATACATCAGCAAAAGTCAGGCGGGAAATTGAGCTTGGGGTTATGCCTCAAGGACCAACGGGGCAGACAACCGTTGCTGCGTGGACAGAATTGCTTGAGTCCCTTGGTTTTTACCAGGTCTTCGAGGTTGCGAAGACACGACTTCCTGGACGTGTTCATTGGCACGGCAGTGACGTCGAAATAGCGATCGATGCCGTTGCCGATCTAGGTACTTACGCTGAATTTGAGATCATCGCTGGAGAAGGTGAAGTGCCACTGGCCCGAGATTGTGTTGAGTCTTTGGCACGGGAATTGGGTTTAGAAAATCCTGAGCCAGCCAGCTATCTGGAACTTTTGGTCCGAGGGCAGGAAGCTCCTCGTTAGTCTTTGTGGACTTCCTTCGGTATCAGATTCTCAACAATTCAGGGTCCCGCTTTCTCGAACAATTGCATTTGTTTCATCAAGTAAGAGTACTGCAGGTTTTGCGTCATCGGCCTCTACCGGAGAATACTGCCCGTAGGACATAATGGTTAGCCGATCACCAATTCTTCCAAGGTGTGCTGTTGCCCCGTTGAGTTCAATCACTCCGCTGCCAGTGGCACCATAAATGCAGTACGTCTCAAATCGCTCTCCATTTTCAAGGTTTCCTACTAATATTTTTTCATAGGCCCGGAGCCCAACACGCTCTGCTAAGTCACGAGCAATAGTGAGGCTTCCTTCGTAATCAACTGATGCACCAGTGACAGCAGCTCGATGAATTTTTGACTTGAGTAAGCAAATGGTCATGGCTTTTCCGGTCCAGATGAAAGTGGGCGAGAAAAAATGATACAAACAGGCTTTGGGACTTTTGTAAGACGATTCGTGAATGATAGTTTGCCGGTGGTAGAGTCAATCGTGAAGGCAGTAACGGTTCCAGATGCCTGCCCCGCTGCGTAAAGCCGATTGCCACCCGGGGCAATCGTGAAATGACGAGGTGTCTGGCAATGAGTCGGCTCGACACGTTTGAGTGAGAGCTTCCCGCTTTGTTCATTGATTCCAAATAGAGAAATCGAATCGTGTCCACGGTTTGATACGTAAAGAAACTTTCCGGATGGATGAATGGCGATCTCTGCAGTTGAAAACCTGCTACGCTCGCTCACAGAATCGGGAATAGTGCTTACTGACTGCAGCTTCTTAAGAGTTCCCTTTTCAGTATCAAAATGGAAAGCAGTTACTGTCATGTCGAGTTCGTTGTTGGCATAGCCAAACGGTAGCCGAGGATGCATTGCAAAGTGTCTCGGTCCGCCACCCGGTTGCGTTGAGGCCGATGTATGAGGTGTCATTAAGGCAGCAGTAGCATCAAGCTTATGAACAAAAACTCGATCAGCTCCTAGGTCACAACTAATTGCGAACTTGCTATTGGGTGTAGCATTAATAGAGTGACCGTGCGGTGTTTCTTGACGTGTTTTATTCGGACCATTACCGGCGTGTTGAATAAACCCACTGGGGCCACCCTCTTTATTGATGATGAGGGGAAGAAGGCTTCCGTCATCATCAATTCCTAGGCAAACAGTGCTCCCACTTCCATAGTTGGCAGCGAGAAGAACCTTACCTTGTGCATCGAGCGAAAGATGGCAAGGGCTTTTTCCATTTGATGCTTGCACGCTTTGCTGAGTGAGGTGGCCGTTCTTCATATCAATCGTGAAACTGATAATGCCTCCCGCTGGTTTGCCATTCAGGTCAGCGATTTCTGACACCGCGTAAACTACGGCAAGTGTTGGGTGAATCGCGAGGAATGAAGGGTTCCTTACCTTACATGCTAATTCTGGCTTACTTATGTCACCCGTATTTTCATCATAACGAGCGACGTAGATGCCCTGTCCTCGAGGAGGCTTCCCTGTGTAGGAGCCAAACCAAACAAAGTGTTCCGCTTGAACGAAACTGGTGGGCCAGGGAAATAAGAAAATTGCGAGGATATAAGGCAAGAGCCGGCATGCTTGCAGAAAGCAGACTTGCTTCTGGAAGCGATGCATATATTGAGATGTGTCTATCATGAATTGAAAAAAAGAGCAGTTGTTGCCGTTTGCGCTAAGATGCTAGGACGCTCGTCCTGGAAGTCTCTAGTGTAACCACTTTTCATGCGGTTGCTTTCTTTTGAGAATAAGATGATCTCATCCAAACAAACACTCAAGAATAATGAAAAAAAAGGCTCATATTGTACCGAAGTGGCTTCCCATGAGCCTCGGAATATTGCTTGTCTGGTGACATATCAGGTAGTTGCTCGTATCGGGTGGATCTTCAAAACAGAGACCGTGATCATGCCAGCGGTTCTTGATGCGTGCATTGCCTCTGGAATGCTCCGAGGCTTTCTCCCTGTTCTCAACCGCATTGGAACAAGCCTCTTTCCATTGGTAGTTGCCCCATTCGTTTCACGCGCAAAATCAATCCGTTGGTTTTTGGTTGCAACGACAATAGGTCTGTCCCTTTGTTTTGCTGTCTTGTCAGTAGCATGGTCCCGTCTCCTGAACGACCATCCGTTCTTTCTTGCGATTGTATTCCTTTGTACGTATGGTCTTTTTTCAGCAATCAATGGGTGTAACCAATTGTTGGTTGCAACACTGCAAGGCCGCTTGATATCTGCTGGACGTCGTGGAAGAGTTTTGGTCTTGAGTGTGACGAGTGGCAGTGTCATTGCGATCATGGCTGCATTCCTTGCATTAGGGCCATGGCTGCAAGAACCCAATGGGTTTATTAAGATTTTTGCAGCGACAAGTTTCTTTTTTTTTGCTGCTGCTGTTGTCCCATTGTTTTTTAAGGAACCGGAGGATTCTTTCACGGCTGAATCTCGTAAGGCATCTGATGCTGTGCGATCGCATTCATTCTGGCAGCTGCTTGCTCATGACAGGTCACTGGCTCGGCTTGCGGTGGTGGCTGCATGTTTTTCGGCTGCCATGATTCTTTTTCCACATTATCAAGCGTTTGCGCGTGAGCAGTTTGGGGATACGAGTCACTCCCTGCTGACATGGATTGTTGTCCAGAACATCGCCACTGGTCTTGCCAGCCTGGTAGTCGGGCCTCTGGCAGATCACCGGGGAAATCGTCTAGTCATTATTGGGCTACTTGGTTGTTGTACAGGAACGCCGCTTTTTGTAGCCGGCTTAACCATGGTTTCTCAGTCGGCTGCAATGCAGTGGTTTTGGCTTGCTTATATGCCACTGGGGTTCAATCCAATCATGTTACGAATCATTAGTAATTATGCACTTGAACTTGCGCCAACGACGAGACTTCAGCCACGGTATGTAAGCCTCGTCGGAGGGGCAATGGCCCTACCCTTTGTCTTATCTCCTTTCGTAGGATGGGGCATTGATGTTCTGGGTGGTGTCCCATTTTTTCTTGTTGGCGCAGTCATCATTGCATCTGGAACGCTGGTTGCGTGTGGGCTTCCGGAGCCACGGAACAGTCATTTCAACATGCAAAAATCATGAGAAATGAAAGAAAATTGATCTGTAACGAGATCGTGTTAACTGAAATAATCTTCACTCCCCTTCGAAAAGGCTAACCCACAATAATTTTATGCGAGTCTTTCTTTCTGCCGGTGAACCATCAGGCGACCATCATGCGGCCCTTCTCTGCAGTTCCATTAAGGATCAGTGCCCAGATGCCGTTTGTGTTGGGCTTGGTGGGCCAAAGATGGAGCATGCGGGCTGTGCCCTTATTGCTGACATGACTCAATTAGCAGTGATGTGGTTTTTTCGTGTGTTAGCCAAAATTCATTGTTTTGTCGATTTGGCTCGAAGGGCCGAAAGAAGTTTTCTGGATGAACGCCCTGACATTTGTGTGCTCGTCGACTTTCCTGGTTTCCATTGGTGGTTAGCCTGGCGTGCCAAGCGACACGGTATCCCCGTTGTTTTTTATTGTCCACCCCAAATTTGGGCATGGGCAAGCTGGCGAATTCATAAGATGCGGCGGCTGATTGATCATGTTTTGTCAGCGCTACCGTTTGAACACGAATGGTTTCTGGCGCAAGGAATTTCCAGCACGTATGTGGGCCATCCTTTTTTCGATGTACGGCATGCCCCTGAAAAAGATAAAAGGCAGGCAGAGGAAAAGCCATTGGTACTTTTGCTGCCCGGTTCACGTGGGCAGGAAATTGAAGCCAATTTAAAAAGCCTTCTTCTTGCCGCACAAAAAATAGAGCAAAAAATTCCTCACATAGATCTTGTTGTTGCTGCACTCCATGAGCGTCATGCAAAGTATATTAATGAGTTGATACAGGGATCTCCGGCCGGGAGTTACCCAAATCAATTCGTCGTCGAAGCAGGAAAAACAAGTGAATTAATCCCCCAAGCGACTGTCGCTGTCTGTGTGAGTGGCTCAGTATCACTGGAACTACTCGCTGCTCGAGTACCATCGGTTATGGTTTTTTCACTCTCCGGTTTGGCGTACGTCGTTCAGAGTTGGATGAGGCATTGTCGGTCTTTTACACTTGTAAATCTTTTGGCTATGTCGGATCCAATAGGGCCGGTCAATCCAGTATTCTGGCCGCCTCGTCAACCATCATCGCCGGATCCAAAAATGCTTTATCCGGAGTATTTGACGGTCGCGGATCCGTCTTCCGCTCTTGCTGACCACGTTGTGGAGTGGCTCACAGATCCAAAGGTATATAAAGAGACGGTGACAGCATTGGAAAAGCTTGCAGGTAAGGTGGCCCAGCCGGGTTCAGCGTCTCGAGCAGCAGAAGTGATACTCAATATTGCTACAGATGGTTTGTCTCCATCGAATGATGACAAAATCATTGCTGTTCAGCATGCTGAACAGGCGGCATAATAAAAAAATGTTACTCGCTGAGCCACAGTCGACGCCCGCTGACTTTCACTTTCACATTGGTCAAATCCCTGTACGGGTGACTGGTTGGTTTTGGCCGGCAGCAGGGTTGTTTGGCTGGGGTTTAGCCCAGTCACTTGCCGGTGACGATACGCGGACACTCTTAGTCTATTTAGGCGTGTGGGTGCTTGTTGTTTTCTGCTCCATTCTCGTTCATGAACTTGGGCATGCTCTTGCATTTGCTGCATTCGGCCAGTCATCGCGCATAGTTTTGTATCACTTTGGGGGGTTGGCGGTACCAACCGGAATGTCCGCCTCGGCGCTCAGGAGTCCTTTGCGGCGGCTGGTCGTTTCAGCAGCAGGTCCAGCTGCTCAACTGTGTCTTGCGATTGCTGTCATAACTATAGTGATGATGCTTGGATATCAGGTGCCGGACCCAGGCTTTTTGAGGTTACTACCAATTGTTGGAAATTCTTTGGAAGAAGTTTCGTTGACGGCCCAGCCTGTTCCTTCCATGCTTGGTCGGCTCATGATCTATCATCTATTATTCGTAAATATAGCGTGGGCGATTCTTAATTTATTGCCTGTTCAACCACTCGACGGTGGGCAGATTGTCCTGGAAGGTTTGAGAGCCTGTGGTGTTTCTGCTGCCGATCAGATTGCAAGCCTCTTTGGCCTTCTTATTGCGGGGGTCGTAGTCTTCTGGGCGTTCCAACACCAAGAAACGTATCTCATGGTTTTGTTTGGGATTCTTTGTGTAGGATGCTACCAACGGCTTGTTCGTAGTGGTGTACGGGGGTGATGGAAACGTTGGATGTGCACAAAAACTCGGAATCAACGGCTCATGAGGACCAGAGACCAATAGTCGTTGCCTTGGGGGCAAGCAATCTTTCCCGAGGACTGTCTCGGCTTCTTCAAGCCTCTCGCTGCTGCTCGTCGTCTGCTTTTGATCTTGTTGTCGCTGCTGGCCATGGTCGTTCCTATGGCGTGAATAGTCGTATATGGAATCGCAACTTGCCGTCAATTCTAGAGAGTGGTCTCTGGAGATCGATCGATAAGATGCTGCGCAGAGATGTTTTTGGAAATAGTCCGAGATTAGCGGTTATTACCGATATCGGAAATGACTTGCTCTATGGTTTTTCGATAGAACAGATAGCGACGTGGCTCGAAGAAGTCATTCATCGCCTTCACCTGCAACAATTCAATATCGTCATTACAAAACTGCCGATTGAGAGTATTCAGTCTGTTGGTCCACGTCGCTTTCGATTGTTAAAGACATTTTTTGTTCCTGGATGCCGACAATCTCTGGAAGAGATAAAAGAACAGTCCCGCCAAATGAATAACAGCATTGTTCGTCTTGCCAAAAAATATCAGCTCTCAATTATTGAGCAGCCAGGTTTTTGGTATGGGCTCGACGCCATACACATACGGCGTTCTTGCCTTGATGACCTTTGGCAACGTGTTGTTGAATGCTGGCCAGTCTGTACACATGACTCAGAGACGCGGCAAGGAACGGCTCAATGGAGTACCTGGAAGGAATGGTTTCGTATTGGGGCCGCATCTGCTGAGGTGCGATCACTGGCTGGTGTGATGCTTTTTACACCCCAGCCAGTTTTTCAGTTGGGTGATACGACACGCGTTTTCTTGTACTAAAATAAGTACATGTTTTGAAGCGTCAGGATCGCTACTTCATGCGTGAGAATGCAGCTATTTCCCCACTCAGCTGAGTCGAGCGAGTTATTTCCCATTTTCAGACTTATCAGGAACGGCATGGATTGTGAGATAGGCTTTCTCAAGAAAAGATTCACCTGCCTGATCACGGGTTTCGACCTCAAGCAGAAATTGATCACAGGGATGAATGTCTGGGACTTTCAAATGAATTGTTTTGGGGTCGATCAATGAAGCATCTGTAATATGAACTTCGTCTCGCCCTTTTTCGCCCGGGTGCAGGACCGAAAACTGATCGGAGCCGTATTTTCGGGACCACAGATAGTCCCACATCTCCGCGCGGCAGTTTTTCGCACCGTTGATACTCTCGGGATCAATATGAAAGTTGAAATGTAACTGAATCCCTTCGTGTTCTACGGCCACTGAATCAAGAAGTCGACAGGGCTTGCCGGTATAGCGGAGTCGCTGAAAACAGCCATCTTTTCCACCTGCAGGACCCTGCCAGCCTGACAGGCCTGTGCCATAAAGTTGGCCATCAGCAGGATTCACGCGCAGGCGCATAACACCGGCATCCCATTGGTGTGGCAACGCAATAATTGCGGCTTGAGTTCTGTCATCAACTTCCTGAAGCGATAGGTAGTAAAGCCAGCCCTTTCCAAAAGATGAGTGGAGGAGTCTTCCGGAAAGCGGTCCAAATCGAGGGTCGTCTACCCACACCTGACCACCACATGAGCTATCAAGTTCCTGGGGCATCCAGATGAATGGCTGGTCAAATGCTTCTGGTAATTCACCATTATATTTTTCTCGTAACCAACTATCCTGCTCGGCGTTGATGGGCATGTTTCCATAAAATCCGTCAGGCTCAATTGCCGATATTTTCCCAGCAGGCATCCATGGTCCTTGGTTGTCTGAAACAGTGAAGCGGCCATCGGCTAGTCGGCCCATGCCATTGGGTGTGCGGATACCCCAAGCGACAACTTCGGCCTCTCCACCCCGAGGTGGCACCTTCATAATGGCTCCCGGCCGATGATGATTTGTGTGTTGCCCCGCCTTGGCTAAATAGAAGTTTCCCTCATCATCCACTTGCAGATTGAAATTGTAGCCATGAAAAACACATGAAACATCATCATCATTCCAGAATGATTCAATAAAGTCAGCTTCACCATCGCTGTTGTAGTCATGGAGCCGTTTCATTCCATCACGGCACGTGACATATATTGTTCCATCTACAACTTTCACTCCGAAAGGTTCAAAGAGTCCTGCTGCAAATCGATTCCATTGAATAGCACTCAGAGAGTGGTCAATTCCGGAAACGATATAGACATCACCGCCGTGTGTTGTAACAACAGCGCGTCCATCTGGAAAGAAATCAAGAGCACTCGTCCGCATCCATGTATTCCACGGATTGCTGAACGGAATAGGGATAGTATCGAGTGCATAGCCATTAATATCGGCACCTTGTTGCCCACGGACGCGAATGGTCTCGGGCCATCGTCGAGAGTTCCCTGAGAGCTTCGTTGTGAGATTCGTAACGCGTTGAGTACCTATATCCTTAATTTCTCTAAGCAATTTCTCACATGTGTTTTTTGCCGAAAGTACAGAAATTTTTACATCCCTGCTTTTCTTTCCAGCGGGGATGGTCATCGTAAGCCGCCCGTCCTCATGTACCCCCCAAACCAAACCAGCAATGTCACCACGTGCGCGTGCAGCCACACGGTTGATTGTCTCAGGTGGTTGATTGCGATCTGTTGACTCTGCTGAATCCCATTCAAAGAGGAGTTGCTCCGCATGAGTACGCTTTCCGGCTCCAAGTCCGAGAAGATCTTTGTCAGAAATGACTCCTTGATAAATTTGAACCCACCCAATATCAC
>Ga0315320_10003680_pt1 | contig 12563 bp, 7 predicted proteins | sample M140m21515metaG_FD_203458 | JGI IMG/M metagenome (GOLD analysis project Ga0315320, IMG submission 203458) | Ammonia-oxidizing marine archaeal communities from Monterey Bay, California, United States - M1 40m 21515 | ecosystem: Environmental > Aquatic > Marine > Coastal | place: USA: California...
GTCAAATCAATCATACTCAATGCTAAGTGAAACCCCATTTCTTTTGCGGAAGACTTTATACTCCTTTTACAAAAACGATTTACGCGCTCATGTACGCCAACTTTGTCAATTTTTGGTGTTATTGATAAATCTGGTAAATTCAAATTTTCTTAACTTTTAAAGCCCAAATCTACTAATTTTATATGAGATAATTAATGAATCTTAATTCCTAAATTTTTCTTAGATTTGCTAACTTAATCATGCAAGATACAACAGACAACTTATTCCCGATATTTAATAATATCCTACAAAGAAAGGATAAAGAAAAACTATTGCACCAAAATGCAAAAGTTATCTGGATGACTGGGTTGTCTGGATCTGGAAAAACTACTGTTGCTAAAGGAGTAGAAAGGCATTTACATTCTCAGGGGATATTAAATCAACTCTTAGATGGAGACAATATTCGTGTAGGAATTAGCAACAATCTTTCTTTTTCATCAGAAGATAGAGTAGAAAATATTAGAAGAATTTCAGAAGTATCAAAACTTTTTATAAATTGTGGAGTAGTAACTTTAAACTGTTTTGTAAGTCCAACAATTAAGATTAGAGAAATTGCAAAAGACATAATTGGTGCAGAAAATTTTATTGAAATATATATAAATGCTTCAATAGAAACTTGTGAAAATAGAGATGTAAAAGGACTCTATAAAAAAGCAAGACAAGGAAAAATAAAAGATTTCACAGGAATAAGCGCTCCATTTGAAGCTCCTGAAGCTCCTGAAATAGAAATAAACACATCAGAGCTTTCAATAGATGAATCAGTCCAGAAAGTTTTAGATTATATTTTACCTATAATAAAAACTAAGTAAAAAATGAGTTCATACAACCTAACACACTTAAAAGAATTAGAATCGGAAGCGATTTTCATCCTAAGAGAAGTGGCTGCACAGTTTGAAAAACCTGTAATGTTATTTTCTGGAGGGAAAGATTCTATTATTATGTTCCACCTTGCTAGAAAGGCATTTCATCCTGGGAAAGTGCCATTCCCTTTAATGCATGTTGATACGGGCCAAAACTTCCCTGAAACTATTGAATTTAGAGATAGATTAATGGTAGAAACAGGAGAAACTCTTATAGTGAAGTATGTTCAAGATTCAATTGATAATGGAACGGCTGTTGAAGAAATAGGAATCAATGCATCAAGAAATGGATTGCAAACCGTAACCCTTTTAGAGGGATTAGAAGAAGGAAAATACGATTGCGCAATGGGAGGAGCTAGAAGAGATGAAGAAAAAGCAAGAGCTAAAGAAAGATTCTTTTCTCACAGAGATGAATTTGGACAATGGGACCCTAAAAATCAAAGACCTGAACTTTGGAACCTTTTTAACGGAAGAAAGAAAATGGGAGAGCACTTCAGAATTTTTCCAATTTCTAACTGGACTGAAATGGATGTTTGGCAATATATTTTACACGAAAAAATTGAATTACCCTCATTATACTTCTCTCATAAAAGAGAAGTAGTAAACAGAAATGGAGTACTACTTGCAAAATGTGATTACATCCAACTAAAAGACAGTGAGCAATGGGAAGAAAGAACCATTAGATGTAGAACTATTGGAGATATGACTTGTACAGGTGTTGCAGAGTCGGATGCCGGGTCTTTAGAAGAAATCATTGAAGAAGTTGCATCAACAAGAGTTACTGAAAGAGGTGGTAGAGCAGATGACAAAAGATCGGAAGCAGCCATGGAAGATAGAAAAAAAGAAGGGTACTTTTAAATACAAAAATCATGAGCGAAACGAAAGGATATTTAGATATGGAGCTCTTACGCTTCACAACTGCAGGAAGTGTAGATGATGGTAAAAGCACTTTGATTGGGAGGTTGCTTTACGATAGTAAAGCAATCTTTGAAGATCAGATGGAATTACTTGAGGAAACAAGCAAACAAAGAGGTGAAGAAGGTGTAAACCTTGCGCTATTAACTGATGGATTAAGATCAGAAAGAGAGCAAGGGATTACTATTGATGTTGCCTACAGATACTTTGCAACTCCAAAAAGAAAATTCATTATTGCAGATACTCCAGGACATATTCAGTACACAAGAAATATGGTTACAGGAGCATCAACAGCAAACTTAGCATTACTTTTAGTAGACGCAAGACATGGAGTAATCGAACAAACTAAAAGACATGCATTTATTGCATCCCTTTTACAAATACCACACATTGCAGTTTGTATTAATAAAATGGATTTAGTTGATCATAGTCAAGAAGCATATGACAAAATTAAAGATGATTTTGAGGATTTCACTTCAAAATTAGAAATTAAAGATGTGCACTTTATTCCAATTTCTGCACTTAATGGGGATAATGTTGTTGATCGATCTGAAAATATGAATTGGTATGAAGGTTCTACTTTAATGCATCTCTTAGAAAATATTCATATTGGTTCAGACCAAAATCATGTTGATTGCAGATTCCCTGTGCAATATGTAGTTCGTCCTCAATCATCAGAACATCCAGACTACAGAGGATATGCTGGGAGAATTGAAGGTGGAGTTTTTAAACCTGGAGATGATGTAACTATACTTCCTTCAGGATTTACTTCAAAAATTAAATCAATTGATACTTTTGATGGAGAGGTTGAAGAAGCTTTTTCTCCCATGTCAGTTTGCATGACTTTGGAAGATGATATTGATATCAGTAGAGGTGACATGTTAGTAAGAGAAAACAATAAGCCAACTATTAAGCAAGATGTTGATGTAATGATTTGTTGGATGAATGATAAAAAAATGATCCAAAAAGGAAAATATACGATTAGACATACTAGCCAAACGGCAAGATGTATCATTAAGGAAGTAAAGTATAAAATGGATATCAACACTTTACACAGAATTGTAGATGATTTAGAAATTGGATTAAATGATATCGGAAGAATTATAATCCGGACTACTAAACCTTTATTTTTTGATAGTTACAGAAGAAACCGTAATACAGGAAATATTATTTTGGTAGATGAAGCAACAAACGAAACAGTTGCTGCTGGAATGATAATCTAGAATCTACAATATTATGTCTCATAGGTCCAAAGATTAATAGATAACAGCAATTAAACTCTTTTTCTAGTTAAGTGTGAAGTTAATTGGAATGGTAAACATCACTCTAACAGCTTTCCCTCTTTGTTTCCCAGGTTTGTATTTAGGTAATGATTTTACTACTCTAAGAGCCTCTGCGTCTAGATTCTTATCCACTCCTCTTACAATTTTTGCATTTGTAACAGAACCCGATTTATCTACAATAAAGCTTACATATACCTTACCTGTAATGTTATATTCCTTCGCAATAGCTGGATATTTTACATTCTTCTGAATATACTTCATTAGACCTAAATCTCCTCCGGGAAATTCTGGCATATTCTCTACAACCATAAAAAATTCTTCATCATCTTCTTCTTCAATCTCAATCTGCTCATCTTCATCTGATTCAGTATCTTCAATCTCTAGTTCTTCCTCAATTTCTACTTCATCCTCAACGATTTCAATTACTTCTGGAGGTGGAGGTGGAGGTGGAGGTGGTTTTATTTCTTGCCTGGTAATAGGAATGATTTCTTCTTCTAAATCATCAAGATTTAATTGACCTAAATTATAATCTACTTTTTCATAACTTTTCCACTCAAAAGCACCTAGCACAATTACAAGTGAAAATATAAGCCCTATCTGAAAAAATAACCCCTTCTTCTTCTCTAAACTTATTTCTGGATTCTTTTTTGGTTCCATAATATTATTTGTTTATCCTACTAATTCTTTATACGCATCAGCATCTAACAGAACATCTAACTCACTTGCATCAGAAACTGAAACTTTAATAATCCAACCATCTCCATAAGGGGCTGAGTTAATTAATTCAGGTTCATCTTCTAGCTTATGATTAAACTCCAAAATCTCACCATTTATTGGCATAAATAAATCAGAAACTGTTTTTACAGCTTCAACCGAACCAAAAACTTCTTCTTTTTCTAGTTTCTCTCCTTCAGTATCTACATCAATAAAAACAATATCTCCTAGTTCCCCTTGTGCAAATTCTGTAATCCCAATATAAGCATTATCTCCTTCAACTTTTAACCATTCATGATCTTTACTGTACTTCAATTCTTTTGGAAATTCCATCTATTTTTTTCTTCAAAAATACATTTTTTTATTAGCTAACAAAATTATCCTGCTAAGGTAAATCTTAAACTAAATCCTACATTAGTAATTGAGCTTGGGAAAGTTGTGGAAATGAATGGATTAGTAATTACTCTATCATAAAAAGCTTTAATATTTAATCTTTGATTAACAACATAATCAGCCGAAAATTTAATCTTAATTAATCGTTGCCCCATAGTTATTTGCTCAACATCCTCAATTACTTTTCTGATAACTGTTTTATTATTCATCAAACTAAAATCTAATTTCAAGTCTAAATCACTTGAAATCTTTTTTCCTCTACCGCCAGAGAACATTTTAAATTCAACATCCTTAATTCTATACCCAACTCCCAAAACATATTCTTGTGACCCAGTTTCAGTAAGTTGATTATTAGCTAATGAGAGTGCTAAAACTCTACTTCTTTTTAGTTCTACTTTAGTAAGTAAACTGTTCTTCCACGTCATATCAACTTTAAATAATGGGCTAAATTGTTCGTTAATGGTTACCTGAGAAATTTCCTTTTCCACATGATAACTCATATTATTCATGTTAATATTATCAGCAAAACCATCTTTATCTAAATCCTCATAACTAAGATTAGTTTGATACGACCCCACTGAATAAGTAGAACGATAAGCATGACCAATACTAAATTGTTTGAATCTCTTTTTAATATACGGAATCTTTATAAATCCATCATAAGTAATTCGCCAATTTGGTAATGGAATTGCTGGGAAAGAAGTTAGCTTTGAGTGCGTAGGATTACTTCCACTGTAAGCCGCTAAAAATGCAGGAATCATTACCTCTTGTGAGGTTGCCCCATATCCGCCAGTTAATATTGTATCATTATTGTCATACTCCACAGGAAAACCAGTTGAGGGATCAATATAACCACTAAAGTTAGGGTCTTGAGACGCTAATTTTTTTGCAATATTATTTCTGTAATCCCTAAAATTATTAAACGTTACAGACTCATTATCATCATTGTCACTTATGAAAGCTGTACGCCATGAAATAAATGATATACTAAAACTACCTGATTCTGTTGGACTAAAAGAATTGAAATTATTAATGTCATCATCCCATCTATAATACTCATTTTTATTGTTAGAAGTTGTTTTATTAGCTGTCAATTCAATTCTAAATTGCTTGACAGGCTCTACTGTACTTCTTAAAGTTAAATTCGTTGACTCATTTGTTTTGTACATAGTGTTTAACTGGGGATTACGTGTAATCCAACCTTTTCTGCCTGCCTGTTTTCTAATGTCTTTTTGACTTCCAAATGCAAAAGGCAAGCCAGGTGAGAGATGTACCCAATCTTGTCCTAAAGCTTTTGATTGATTAAGATACCCGGGTAAAAATGTCCCTTGATTTTCAGAGTAATTAACCGATATATTCTTCATCCCAAGTGCAAAACGAGTCATCTGTTTTAAAGCCTCAAATTTCTTTTTATCCTCTCCATCATTTTCTTCTTGTTCTTGTCTACTTCTTGCATTGTTTCTACCTCCTCTTCTATTTCCTTGATTTAATTTCTTAAAATAAGGCACCTTATTGTAGAGTGTAGTCAGATTAATTTGCCCATTATACTGTTTTGAATTTGAATTTTGAATTTGATGCCCAAGGTGTGAAATTGCTGGCAATGAGGATGTCCAATCATAACTTGCATTATACCTAGTATTCAAAGAAATAAAATTAATAATTGGAATTTTGTTTAATGGAACCTGATAGTTCATTCCAAAAGTTTGGTGATAATTTGTTGCTCTACCAAAATTCCAAACATTTTGCCAAATAGTATCCATCTTTTCTTTGTAAAAAGGATCAGATTTATCAATTTCACCTGCAGGCTCATCAATGTTTGCCTGTTGATTAACTGCAAAATCTAACTTTAATGTTCTCATTAAATCATACTTTAATTCAAATGATCTGTTCCAGCTAAAAAACTTATTATAAGTAGGGAAAATAAGCATGTTTGAATTACTTAGATTCCTTACTTTAGTTTCATTATAATTTCTATCAATATCAGTTCTGAAAGAAAATGATTTTGGCATTGTATTAAAATTAAAATCTTTTATAAGTCTAAAGTAAGCTGATTTTGGAAATTTAATCTTGGAGAATGGTTTAATATTCTTTGGTTGAGTATTAAAGTTATATGTTAACGCTCCTCTATAATTAACAGTTCGGTTGTACTCAGTATTTATATTTCTGATAAATGTCTGATTCTTTGAGTAAGAAATCGTAAAATTCTCTACATCATAAACTTTAGCTTTTTTTGCTGTTTGGTTTTTCTTTTGAACTTTTGTTTTTCTTACATTAGTAAAGTTGATGCTTTTTCTTTGAACATAATCTTGCACTATCTGCTTTAATGAATCTTTCTCTACCTTACTATCTAAAGCTTTTAATGATGATGTTAAAAGAATATCAGGGTCAAGAGGGTTGTATTGAGGATTCTTTATTGCCTGTGATCTTCCAATATACATAGGTACTTTTACCCCATAATTCTCAGGGAAAAACTTGCCTAGATTAAATGTTGAGGAAAAATCATACTGATAAGCATTATATTGTTGACGTTCATTTAATTTCTTTTCGATACTCCCAAAACCAATAGTGCTCATATTTCCTGATAAGGTAATATTTCCAAAATCAGCTAGTCGTGCTGTAACTCTACTATTTGTAGCCCACCCTCCTTGTTCTTCAAATTCTGTAAGTCTTAGCTCATTCACCCATATTTGTCCGCATTTTGACATTCCATCATCACAATCATCTTCCATTGATTTTTTCTTAGGATTCCTTACTCCAATCATAATAGTTTTCACCTGTGCTAAATTAGGATTACCTACCACTGTAATCTTGCCTATTACTTTCCCATCCTTTTTATGCTTTTTTATATAAGGAGTTGACACATCTGCATTACTAGAGTTTCTATCTTGTTTCGCTTGTTTTAAAAAATCAAATGCAATATCAATCTCATTTTGAGATGGCCATATCTCATCTTGCCTTGAATCACCCCAATCCGTTGGGGTTAAAAATACTTCATACTCATAATAATTGGCTGTAAAATCTGTTCCTAATCTTAAAAAGCATGATAAATCACAATCATTTAATCCATCTTCTTCCTCAGCCTCAGCGTGCACGAACATCTTGATTCGCTTATAAGTTCTCATATCAATATCTGATGTTTTATAAGTTGCTCTGGAGTCTCCATCTTTTAAATCACAAACTTTTAATACTAGTGATTGTTCATTTTGCTGCCTTTGCGCTGTAGTTGTATTATCAAGCTCTTGCTCAATGCCTGGAGGTAAGACATAATTAATAGGGGTTCTTTTCCCATTTTCCTCAATATTTACCGCTGAAACATCAAACGTAGTAGTCCCTTCATCATCAACAGGTATATATTCCCCAGGTTCAGTTAATGAGAAGTTATATCTTCTCCACTCACCTCTTACAAGGTCAAAAGTAGCAAAACGGCAAATAATTGGTTGATTAAAATCAGTAAGTGCTAATCTCATAAATCTAATAGATTTAAAATCCCTAATACTACCAAGAACCTTATCTGGTTGATAAACAGGCACTCTAAATTGATACCAAGTAATATTTCTTGTTGCTCCATTTTCAGTCTTAACAGTAGTATTTAATATGTCAGATATATAATTATTACCAACATTCATTTCTTCGGGAGATAAACGTATTTTATACTGAAAATAACTTTCTGTTTCACTTAAAGTATGATCGCCATTTAGATCTTCAGTATTTGGTTGTGATGATGCAGCAGTAGGATAACTTTCTGGAGAATTTTCTGTTGTAACTGAATTTCCATCCATATTATTGAAATTCTTGTACCTATCTAGAATTGGAGTCTCTTCAATATCAAAATCACTAGCTCCTCTAAAATAATGAAAATTATCAGCAGAAGGATCATTTATTGCATTTTCATAAGCAGAAGAAGTGGTTCCATAAGCAGAAAGTAATGGTTGAATATAAACTGAATCAAAGAATAATTTTTCATCTACTGTTCTTAGTCCGTCAAGACCAACATCTTGATACTCTCTTGATGTAGGGTCGTTATCAAATGCCTCAACAATAGAAAAATTAGTTGGTACCCTACCCCAAGCTGTTGTGTCTACATCCTCAACAATTGCAGAGTTAGGTAATCCATTTTCAAAACTCTTATACCCATCTTTCAATACATCCTCTGATATGTTTCCTAAATGAATATACATATCTCCTCCTGAATGGAACTCATCCCCATCCTCTATGTTAAAAGGATCCATCATCCAGAATTCAATAAACTCAATATTTGCAGCTTCAAAATCATTAGTCTCTAACTTACGCATCATTCCTCCCCAGTTTTTGTCTGGGGCGACTAATTCTCCACTAGCATTAATCCCATCAACAGTATAATTATAAGGACCTCTCTCTTTAGGGTAATATGCAATATCTAGAACAGATAAATTAGTGATTTGGCTCCCTAAATCAGGATCTTTATTTGGGAAAACCTCTGTTTCAAGGACTTCACGAGTATAATGATATGACTGTTGAGGAATTTCACTCCCATCAGGTAATAGTATCTTCTGATTTACATCTAGAGGCGTAATAGATGTAGTCCTAAAAAATAAGGGGTCTATTGTATACCAGGCTAATTTTGCCCTTTTATAACCTAAGATTAAATTATTATTTGCACTTGAATTCTCAAATAAGTCTTCTTGCTTTTGAGGGATACTAGATAGCTTCCATGCACCCATATTCTTTATGTCAATTGAAGTTCTACTTGATTCAAAGTCATCAATATAAGATACCCCTTCTTCCCCAACCGCCTTATGATGTCCAGGAATAAGATATGCAAATTCTCCAGTAGTAATCAATCTTGATTTTGCTTTTGTTTCTATCAGTGGTAATTTATCAATTAATGTAGTTAACCAAGGCACCTCAGTTTGGTAATTTGCATCTAATCCCCAGATAGTATTAGATATCGGTTCATCTCCTGAATTAATCTTTGTTGTATAAGGTCGCTCTGTCAACCTTAACATAGTAGCTCCAATTAAGAAATCTTTATTTATTTCATAATCAGCATGTATACCAATTAAAGTTTTATTCTGAACCCCAAACATTGCATTGTTCTCTAAAGCAATCTTGATTGGCACACCTGAACTTAATATCCCTTCATTAATAATTGTAACACGTCCAAGCATATAATCAACTGTATAATCCTGATTTTCAACTAATTTCTGTGATCCTGCAGTTACTGTTACAGAGCCTTCAGGAACATTCATAGCATTAAGTCTAATCTCAGCTCCTGATGAAGATTCGTAAGTTCCTTTTAATCTGAATTTATTTTTTTCAGGAAACTGTTGAGCAATAATTAAAGTCGAGTCGTACAAAATTTGATAGGAGTATTTACCTGCAATTGTTGAATTACTAAATTGATTGGCTAAATAATTACCAAATGGTTCTCTTACAGGAAAAATTATCCTACCATTTGATGATTTAGCAGTAACTCCCTCAATAAAATCAAAAACCCCATCTGATTGCACTTCCATCTGTTGATTTAATCTATCAAGATTTAATAATTTAATTAATGGTTTTCCATTTATATTCTGTTCTCCTGACTCACTTAAGTAATTTGTTAAAGCGCCTGATTCTTCAGTATTTTCATAAACTACATCCAAAATAAAACCGTCTCTACTCATCTGGTAAGCGCCAATTGCATAAATGTTCTTCATCATTAAATCCCAATTTGGTAATGATGGAGTGAAGTTTGTCCCTTTTAATAATTTTAAGATTAAAGCGTCTGGTGCTGTAGGTCCTGTAGTACTTAACTCCCCAACTTGGAAAGTTTCACTACCAATTGTATACTGAAAAGCGACTGCTAACACCTCATCATTATTTAACGCTTGATTAAGTGAAATATATCCAAGTTGACTATTAAAAGAATATTCAGATTCTGAAAGTTTCCTTGCTCTTTCTAGTTTTTCATAATCTGTTCCGTTTGACATTAAATTTGCATCTAACACGCTATTTACTTCATTGATATTTCTAATTCCTGAATAAGTTGTTGTTAGCTTATTAAATAAATCATTTGCGGCATTATTATCAGGCAAATTTCCTCCATTAGAAAATGAAAAAGATGTATTATATATATTTCCATTTGTCTCTCCTAAATCTAAAAAGGAAACAATATTTCTAGTATCATTTGTAGTCCCTGTTTTATTAGTTACCCAAACCTCAATCTTTGTAATATTTATGCCTGAATTAATAAAAGGTAAATTCTTTAAAGCTTCATCATACTGGTCTTTAAAATAATGTGCCAAAAAATAATGTTTATTCGCTTCATATTGATCTGCATATATATCAAACTCTGATTTTTGTGCGCCACCACTCACCTCAATTTCTGACTTTGTACTTTTTTGTTGAGATAAGATACCTGTTATAGTTGTTCTCCCAAATTGCAGTTGTGTTTTAAAACCAAATAATGATTGGCTTCCAGTAATTAAAGTGCCATTTAATGGCAAACTCACATTTCCTACTTCTATTTTTTTTATAATCTCATCTTCAGAACCGGTATATTCAAGTTTCATCTGATTCTCAAAATCAAAAGTGCTTTCAGTATTAAAATTGGTAGTTAATTTTAACTTTTCTCCAATCTTCCCAATTACATTCATTTGAATCTTCTCTTGAAAATCAAAAGAGACTGTTCGTCTCTGCTCTTCCGTTAAAGATGGATTATCAATTCTATTTATTTTAAGACCAAAAATTAACTCAGCTGATCCTTGAGGGCGAATATCTACTGAATTTCCGCCAAACACTCTATCAAAAGACTTCCCTGGAATAAATAATTTTGGCAAACCAAATACTGAAGTTTGATTGCCTGTTCTTTCTTTAGACCGCATATTCCAATAATCCTTAACTGATTTATTTTGTATGTATTGCTGATAATCATAAAAGCTCATTATTTTTGGCTCTCCATAATCAAGTGTTCCTATTTTATGCTGGACAACATAAGTATTTGTTAAAGGGTCATAAACTACTGAATACTTTATGTTAGGAGGTGTATTCATAAACATCCCTCCTGAATGAGCGTCAGAAAACGGAAATGCAAGAGTAGTATCAGAAGCTGATTGCCCTAAAACATTTACACTTGCAACAAGTGCAAAAAACAATATATGATAAAAAATTACTTTTTTCAATTTCAACAAGAAGTTACATCTGACTTAATGCAGTTTTAACTAATTCCTCAACACTAGCAATTTCAGGATTTGAATGAAGTACTTTTTCAATTTTACTTTCCGCACCTTTTTTAGCAAATCCTAAAGCTAGTAGTGCAGATAACGCTTCTTGCTTAATTGTATTGTCCATTTTGTCAAACAATAAATCGGAAGTTGGTAAGCCTTTTGCTACCTTATCTTTTAAATCAATTATTATTCTTTGGGCTGTTTTTGCCCCTATACCTTTTACGCTTTGTACAGCAGCAACATCTGCCGTAGTAATATGATGTATGATTTCATCTGGAGAATAAGTAGACAGAATTACTTGTGCTGTGCTAGGACCTACTCCTGAAACAGAAATTAAGCTTCTGAATAAATGCCGTTCACTTTCTTCAAAAAAGCCAAATAATGTATGGGAATCTTCTTTTACCGAAAGATGTGTAAATAACTTACATAGCTCTCCATCAATTGCTGAGAAGGTTTGTAATGAAATTTTTATTTTGTAGCCGACTCCATTTACATCAATCACAACATAAGTGGGTGTTTTCTCAATTAATTTTCCTTGTATCTGTGTTATCATTTTTAAAATCTACTTAATCCCAATAAGAAGAGCAAATCTAAACATTTGAAATCATATATCGCTATAAAAAAGAAAAGCCCTGCAAAAATAGCAGGGCTTTTTTATTAAGTTAGCTTTCCTTACTTCACAATTAATTTCTTTATGGCTATTACTTTATTATTATTTACCAAATTTCCAAAATATATTCCTTTACTCAAATCTCCAACATATATATCTTCTTTACCTACATTACTTAAATGAATATCCTTAAGCTGATTTCCTAAAATATCCACTATCTTAAGATGACATTTATGATTTGAATTATAACTAATTGTAGTGTATTCTTTTGCTGGATTAGGGAAAAAGTTCATTGCTTTTTGGCTGGTTGCATCGGCAACTGAAGCAAGTGTCCCATTAATATCATAAGTTATAGTGGCACAAGTTTCATCAGAAGGATTATTAGCATCGTAAAAACAATATTCAACAACCGATATTCCGGCTGTTTCAGCAGGAATATAATAGCCAGAAAATGCCTCAAGATCATTGCTACTATACTTGAACTCTTGCCCTGGACCAAGAATAGCTGAGCTACTAGGGAGTATTGAACTTGCAGAATAACAATTACCTGCAAAACAATATG
>Ga0315320_10003682_pt1 | contig 12561 bp, 13 predicted proteins | sample M140m21515metaG_FD_203458 | JGI IMG/M metagenome (GOLD analysis project Ga0315320, IMG submission 203458) | Ammonia-oxidizing marine archaeal communities from Monterey Bay, California, United States - M1 40m 21515 | ecosystem: Environmental > Aquatic > Marine > Coastal | place: USA: California...
GGAGCCCAAACACCCCTCACCATGTCACACTTCAACCTGGACTCTATGGTGAAGTTCGTTGCCGGTTGCCTCCGATCTCTATAGGTCGCGGGCATGAGTCAACCCGCCATTCGCATCGCTGCACTGTACAAGTTCGGACAGATTGCCGATCCGGAAGCGCTGCAACAGGTTCTCAAACCCGTCTGCGTGTCTCAGTCGGTATGTGGCACGCTAATCGTGGCTGAAGAAGGCATTAATGGCACCATCGCGGGCCCTCCGGCCGGCATCGAAACCATCCTCAACACCATCCGAACCATACCGGGCTTTGCCGACATCGAAATCAAGGAATCGTGGTCAGAAGAACAGCCATTTTTTCGAATGAAAGTTCGTCACAAACCCGAAATCGTCACGATGGGCACACCGGGTGCCGATCCGCGAGAGCAGGTCGGTCAATATGTGGAACCCGAAAACTGGAATCAACTCATCGCGGAACCCGGCGTGATCCTCATCGATACCCGCAACCATTATGAGTCCCGCATTGGTACCTTTGAAGGATCGACGCTGCCAGACACCGAGAACTTTCGGGACTTCCCAACCTGGGTGAAAGAGAACCAGGAAAAACTGAAAGGGGCCACAAAAATCGCCATGTTCTGTACCGGCGGAATTCGATGTGAACGAGCCTCTTCTCATATGCTCGAAGAAGGGTTTGAAGAGGTCTACCACCTGCACGGTGGCATTCTTAAGTACCTCGAGAACGTCGACGAATCCGACAGTTTGTGGACGGGTGAGTGCTTTGTGTTCGATCAACGGACTGCGGTAAAACACGGGCTGGTCGAAGGAGACTGGGACATTTGCTACGCCTGTCGTGAACCCATCAATGACACCCACAAGGCATCCGACGCATACGTAAAAGGGGAGTCGTGCCCCTTGTGTGTCGACAAGACCACCGACGAGCAAAAGCAAGGGTTTCGAGAACGCCACAAGCAGGTGAAGTTTGCTGCCGATCGGGATGAGCAGCACATCGGCACCCCGCTGAAGAGACATCAATAAGTGGCCACGCTCTTCTCGTTTCGTCGGTGTCCGTACGCCATCCGCGCACGCATGGCTCTCGCTGTCAGTGGTACCGAGTTGGATCTGATTGAAGTATCGCTCAAAAACAAGCCCGAACGAATGCTGCAGATCTCACCCAAGGGAACGGTTCCCGTGGTCGAACTTGATGACGGCACGGTGATTGATGAAAGTCTCGACATCATGCTCTGGGCACTCAACAGGCAGGACCCAAAGGGTTGGTTGGGACTCAACGAAGCCACACTGACTGAAATGTTGGCGCTCATTCAAGAAAACGATGGGGACTTCAAGCATCACCTCGACCGCACGAAGTACGCGATTCGATTCGAAGGCGCGGACCCAGAAGTTCACCGACAATCGGCCAACGGATTTCTGGATACACTCGCCGATCGCCTCAGCCAGCACCCGTACCTGATGGGCCAAACGCCCGTATTGGCCGATTGGGCGATTCTGCCTTTTATCCGCCAATTCGCCAACATCGACCGGGAGCGATTCAACGAAACCACTCACCCAAAACTCGGTGAATGGCTCGATGAAGGCCTTTCCAGCGATCTCTTTCAAGCCGTTATGAAAAAGGGTTCTCGCTGGGCTCAATGACTCACGAAGTACGCCCGAATGGTGAGGGCGTGACTCATGCTCTATGATGGCGACTCTCACAGACGATAGGCAATGCCATGGCGCTTTGGCTTTTCATGATCAGCTGTACATCCTTTCCCGGTAAAGCCGACGGCTCCTTTACGATTGAAATGAGGTACCAAGGATGGACACCCAACTCAGATGAGCGGGCCGCCATCGAAGAAGCGGCGGATCGGTGGGAGCGGGTGATCGTGGATGATTTGGTGGACGAAGAACTCTACATTTCTCAAGAAGCAGTCGATGATTTGGGTGAAACCCCTTGCTTTGCCGTCGAAGAGACCATCGATGATGTCGTGGTGTTTGTTTCGATTAATGACAACCAACGCACCTCGTTTGTCAGTCACGTCTGTACCCGACGAAGCGAACCTCCTTTTGAGACGAGTACCGGTGGCATCTGGCTCGGCACACCCGCACTCGATGGCGGGACCTTCTTTAATGAACTTCACGATTCAGTGACCCATGAAATCGGACACGTTTTGGGGCTGCGCGCTTCCGCATGGAATCTCGACATCGATGGAGACGGTATCTGGGAGCGAAACCTGCTGCCCGATATGCCGGAGTGCGGAAATGAACCCATTCACTATGTGGGACCACTGGCCAACAGTATCTACCAAGATTTGGGCGGAACGGGTCAACTCCCCATGGAAGATCAGGGGCAAACGGGAACCGCCTGTGAACACTGGGATGCCGGGGTCCTCGATGGCGAAATCATGACCGCATTTGGAGGATCAGAGAGAGCCATCAGCGCCATCACAGTGGGGGCCATCGAAGAGCTTGGGTACGGCGTATCTATCGACAATGCAGAGCCCTATGAGTTGCCCTAATATTCGCCATGAACATCCAAATGAAACCCCACAGGAACGAAATACTGTTGTGGCGTGTTCCACGTGTGAGATGAATACAGCACCCTCCATACTCCAGGAGACACAATGTGGTTCCTCCAACTGTGTTTGAGCATGGCGCACGCATGGAATGAGCCCGCCATTGCCAGCCAATGGTACGTGGTCAACGACTCGGTCATGGGCGGGATATCGCAGTCTTCCGTCACCGAACATCCAGACGAAGGCCTGGTATTTAGCGGAGTCCTTTCCTTGGAAAACAACGGAGGCTTTGCATCAACACGCACTGAAAAGCTCCCCGCCGATTGGTCCACAGCATCCGCCCTCCAGATGAAAGTCGTGGGCGATGGACGAAGCTACATCGCCACGGTTCGCACCCCATCCCGCGCACTTCGTCGCGTCTACTACCGACAAGCATTCGACACCACCGCGGGCACAGAAACCACCATCACCCTGCCCTTGGAAAACTTTGAAGCCTACACCTTTGGGCGGCGGGTACCCTCCGCACCCTCTCTCGCCCAAGCACGGAGCCAAATCGGATCCGCGGGCATCATGCTGGCCGACAAGAACGAGGGTCCCTTTTCATTGAGGATCCTGAGTCTCTCTACCGTAGCGGGTGAAGTCACCACCACTCCACAAGCACCTTCGGCCCGCAGGGCCTTGATTCAGGCCATTGAACGGGGTGTGCCTCTATTCAATCAAGGGGATGCAGACCGGTGTGCCGATGTGTACGCAACCACCCTCACCACCTTGCTATTGGCCGCGCCGGACACCCTCACCGAAGGCCAAAGACAGCGCTTCGCCATGGCCCTTCAAGAGGCGCAACGGACCGAATCGGATGTGGATCGAGCGTGGATTCTCCGCCGGGCCATCGATGCCTCTGGACTCGCCACACCCTGAGTTCGACAGGCTCCCTAGGGCTTCTCAGGTTCACTCGTCCAAGGTATTTCGACTCAGTCGCTGCCACACATCCGCGCGCTCACGCCAAAACGGCGCCACGTATGGCTCGGACACACGCATGGTTTGACCGAGCACGGGGACCAACAACGGGATTTGGCGTGCGTCACCAACCTCCAACAGACGAACCACGGGCTGGTCCCACCGGTGCGGTGCGAGGTTGAACGTTCCCCAATGGACCGGAAACATCAACCGCCCCTCCACTTGCTCGTGCATGGTCAGTGCTTCGTCGGGGCCCAGATGAACCGAGCCCCACGCTGGATCATAGGCACCAATCTCAATCATGCTCAGATCGAATGGCCCCAATCGAGAACCAATCTCTGAGGCTTGTGGAAAGGGTCCTGTGTCGCCCGAGAACCACACCCGATGGTTCGGCCCCATCACGGCCCAACTCGCCCAAAGCGTTCGATTTCTGTCCGTGAGGCCTCGTCCACTAAAATGTCGCGCCGGGGTGCACACCACCCGCACATCACCCACAAGGGTCTCATCCCACCACTCGAGTTCGGTGATGTACGCAGGGTCCACACCCCAGGCTTCCAGATGGGCCCCCACACCGAGCGGCACGATGAACCGAACCTTCCGCTCGACCAAAGACACCACCGTGTGCATATCGAGATGGTCATAGTGATCGTGACTGATCACCACCGCATCGATCGGTGGCAGATCGTCGACATGCACGGGGACCGGCTGAAAGCGAGCGGGCCCCATGAACTGAAAGGGAGATGCACGCTGAGACAACATTGGATCGAGCAACACATTCACGCCATCAAGCTGCAACAACACGGAACTGTGCCCAAGCCACGTCATCTTCAGCTCATCTGTACTTGGGGCGTTGAAGTCTGGTTTCGCAAACGGCAAGCCCACTTCTGGTTCTTGACCTCCACGGAAATACCGCCGCATGACCGGAAAGAACTGCCGATTCAAACCAAGACTGGTTGGGATCAAATTTTGGGCTTTTCTATCCTCAAACAGGGGGGATGCATCAATTCGCTGCAGCCGCTCTCCTTCGCTTCGGGCACCAAAAGGTGGCAACCGTTCTCCAGCCAACGCAATGCCCGTGAGCGCGATTAGCCCCGCAATCACCCAGATTCTCTTCTTCATGCCCACCCCGTTTCGCCCCCCGGCAAGTTCAGTCCGGGCACAACACATGCTCTCTATTCGATGCCGAGCTCTGCTTGCTGCGCTGGGACAATGTAGGCATCAAAAAACCACGATGAGAGGGACTCGAGGCTCAAGAAAAAGCCGATACCCAACACCACAATGAGCAGGCCCAACAAAATAAGGTTTTTTTGCTGACGCTTGGGATCGATCGCACATTGATTTTGCTGTTTTCGATACACCCAAAATCCTGCACATCCGACCACGACAGCCAAACCGCGCAAGACCCAGGCTCCCACACCTGCGGAACCATCGGATTCATAGAAGAAGTCGGCAAACGAAATCGCGTAGGTGCCGCCCATGATGCCCATCATGAACAACACCATGGGGGCCACACAACACAGCATACCGGTGAGCCCCGCCGATGCGGCGACCTTGAGCCCCCACTTCAACCAACTCGGTGGCGATGGCTGTGCTGAAGAACTCATGTATCTCCCGTTACCTGCTCATTGTGACACACAGCGAAGCGTTTTCATTGCACTCGAATCGTCCCGAAGAGCCCATCACGCGTGCATGATGGGTTCGAGGGCCAAAATAAATCCTTCTGGATCTTCGTTCGAACTCGAAACCGTGTCGCACCGCATGCCCATCAAACTCACCGATTTCTCTCGGAGTGTCATCTGTACAACCCCACGGGTACTGCCGATCAGTCCGAGCACATCCCGAAGATTGACACGGAAGCCAAGACCGTTCCACAGCGCCCACGAAACAGACTTCACCGAGCTCAGATCACCACGAGGGATGATGGTCTTATACAGACCAAAATGCACGCGAAGTTCAGCGTCGGACACCTCCACAATGCAGTTGGAGGGTACCGCTCCGGTGAGGAACAGTAGAACCCGAACACCCGGACTCATACGAACTGAGAACCGATCCAGGACTGACTCCGACCTGTAGGGGTCAAAGTAATCCCAAAGCCATCGATTCATTCATCGCAGGAGGTTCCAATCCAACCACCGAAGAGTTCATGCTGGGCGTCGCGTTCTTCTTCGGTGAGCATCTCGTCATCGATGCTACCGATACACTCGCCTTCTTCGATGACCACATCCTCATCCATGGTGCTGCTCCAGAATGTGGCCTCACCATCCGCCACTTGGATCTGAACGTCCCCGTACAGATCAAGCAATCGGAGTTCAGGTGTGTCAGATTCTGCAAAGCGGACACCGAGGGTGTCGCCCAAAAACAAGTCTGGAAGATCTTCAAATGCATCTTGGACCGAATCCCACGCAAAGCTGATTTGTGCTTCAAAATCGGGTGAGAAAACCAGGCTCAAATCCTCCGTCTCCAGAGCACCCAACTGAACATCAAGCATTCGGCCATTGTCTTTGTTGAGGTCCAGTTCAATGATGGGTTCTCCATCCACCGTCACTGTAGTGGTCGCATCCCCGAGGCTCACCCCGGTGAATACAAATGCGTCCTCAGTGCCGTTGTAGGCCAAGGAGCCTGTCACACCCGGTACAGCAATCACCATCGCATCATCGACTTCTGGTGGTTCTGTGGGCTCGGTGGTTTCGTCCCAGCACTCTACTTCACCGGTCTCTTCATCGGTTTCGCACACTGTCTCGGTCTCTCCCTCATCGTCATAAAACATGTCCACAATCATCTGCCACGGCAGACCGGCTTCCATCGGATCGATGGCCAGCGAACCATCGATGGTCATGGCTTGCCCATCAACGGTGATGGACCCGGGTGCATCCGCCTGACTCATCTCCAATGACAATGGCTCTTGGTCATCCGTGGGCTCGATGTGGATGTCTTCGATCACCACAAAACGGGCGGTGTAGATCTGGGCATCATTGCGACGCACTTCTACGCCCACAGATCCTTCCATGGTCTGAGGAAGCTCAAAGTCTTCCGCACTGATAAACACCTCGACCAAGGTTTTGAGTTTGCCCATGTCGATGTGGGCTGAAATTTGGTCGTCGTGAAGCTGTAGATCGAGCACCTCAAGCGCAGAACTTCCAACGGTGAAGGACAGATTGACGTCGCCAATGTCATCGGAAGTGATTGTCATACCCAGTGGATTGGCGTTCAGTCGCTCCACACAGTTCGCTTCGTCTTCTGCGCGTTCAGCCACATCTTCTTCGCTCTCATCCTCTTCCGCCTCTTCCTCACAAAATACAGCGGGATCGACCGCATAGGCGATCGATAAACCATCATCGGCCACAGTCGACATGGGCTCAAGCATCATCGTGTCGACCATCATCTCGATCATACCATCTCTCATTTCAGTCAGATCGATGTCGAAGCCGTCATCTTCGCCGTCTTTGGCACCAGGTTCAACGGGCTCTTCCGCTGGTGCGGGCGGCTCATCGTCTTCCTCATCTTCTCCAAACAACAATTCATATAGATTGTTGACCGCTGCAGAGTCTTCCAGAAAATCGATGGACTCCTCGAGTCCATCCATGTGCAGTGTCAGGTTGTCCCGTACCGTTTGAACCGCACGTTCATGGTCGATGCCAATTGGATCACCCTCCGGGTTTCCGGTTCCAGGACCATCACCAGGTCCTGCAGTGTCATCGGACCCGCCTGCATCAGGATCGGTATCGGTATCGGCATCTGTCGCTGCATCTGTGGCAGCTTCGCCCGTATCAGCGTCCGCTTTTTCACCGGAACACCCACCGAGCATGGTCGCAAGGGCCAGCACCCATGCCAGGGACATCCAAGGGGAAGCAGAGTGAGTAAATGTACGCATTAGAGCCGTCCTGTTTTTGAGCCTACTGCAGGCTTATATCCTTTGAGTTCTGCCAACCAATAAGAGCCTTCATCTCAACAGTACTGCCAATCTCCGGCAACCCTATTAGGTCCAACAAAAAAGAGGAATCCTATGATGATCGGCTTGGTACTTGGTGCATGGTTCACAGCAACTGTCGCACACGCAGACCCTCCCCCACCGCATGTGGCTGCCCTGTTCTCACAGGGAGAAACCCGTATTGCCCCCAGCGGCACGGCCACGATTCACCGCATCGCCGGCAAAGAAGAGGGCGCCAAGAACGCTTTTTTTGGGCTGCTTGAGATTCAGCCCGGCGCCACAGTACCGCTGCATCGGGATGCTACCGAAGAGTATCTGTACGTGGTGACAGGCCAAGGCAATCTGACCATCGATGGTGTCACCACAGCCATCAAGGCGGGCTTTGGCGTGTTCATGCCGGCCAATTCCGAGGTGACCTTTGAAGCCACTGGAACTGAACTCATCCAAGCGGTTCAGTTCTTTGCGGGTCAAGGACCGGAAACCAAGTACGACCAATGGACCGTGAGTACCCCCTCTTCACAAGAAGGCTAGTCCACAGAGGATGTGAACGATGCCGTGCGGCCCACCAACGCCCCGAGCCCCAGACTCATGGCAGACAACACCCACAACACCCCTGCACCAAAGAACGCTTCCCCATCGGGTTCTTCAGCCAAGATCATGCCCTCAAATGCCACCACAACGCCCAGCACAAGCTGGATGGCACAGACGGCGTACAGGGCCCAAGAAATAAGGGCACTCCACCGCACACCGATGGGGCGAAGAAGAGAACCCACACCCGCCGTCCAGACGGAACAAAGAAGATACACGCACGCCGTTGCAAGATAGCCCTCGACCGAGCCGCCCTGTTCATCCGCCACGCAGGTCTCACACAGCAAACCAAGACCCACAAGCAGGCCCACCATGAGCAACCCGCCCACCGTCGCCAAGTAGAGCAGAGAGTGTATGAGGTCGGTTCGATTCATCTCGGCTCCAGAGGCGATGGAGCAGAAACCCTAACCCGGAGCATCACGGCCGCGGGTTGACCTCTTCCACCTCAGCGGGTGGTGAATCATGCTCAGCGGCGGGTTCCTCTATTTGAAGCGTGAACCAGCGGAGTGACTGCCCACCCAAAAGCCCCGCCCACAAGGACGGTCATCGAAACATACCCGCTTCATCGGTGTGTCCATCATGATGAACATCAACACACCCGTCACAGACCCAGCGGACCGATCAGCACGTCAAAACGCATGCACCCTTCCCGAGGGTCACTGAAACCCAATTGGTTCCTTCCCCCAAAAATGAATATCGGGCAAATTATTAGGTTGTCGGTTGGAAACTACTTGGCGGCACCGATCAGCTCCGCACGATCTTTTGGCTGCTCAAAGTAAGCATACATTTTCCGTAGACGCTGAAGGTAGGGCTCGGTGGGTGGCTGACCAAGCACACTGTGATCCGCTGGAAAATGGACCCAGACTTGGGTGGAACCCAAGTCTGGGTCGACTTCTTCATGGTGTTTCATCGCCAATATTGCCGGCGCTTCCGAGAGCGTGGCGACGGCATCGGTCAACATCAAATACTCATTGCTATCGATGGAATTCTTCAACAATCGGTGGGCTCGAATGACCTCTTGTCCGGCAATCTCCCGGAAACTCGCCACCTTCTTCACCAAAAATGGGCCGTAGTGCACAATGGCTTTCACCTTCAGCTGTTCCATTTGGCTACAGCAATCGCACAGACAGGTTTGGCAAAATACAATCTCTGCGATCCGCTGATGAAAGACCGTAAAGATGTCTTGGAGTCGGGCCACCAAGTGCCGTGAAAATGTCTCTGTGTCTTCAACGATGGCGGTCATCAACACCGCATCGCCCTCCAGCTTTTCTGGATGCAACAAGTCACTTGTGGCATGAATCATGGCCTCGAGAAGATCGGTCACGACCTGTTCTCCATGCGCCTCCGTGGTCTCCCGAAAGTGCGTTCCAACCACCGGAACATGACGCAAATTATGAGAGCGAATGTAGCGGGTGTAACCACTGATATCGAGCAGAACGATGAAGCCTTCGACCTCTTGCATCAGACCACCTCTTGGGTTGACTTTGGTGCCACAGAATAGCGAAATACACCTGGAATTGCTGAGTGTCAACGTGGAAAAAGACCGATCAAGAAATGTACGAAAACCAGCGCGTTAAGCAGCCAAGCATGCCAATAGAGCCCAATGGTCACATCAAACAGGTCGAGCGCTATTACCAGCGCAATACCGAGGCATTTCTGCGCCTGGGAGAGAATGAGGGTGTTCCCGCAATCCACATTGCCTTGTGGCCAGAAGGAACGGAAACGGTGGCGGAAGCCATGGAGGTGGCCCATGAATTGGTCTTGGAACGCATCCAAGACCTGCCCCTTCTCAGGGTGGCCGATCTGGGCTGTGGAATGGGCGCTGCCCTGGTCCACCTCGACCGGCATCTTTCCGAAAAGGTGGAACTGTACGGCCTCACCCTGGGAACCCCCACCCTTGGGTCAAACACAAGTGAGCGCATCCAGATCCAACACGGCGACTTCCACGAGGCCGACACATTGCTGCCTCCGTGCAGCGCGGCTTTTTGCATCGAAGCCATGGCCCACTCCAACGAGCCTGAACGATTCTTTGCCGCAGCCGGCCGGCTCCTCGAACCTGGCGGCCGCCTTATCGTTATCGACGATGTGGTGATGCACACAGAGACGCCATCGACCGCACTCCAAACCTACCGGGCCCATTGGCTGGCTTCTGGAGTACGGCCACTTGGCGAGCTGACCCGCTGGGCTGCGAATGCGGGACTCACGCTCACATTCAGTAAAGATCTCACACCATGGATCCGCTTGGGTCGGCCGCGGGATCGTTGGCTACGCTGGACACGCCCGCTGTGGGGATGGTTGTCTCATACCTCGCAGTATGCCAAGTCACTCTCTGGCGGCGATGCCCGGCAGCGATGCCTTGAGACCGGAGAGACCCAGTTCCAGATTCTTGAGTTCGTGCGGGAATCAGTAGAATAGGACTCAGATCGCCAAGTCGGAACACCAGATCGGAAAGGTGGTGGGTGTGACGTCAACGGGCACATCTTGGGTCGTGTCATGCATCGTGGTGATGGTCGCTTCTCCCCATGCGATGTCTTCATCGAGGTAATCCACCCGAACCAGCACCTCACTACCGTCGGAACCATCTGACTTGTAAGCAGAGTCGCCGCTCGTTCCTCCCGCCTCTTGTTGCAACTTCACCCGCACAGTTCCATCATTCGAGGAGTACGATCCCACGCCATCAAACACACTCATCGCCTCGATAATCATCACATAGACATGACTGCGATCTTCATTGCGCCAAAACATCCGAAAATTGGTCGAACCACGGTAGTGACTGCACGAGGGAAGGTCGAATTCAAGACTCGTACCGTCGGAAAAACTCACCGTGAATGGACCTGGATTCGGTGGCATATCAGCGGGGGTCAGTACACCATCTGAACCATCATCGGCCGAACCGTCGACCTCCTCTTCAGTCCCAGCATCGGGGTCGCCATCGGCATCCGAGTCTGCTGCCCAACCAGCGGTCGAACCAGAAGACCAGTTCCCGGAATCGTCTGAAGGTTCGGACTTTTCTTGCCCGCTACATGCCAGAAAAAGCGGTCCAAGAACGTACACCAGCGAAAATCTCAGGCCCATACAAGCTCCCATTCTACAATCATTGCAGCCAACGCAGTGAGTAACCGATCTCGAAATCTGTCTCCGTGATCGCACATATTTGCTGTGGACACGCGTAGTCTCTACCCGACACTGAGTCGCCGCATCCCAAAGCGATTCCCACCTCGCTGTTGTTCATCCTCCGATGTTTGGGGTTATGGCAACCGCACGCGAGAGTGGCGGAATTGGTAGACGCGCTGGATTTAGGATCCAGTAGGCTTGTCCTGTGGGGGTTCGATTCCCCCCTCTCGCACCCGCCGACCCTATCAGGGATTGTACGCTGGACACATCATGGTTTAACGCGTCACTGTGACGACATTTCACCCACGGTACGACAGAGAAAAAAACCTGCCTCACCTGTTGTAATTAATGAAAGTGTAGTATAAATCTCCACTATTTCGGAGTTTCACATGTTTGGTTGGCGTACGGTTTCACTCTTTTCTCTGGCGCTACTCCCTGTTCTCGGGTGCTCCACAACCAGTGACTTCGCTGAAGAATTGCATGGTGACTGGTATACGGAAGGCTCATGTGATGTGGTCAAAATCTCCGCCGAGGAGACCACGGGGAAAGTCTGGTATCTACGCGGCGCTACAGATGGCGGGCGGGCGGCCGTCGACGGAAGCCCACTCGACACCATAGAAACTGCGGCGGCCAAAACGCAAAAAGCTCCCACCAAGGTGGGTAAAAAGACAGGAAAGAGCGCGAAGAAAAGTGGGCCACCCTCATCGGGCGCCAAGAAAGCCGCACCCAAAGGCCCAGACAAGGCGGCCAACAAAGAGGCCACCGCGAAACCATCCAAAGAAGAGATGGTTCAGCTTAAAATCGATGAGAACAACGCGCGCATCGCGACGCTGAAAGCCGAAGAACCACGATGGTCTCACCAAAACTTCTCTCTCAAGCTCGACTCTGCACAAAAAGAAATCAAGGCTGTGGGAGACAAGCGCATCGTTCAATTCGATGGAATTTTCGTCAACGGCGAAGGGTGCAAGGGAACAGCCACTCTCTCAGGTGAACGCTTGGTCTTTGCCTTCGCACAAAATGTTGAACTCGACAGTGCTGGCAAACCAGACCAGTCATTGTGCAGCAGCAGCTTCAATCTGTTCTCCAAGAAACCGGAGTCCTGTACGCTGCCAATCGAGCTGGGCAAGGCCGAAATCACGAAGGTGAAGAGCCTCCTCGCAGAAAACAAAACGGCATTACGCAAACTGCGCAGCACACCCGGTTCCAAGGCCACAGCCGATAGCTATCCACATGCATGCAACGACCTTGACCCGAAGCTGCACACCAAGATTGTCGGGGCCAAGGGTCAATGCGCACCCAAACGTCTACTGGCACTCACACGCGCGGGCTGGATGGTTGAAGACTTCACCAATACCCCGAGTCGCTTTCACGACAGCAACGAAATGTCGCACCTGCTGGGACCAAAAAAGGAAATCGGGGAGAAGACAAACCTCTCCAGCGACAAGCGGAAAAAGAACGCCTCTCGCATCA
>Ga0315320_10003683_pt1 | contig 12555 bp, 8 predicted proteins | sample M140m21515metaG_FD_203458 | JGI IMG/M metagenome (GOLD analysis project Ga0315320, IMG submission 203458) | Ammonia-oxidizing marine archaeal communities from Monterey Bay, California, United States - M1 40m 21515 | ecosystem: Environmental > Aquatic > Marine > Coastal | place: USA: California...
GGCAAAGATACCAAGGCATGGTTTTCATAACCCATACTTTTCATATATGAAGGCAGCCATAAGTGAGGAATCATCGCCTCGAAACCCGCTTCATCTACGCCCAAACGATCTTTAAATTTGTAAAGGTCGTGCTTGTAGTATTCTGAAGCATAGACTTCGGTTGGACTGCTATGTGGCACCAAGCCCGTAAGCAAGTTGTAGTGCGACGGTGCAGTCCAGCCGGCGTAAGAATAACGCTTTTCAACATTATGCAGGCCCCCACAAAGCTTGGCAATATTCTCGGGTTCGGCAGCCATGAATGAATCAAAGCGGCAAGAGTCGAGGGTAATTACGAACAAGTGATTATTCGTGCGTTTGTTTTTGAAGAGACCAAACATGTTTTATTCCGTTGTTTTTTCTATTAAGCGTTCGTTGGAGTGGCGTAAGACTCGATTAAGATATCTGCAACTTCAGGACGCGTGAATTCGGCAGGTGGACGTATGCCCCCGGCCAACATGTCACGCACCTTTGTTCCACTTAAGAAAATCTTATCTTCAGGTCCAGCAGGTGACGACTTCGTTGAAGCCATACCGCCAGTCAGCTTGCAGTAAAAGGCATGCTCGAAGAGAAGTGTTTCGATAAGGATTTCACCTTCAGCAAATTGCTTGAAGATATCCTGTGCATCGAAGGTGCCGTAATACGAGCCGACGCCCGCATGGTCACGACCGATGATGATGTGAGTACAGCCGTAGTTTTGACGGCAAACAGCGTGCAAAATAGCTTCGCGTGGTCCGCCGTAACGCATTGCCTGTGGGTAAACAGCAAGCATGGTGCGATCAAGTGGGTAGTACTTTGCCATTAGAGCGTGGTAACAAGCCATACGCACATCACTAGGGATGTCGTCTGCCTTAGTATCGCCAACCAATGGGTGAATGAGCAATCCGTCTACTTGCTCGATTGCAACCTTTGTGAGGTATTCGTGAGCGCGGTGGATTGGGTTACGAGTCTGGAATGCCACAACCTTGTCCCATCCCTTCTCGGCGAATGCGGCGCGAGTCATAGCTGGCGTCAAACGAAACTCGTTATGCTTCTCGTAAGTTGGCAGGTTTGCAACTTCGATGGAGCCCCCGACATATGTATCGCCAATTGAGTTCAAGTAATCAGATGCCGGATGCTCAGCATCGCCCTGATAACACTTAGTTAGCTCAGCAGCCTTATCTGGCTGGTATGCATCACTCACGGTCATCACACCATAAACAGAGCCATCTTCGCCAACCAAAGCGACTTCATCGCCGGCCGCAGCAGATTCGCCGTCTTTGGGTGACAAGACTACAGGCAGCGGCCACGCAACACCATTAGCGAGATGCATGTTGTCGCATACACCGTTGTAATCGTCGGCACCCATGAAACCATTTAGTGGGCTCATGGCACCTGTAGCAATCATTTCTAGGTCGCTAGCTTCGCGTGAGTTAAGAGTAATTTTCGCTAGGCCCTCTGCCTTAGCAAGTAGAGCTGTGCGTGCGTCACCTTCGACTACGCAATTTACAAGTGTTCCGCCGTGTGGAGCAATCATTTAATTATTTTTGGATTGGGTTAGGAGTGGTTTTAGAGATACCCGAGATTTTTAAGCTTCTGCCGAATGGCCGCGAGCTCGTCGGGTGAAAATTCTTGGTCATCTTTGGACTCCACTTCGCTCATAAGATCACGCAAAACGTAAACAATGAACTCGGTTGGCGAAGAAAACCCAGAGTTGGCTATTACCTGCTGTACTCTGCGATACAGAGGACGAGGTATTTTCACAGTGGCCTTAGATTCTTTTTGCATGGGAGTCGTAGATGACAAGAGTGCGATAGGTTACACGATTGGAGTGCAATAGGTGTACTTATCCCGCTTTTTTAACCCGTAGCATCAAATATCGGCCATTATCTCGGTAGTTTGAAGTGTTTTTGGGTTTTAATTGTGATTGCATGAAATTGTTGTAAGATTATTGCCAATAGGCAGTTCTGCCTCTAACCCTTAATCCAAATGCGACTTTCTACACTACTTTTAATTAGCACCTTTTTAGGGGCATGTTCTAGCGATTCTGCGCCAGTTTTCACTGATGTTAACACTGCAATTGACCAAGCGGACTCAGCAAAGAGCGCAGGCGACACTGATTTGGCCAAAGCCGGATATGAATACGCTCGCGATAATGGTGATGGCGACAGCCGGGCTGACGCCTTAATGGGCCTTTTTGAACTGGGCTGTGCTGGCGCTGACGATGACATGGCATTTGCCAATTTTGAAACACTTGCGTCTTCTCACGCCGAGAAACTAACTCAAGCCGAGCTAAAGCGCATGGTTGATCTATGCGTGACTAGCGCAACTGTCGAAACTGGCGACAGCATCATCGATTATGCGATGCAAGCTTTCCCCGAGATGAAAGACGATTTAACTAACCCAGCCACGGCTATCGAGAAGATCCGCACCGAAGGCCCCGGGGCTGACCTTAGTGGCCTTGGCTACGCTGGCGATTGATTCTTGTCGATTGAACAGCAAGCCGTCGAGATAGTTACTCAAACGCTGCGTGACAAACCCGCAGCTAATTTAATGTTGGCGACAGGTTCAACAATGGAGCCAGTCTATGCTCTGTTGCGCGGGGCTGATTTAGATTTCAGCCTAGCTAATACTTTTAATCTTGATGAATATCTAGATGGCAACCAATTTCGCGAGTTTATGGATGCTCAGTTGTTTGAACACGTGAATATCTGTGCGGAGAATGTGCACTTCCCTGCTATAGGTTATGACGCGTTAATTGCTGAAGCCGGCGGTATCGATTTGTGTATTTTAGGCATTGGCGTGAATGGCCACATTGCTTTTAACGAACCTGGCTCTAGCGTTAATTCGCGCACGCGGGTTGTCGAGCTTGACGTCTCTACCCGAGTGCGCAATTCGGAATTAAGCGGCGAAGAAACTCCGTCAAAAGCGATTAGCGCGGGTATTGCTACGATTTTAGATTGCAAACGAATAATTGTGATGGCCAGCGGTGAAGAAAAGCGCGAAGCCGTCAATAATGCACGCTATAGTGACATCAGTGATAAATGCCCTGCATCCTTCTTGCAGACACACTCTGATGTTACATGGCTAGTTTCCTAATCTTCGCACTCTGTTACGCACAGAATCTAAACGAACAATTCGACACCTTTAACTCGGCCCCGGTCGAACTATATGCCGAGTCGCCCTTGTTTTACAACCCAACCGCCATAGACGTCGATGATGACGGCAATGTTTGGGTAACCGAGGCAGTTAATTACCGACAATGGAGCGGTCGCAATCCTGGCCGCCACCATGATGCCGGTGATCGAGTTGTTGTACTACGCGATACCGACGGCGATGGCATTGCTGACAAGAGCATTGTCTTTGCTCAGAGTCAAGAGTTGGTTGCGCCACTGGGTATTTTAGTCCTAGAAGATAGAGTCTTAGTTTCGTGCTCACCGCATTTAATGGAGTACCGCGACACGGATGGCGACTTCGTAGCTGACGAGTCAAAAATACTACTTACCGGATTCGGCGGGTTCAATCATGACCACGGCTTACACTCCTTTGTAGAAGATGGTAATGGTGGTTTACTATGGGCCGCTGGCAATGCCGGCCCGCATGTTGTTAAAGGAACCGATGGAGTCTCGATTCGTAGCGGCTCCGTTTATAACGGCGGTGGCCCGGAGCACGCTGGCAACATTGCCGGATTAGTCAGCGACGATGGCCAGGCCTACACCGGTGGTTTAATCGGGCGCATGAACATCGATGGCAGTGGCGTTGAAATTTTGGCGCATAACTTCCGTAACAACTATGAAGTAGCGGTCGACAAATACGGCAATATGTTTACCGCAGATAATGACGATGACGGCAATCGCTCGTGCCGTACCGTAACAGTAGTAGAAGGCGGCAACTACGGATACTTTTCGACTAACGGTAAACGAAAATGGGATGCCGACCGTCGTCCAGGTGAAGACATTCAATCGGCGCACTGGCATCAACGCGACCCTGGTGTAATACCGCATGGCACAATCACTGGCGCAGGTGGACCAACTGGCGTAACCATGTATGAGCATGATGCCTTCGCGGCAATTAATGGTTATTTACTTAACGCCGACGCCGGGCGGAGTATCGTTTACGCACATCAACCAGTCATCAAAGGCTCCGAGTTGGTGCTTAAACAAGGCGCTTTGATTGAGGCTAAGCGTGATGGCGAGAAAGGCAGTTGGTTTCGCCCGAGTGATGTAGCAGTCGGCCCGAAAGGAGAAATCTATGTCGCCGATTGGTACGACCCAGGTGTAGGCGGTCACGCAGCGGGCGACCGCGAAGCATACGGACGCATTCTGAAAATCGTGCCTGTGCAGAAACCCGAGTGGGTCGCTTATCCTGAGCCTGATGCAGCACTTTCACGCGTGGCCGCTTTACGTAAGGCAATGCGTAACGGCTTTAATTACGAAATCATGGCAAAGTACGCGGCCGACGAATCGCCATTTGTCCGTGCTACCTGCGCGCGCTTGTTACGCAAAATTAAAGATGTGAATATGCGAATAAGCTTGCTTATAAAAATCGCGCGCACTATGCCCGATGGCGACCGCATGTATCTAGAATCAATCGGCATTGGAGCCGAAGGGCTTGAGGAAGATTTATTTCATGCCTTAAGTCGCATGTCTAGCTTTGGTTCACGTGAAAACTTTTTACGTATCGCCTGGAGATTGCATCCAGTTGAAGCACTTGAAACTTTAGCATGGTATGCGGTAGATGAAGATACGGCGCTAGAGCTGCGGCTGCTGGCCGTTGATGGCATTGCATTTATGAAGGAAGAAGTTGCAGCTGAAGAAATGATGAAGTTAGCTATGGGTGGCCCTTCGGATATTCGCCAGCATGCTAACTGGTGGTTAAAACACCGCGCGACTAATGCCTGGTCCAAATACGGCATCAAAAATGGTGCCGAAGCTGACTTGGCGAATGCTAAATTAAAGGCAGAGTCTGACATGTTCACTCCGAAAAACAATGTGCCGAGCTCTATAGACATCAAGACATCAACGCGACTTGGCAAAACACTGTGGCTCGAAGTTGTTGATTGTGATAATGGCAATTCAAATGACTGGGCGTCATGGATTCACCCTTTCTTTACTCTCGATGACGGCACGACGGTCAACTTAACTGACCTGAATTGGCAATCTGCCGAGACTGCTTGGGGACAAGTACGCCTCAACAAAAACTGCGAAGGCAAACCAATGATGGTTAATGGCGAAATAGTCAAGAATGGTATTGGCACTCACGCCAACTCTTTAATAAATTATACTATTCCCGAAAATGCTATTGGATTCGAATGCAAAATGGCTGCTGATGACGGTGGCGTAACGCAGACGAACTCGGCTACTTCACTCAAATTCAGAGTCTATATCGAAGAAGTTCGTGACCAGGAATTTATTGCACAGCAACAAAAAAATGCCGCGAACGGAAACCGCAAAGCTTTAGATCATCTTTTAGAGTCACAAGAAGGTTGTTTATACATAATCCACAACATCGCCATCGACGAATACATCGCCAACCGACTGAGCAATCATTCCGATCTAGCGGTGCGGGCCTTTTATGCCAACAGCAAGCCAGTTGCAAAATACGCTGCGGCGGCAACTAACGGTTCGGCGGCACGTGGGCAAGAATTATTTCGCGGGCGCGCTAGTTGTAGCAGCTGCCACGCCTTCGGTGAATTCGGCGGGAGCATCGGTCCAGACCTCTCGACCATTGGTAGCAAACATAACGATGGTTCTTTGGCGACAGCAATTTATGATCCACAAGACGCAATAGCCATAGGCTATGAAAATTGGATTATTAAACTCATAGACGGCAGTCAACTACTAGGATCTATTTTATCCGAAGGCAACGTGTACCTGATAAAAGACAGTGCTGGTAAACGGCACGCAATCGACAATGATGATATCGCAATCATTAAAGAAGTTAAAAGTTCGTTAATGCCAAGTGCAGAAGCGCTCAATCTCAGCGAGCAAGACGTTGCTGACATCATCGCATTCTTGCTTGAAGACAAAACAGCTCCGTCTTTTGCGAGCGAGATTAACTTGCTCGAGAATGGCTTGAACGATTTCGAGTTCCAGTTACCCGACGGCACTGACTTCAACGACGTTTGGCGCATTGAAGATGGCGTCCTTAAGTGTGCTGGGCAGCCGATTGGTTATATTTATACCAAGGAGCAATACACTGATTTCGAATTAGAGTTTGATTGGCGCGGTAACCCGCAGCTAGGCCCAGGGAATTCAGGAGCATTACTGCGCGTGCAGCCACCCCATAAAGTTTGGCCACGTTCTATTGAGGCGCAACTTATGTCGGGTAACGCGGGCGACATCTGGAACATCGACAAGTTCGGTATGCTTGTTGACAGTGATCGCACCTCAGGGCGGCGCACTGAAAATATGTTACCCAACAACGAAAAGCCACTAGGTGAATGGAACCACTACCGAATATTATTGGTGGGCGGCGACCTAACTTTAGAAATCAATGGCGACATTCAAAACACGGCGAGCTGGTGCGAACGCATCCCCGGGGCAATTGCTTTGCAATCGGAAGGTGCAGCTATCGAGTTTAAAAACATCGTCTTGCGTTTCTAAAAATAAATTGAACCACGTCTATGCTAGTGCCGTTGCACTTGTATAGATGAAGTTAATCCTGAAAGTTAGTGCTGCTGCAAGCTGTTCGTTAATAGCAGTGATGCAGACTCCGGTTAACACAGCAATAACTCCAGAGGCACTAACTTACTCGCCTGCTTACACTGCGAATAGTGCTGCGACTCAATTAACACGAGTCATAGAACCCGTACGCCAAGACATCAGGGAACGATTTGTCTTGACGAATACCCTCGATGAAGTATGCGTAGGCAGCGATACCTTCAATCTTGCCGGCCTTGAGTTGAAAGTCGAAGTCACTTTTCACCAGGGAACTTTTCACCAAACTTACACAGCCACCAATACCTTAAACCAACCTATCTGGTGGACAGGCTCTGAGAAACTATGCGGCGTAAAGAACTACCACGCAAAACTAGTTGACCGCGATCTACATGCCGTTGAATTTCCCGCGCGTCGAGTCTTGAACGCAAGCATCGAGCAAGAACATTTACAGGCTTGCGTAATGGTGCCAGGAGAACAACGTGTTATACACAACTCAATAGATGCCGAATACTTCGAAGGCGCGGAGGGTAAAGATATTTATTCATTGCGTTGGTGGTCGATAGTGCCTTTGCCAAACTTAAGCACAGAGAAGCAGCACTATGAATTTGCCGACATCTACGGCACCTTTCACCGTGATGGGAGCTTTGACTTGAGACTAGAAACTCCTTTTTGGGTCGATATGCCCGGCCTAGACAAGCCCGAGACCGCCCTTGCTAATCATGTAGAACTAGGGCGCACAAGCGAAGTGATTGAAGGTATGAGATTCGACAGCGTGTTGCACTACCAAGCTGGCGCCGTTGTTGAAACAATCACGACCACAAACATCAGCGGTGGTGGCTTGTACTGGCCTCAAAAAGTCAAGAGTCGTTTTTCGAGATACCCTCTAGGTTACACCATTGACCCAAGCCGCGACCGATCATGGATGGCGATGGAATTGCCGCTGATTTCAATTGGCTGCGGAGGTGGGAGTGGTGGTCGTTACGGACGCACGAAGCCTAAACCAGATGCGGCTGATCTCGACCGCTGGTTTGTTGCACCAGGGCAATCCTTTACTCATCAATCGTCAAGAGGATTTGACTCCGAACAATTTAGAGACTTAATTTTCGATTACGGGCGCAATGCTATTCGTGGAATTAGCCGGGTACGTGGTGCCGTACATACCGCGAATATCCCGCTGAACTACCCACCTGAATGCTTCCCTCACGAAGAAGGATGGCCGAGAATCTCATTTGAAGCTAGTTTTGATAAAGATAAGGGCTACTCTCATTTAAGATGTGAGTAATGAAGAAAGCTCTACTCCTCTTCTCTTTACTTTGTGCCGTTGCCTGCTCCACCGTGCCTGGTACCGGACGCTCGCAGCTTAACTTCATGAGCTCCGCTCAAGAGATGAGCCTTGGGGCACAGTCCTATCGAGAAATACTAAAAGGCGAACGAGTCATCAAGCAAGGCCCTGATGCGGCAATGGTTCAAGAAATTGGGCGGCGCATTGCTAAGTCGGCAAAAGAATATTTGCCTCAATCCGATGCCAACAAGTTTCGCTGGGAATTCAAGCTGATCGACGACCAGGCAATGGTCAACGCTTGGGCACTGCCTGGTGGCAAGACTGCTGTTTACACTGGATTACTTCCTATAACCGGCGACACTGACAGCCTTGCTATGGTCATGGGACATGAAGTAGCGCATGCCCTAGCTCATCATGGCGCCGAGCGCATGAGCCAAGGCGTCTTGCTGCAAATCGGCATGATAGGCGCGTCTGTTTCAATGCGTGACATGGATTACGAAGACCGCACCATGATTATGGCGGGACTAGGCCTTGGTGTGCAGCTTGGCGTGGTTTTACCTTTTTCTCGCGACCACGAAAGTGAGGCGGACGAAATCGGCTTGATGCTTGCCGCGAATGCTGGCTACAATCCTGAAGCTGCCATTGGTTTATGGGAGCGCATGGGTGCGAGCGGCGAAGAACCGCCAGAGTGGTTGTCTACTCACCCAAATTCTGAAACGCGCATTCAACGATTGCGCGAGTTGATGCCGAAAGCGATGGCTCTTTACCGCGAAGCTGCGATTCAATGAAAAAAATAGGCATAGATGTTGGCGGGACAGCAGTCAAGATTGGATACTTTATTGACGGCTCATTGATTGAATGCAAGCGCTACGCTCAAATTGACAACCTCGATGCCTTTCGCGAGCTGTTACGGCATTCAGATATCACTACTTTTATCGATGATAGTTTTATAGGTGCTGGAGTTGGCGTACCAGGGGTAGTGGATGGCAACTGCGTTCAGGACTGTCCAAACATCAAGTGGTTAGAAAAAATAGATATGGTCAGGGTGTTGGCTGATTCACTAGGTGAAAATTACAAATACAACCTAGACAACGATGCGAATGTAGCTGCGCTTGGTGAATCTGTGGCTGGCGCGGGCATCAATCACCCTTCGTTTGCCTTTATAACGATTGGCACCGGAATTGGCGGTGGTTTAATTGTCGACGGCAACATTTATCATGGGCCTGGCGGAATGGCCGGAGAAATCGGTCATATAGGAACGGGTCATTCATTAGCATGTAATTGTGGCGCAATCGGTTGCGTTGAAGCCATCGCAAGTGCTAGTAATATCGAAAAGCGCGCTCACGGGAAACCCCTACCCGAAATCATAGAAGCGGCCAAAGGTGGCAATCACGATTCTATTCAACTACTCAAAGAAAGTGGTGCAGCCCTCGGCGAGGCCATTTCACAGATAGCCCTATTACTTGATATCCGCGTGTTTGTGTTTGGCGGTGGTGGTGCTCCGTGTTTAGAAATGTGGCAACCCTATATCAACAAAGTCATTGACGCGCGCTGCTTCGGCCGTAGCTCCGATGATTTTACAGTTATCCAAGCACGCTTAGGCAATGAAGCCGGCGTTTGCGGTGCAGCTGCCTTACTTGGTTAAAGTAAAAGGCCAGCCCTCAAATTGTTGTGCGTCCTTGGCATTAGGATTCACCCAACGCGGCCAGCATTCGAAGATGACATCGTCGCCGAAACGAATGACTCCATAACCAGGCATGCGGTCGTAAAGTGACGCAGGTTCAAGACCGGTGTTAATCGGATTAGCCACAGCGATTACTGTTATCGGGTTTCCAAAGCCATCGATGAAATCGCCGGTGTAGTGCGGCTCCCCAGGCACAGCGTTTTTACCCCAGAGCGGCGGCCACCAACGACGCGGCCAAGTATTCGCCATCGCCGGAGAAGTAAACACGACCGATCCAACATCGGTATAGCGCAACAAACTTCCCAGATGCTGATCACCAGCAAGATGGATAGCATCCGCATCGCCGATTATTTGCACGGCGCGATTACGTGCTGACTGTGGCCACCCACCGGAGTCGGTATCGGCGGCAAATTTATAACCTTGTGGGTACTCCCCTTTTTCTGGGGTTGGAAGACTCGGCAGCACACTGCCGCTCATTGACTTTTCAGGCAAGGTCGCCAAATTACAAAAAGGTGTTTGCGACAAAACTACTTTTTGATAATCACCGTCTTTGCGGCTAGCCCATTGTGCCAAAAACTTTTCTTGACGCTCACCTAGCAACTGTGCGCCTGGCACATCGGCATCACGCGGATCGTAGCCTGCTGCTTGAGCCCATCCGTTTTTAAATTTTCCGTCTGGCACCACGTCACTTGCAGAATCTTTAAACTGCCGATCTGAGACAACAGCGAAATCGACATTGGCATATTTGAAGTCAGTGAAGTAAACGCTCATGCCTGATTCACATTTTCTCTGGTCGATACCGCGCGGCAAATGACCTGTTTGCGTTTCATGCACTACGTTGACGAACTCTATCGCATGTACATAGCCACCAGAGTCTTGAGCCGTCAACCCGCGCGACTTGTCCGGCTTCGCAAGACGTCCGCCAGCTCCCCAGAGGTTTCCTTGGTAGATGTCGTGATCATCGGGGATGCTCACGCTTGGCAAGTTACGCGTCAGTTCACCCAGCGACCAATAAAAGCGATACCACTTATAAAGGTAGTCTTTAGTCAGTTTGTCAAGATTGCGGTTATCAACGGGGTCGATATCACCTTCATAAAGTTGGTCGCCAGCGAAATACAGCATATCGACTTTTTGTAACTGCACATTGTCGACAATCTCTTGATGCGGAAACCAAATAGCATCTGAATTCCATTGCAAATCACCCACATAATGCTTCAAACAATTGAGTGATGCCAATGCAAAATCCTCTTGCGGTTCGGCGGCAAATTTACCGTGATAAGCGTAATCAGCGAATTCTTCGGCATGCAACACAATTTTAAATGGCTGCTCGTTCTTAAAATCACGGCTAAGCTCAAACAACATATTCCATGACACATTTTTCAATGAAGATGTACTCGCTACATGCCATTTACCCTGTTCTTTTATAAGCAAATCAGCCGTGAGATTAGCATAGTTTTCTAAAGGTACGAGTTGTGCATTCAAACGCACTCGCCCCGCCGTTTGTGTATATTGCAGCCCGACTACAGGGCCGAAATCGTGATTGCGCTGCTGGCTGCCTAGCTCGCCAGAGTTGGTGAATGTACTAAAGGCATAGCCAGCTCCGTCAGCACCTAAATGCGAAACCAATCCAAACAAGCCATCGATTTGGTGATGTGCAATGCCAGTGGCAGTGCAAGTAGACACCACTGTGTCACTAGTCCCTTGGTATGAAGTTAGCGTCACGGTTGCATCCATATCATTGACGTCGACATCAACTTGCAAACGCAATGCTCCGTTTGAGGCCGGCTGAATAAGGCTTTGCCCTAGACACAATTGCTGCAGCTCGCCTTCTTTCAAGGCGCCCCCGATGGACCAGCGACCTGTTTTTCCATTAGATTGCGAGTTGTCGTACAGGGCGATGTCTCCGTTTAAATTTAATGTGGCCAACAATCCGCCATCAGTCGCCGGACGATGATGAACCTGTGCCGACAATCGATAATCGACATCATCACCACCCACACCCATAACGACTCCACCAAAGCCATCGTAAGCTGCAGAGTCTTTGGTGCCATCAATCATCACGCTAAAACGATGCGTCCCCACTTTGGTGCTCAAGCTTTGATCAAGAGTCATCAAAGTACGCAGCGGATACTTCTGAGATCCCTCGATACACTCCACGCTTTCGCCATTCAACTGCCAATCAGACAAGCGATTCGCCCAAGTCGTTGAACTAATCCAAGTGCGTGGTTTAGCGCTTAGCTTTTTTTTAGTGGGCGCTATCTCACGGATTTTAATATCGCGCCATTTAACATCCGTCACACCGCCGTTATGGACTTGAAAAGCAATAATGCCCGAGCTTAGTGTATCGTCGTAAACATCGCAAACGGGTACGCTGTTAATCCAGCTTTGAATATGACCGCCCACAGCCAAAATTCTAAAGTCAGTCCATTCCCCCAAAGTCATCGCCGCACGTGCAGCAGCATAACCATCACCTTCAAGTGGCTGTAGCCAACCCCGTCCACCTTCGTCGTATAAACCTCCAGTATAGGCGCGTGGCTTACCATCAATTTCAATTTGATAGCCACGCAGGCGATTCCCGTCCATTGCAGAGCGGATTTGGATACCACTGTTGCCGCCAGCGGTCATCTTTACTTGGCAGGTTAACTCAAAATCTGCGTAGGCGCGTGGCGAATGCAAAAATGCGTTTCCACCGCTGGCGCCAACGCCGTGAACGGTACCGTCGGTGACTGTGTAAGTAGCCTTACCTCCAACGTGGACCCAATCTTCGACTGAGTTTGCCGTTAGCTGTGCAACGAAATTAGTTTGCTCCTGCGGTGGCGACACACACCCAGAAAGACTGATGACAAGTATACTTAGCTTAGGTAGCATGCGTAAATGTTAACCACCCTAGCATTACTGTCTAGTATGTTTGC
>Ga0315320_10003685_pt1 | contig 12551 bp, 8 predicted proteins | sample M140m21515metaG_FD_203458 | JGI IMG/M metagenome (GOLD analysis project Ga0315320, IMG submission 203458) | Ammonia-oxidizing marine archaeal communities from Monterey Bay, California, United States - M1 40m 21515 | ecosystem: Environmental > Aquatic > Marine > Coastal | place: USA: California...
CTCCTCATCAAGGCGCTGACCACGATCGAAGGCGTCGCGATGTCGATCGATCCATCGTTCGACCTGATCGCCTTCACGCGTCCCTACATCGAGAAGCTGCTGAAGGGCCGATTCAGTCCCAAGGCCGTCGGTCGCCGGGCTCGGGAGGTCGCGATGGAGGTCCTGGGACTCGGGGAGACGCTGCCCGGCGAACTGTTGAACTTCCTGAGCCGCGTCCGGCGAAACCGGCTCCGGTTGCAGCTCGACGTCGTCGCGATCGAGGATCTGGTGGTCGGACTCGAGGACGCCTCGGAACGGATCGGCTACGCCCTGCTGATCTCGGCGCTGGTGATGGCCAGCGCGATCCTGGTGCTCGCCAGTCGAGGCGAGGGGATCGCCTTCCACCTCGGGGTGGCGGGATTCGTGGTCAGTGCGACGTTCGCGTTCGGGTTGCTCTTCAACAGCTGGCGGAACCGACGCCGGCTGAAGCGTCGGACCCGGGCGCTTCGCAAGGCTCGCGGCGACCGCCTCTGAGCCTCGGGTCAGGCCTCGGGAAGTTCCGGAAGATCTGGGTCCGCGGGGACGGGTTCGCCGGCGAGGGATGCCGCGATCCGCTGGGCGTGGATGTGGGAATTCTCGATGTAGACCTGGAAGCTTCCCTGCGTTCCGTTCACGGCGGTTCCGGCGACGTGCACGCCGGGCACGGTGGTCTGCATGTCGTCCGGATCGTGGCGAACCGCCGCATTCTCGCCGTGGAGTTCGCAACCGAGGGCTTCGAACAGCGAGCCATCGGCTTCGAAGCCGATCTGGAGCAACACGTCGTCGACGGGTTCCTCCGTCCGGTGTCCGTCCGAAACCCGTTCAAGCGTCGCGGAGCCGGGGCCGATCGCCACGATCCTGGTGCCCAGTCGGGCGTGGATCAGACCCGACCGGATGCACGATTCGATCTCCGGGCGGATCCAGTACTTGATCCGCGGATGGAGCGCGTCGCGATGGTGGACGATGGTGACCTCGGCGCCCGCCCGCCAGAGTCGGATCGCCGACTCGGCCGCGGAGTTCTTGCCGCCGACCACGATCACCCGGCGGCCGAAGCAGCGATGGGCCTCGCCGAGTTCGTGCGACACGAAGGGTCGATCCTCGCCGGGCACGCCGAGCCTGCGCGGGCGGGCGGTGCCCCCCACCGCCAGCACGATGCGTTCGGCTTCGACGATTCGTTCGAGTCCGCCGAGCGTCCGGGTCCGGGCTTCGAAGCCGTCGCCGATCGGCGTGATGGAGGTCACGGACTCGTAGGTCCGGACGGGAACCTCGAACTGCGTCACGACCGAGCGGAGGTATGTGAGGTAATCCTCCCGGGTCGCCTTCTCCTGATCGACCGTCACCAGCGGGACGCCGGCGATCGAGATCCGCTCCGGGCCGGAGAACCATCGGGTCCGCGGTGGGAAGGCGACCACCTGGGCGCCGAGCGGGCCCTGATCGAGGTTCAGGGTGTCGATGCCGCGACGCCGGAGCTCGATCGCGGTTTCGATCCCGATCGGTCCGGCGCCGACCACCAGCACCCGGGTCGTCGATCGCGCGAGCGGATCCGGGAGTCGGGAAGCGTCGTCGGCGGTGGTCATGCGTCGGATCCGGCGGAAGGTCGGGAGGAAGATCGCTTTGCGAATCCAAGACGATAGACTCGGAATCGTGCCGTTGCGAATCGCTCATGCCTGCATGGTCATCGCGACCGCGATCCCGGTCGCGGCTTCATCGTCGTATGCCGCGGCCGCGACCGACCAGCCGGTCTCCTTCAACCGGACCATCCGTCCGCTCCTGTCGAGGTGCCTGCCGTGTCACGGCCCCGACGAGGCGGCGCGGCTCGCCGGACTTCGACTCGACCGGCACGCGGACGCCGTCGCCTCACGCCGCCGCGGCGCCGCCATCGTGCCGGGCGACGGGGACGCCGGATCGCTGCTCGCGCGGATCACCAGCGAGGATCCCGAACAGGTGATGCCGCCGCCCGGTGCCGGAGAACCGCTCACCGCCGCGGAGATCGAACTGATCCGTCGATGGATCGAGGAAGGTGCGGACTACGAGACGCACTGGGCCTGGCGGCATCCGGAGGAATCCGGCGACGTTCCGACCGCGGGTGAGGCGTGGGCGAGACGCGACCTCGACCGCTTCGTCGCGGCGGCGCACGCGGCAGCGGGCGTGACCCCGTCGGTGGAGGCCGATCGGGCGATGCTCGCCCGACGCGTCTCGCTGGATCTGACCGGTCTGCCGCCGACGCCCGAGGACGTCGACGCGTTCCTCGGCGATGCGCGACCGGACGCCTACGAGCGGTTCGTCGACGGCCTGCTCGCGGATCCGGCGTTCGGTGAACGCTGGGCCCGCGTCTGGCTCGACGTGGCCCGGTACGCCGACACCCGCGGATACGAAGCGGACCGAAGCCGGACCATGTGGCCGTGGCGGGACTGGGTGATCAACGCGTTCAACGACGATCTCCCCTTCGACCGGTTCACCGTCGCCCAGCTCGCCGGTGATCTTCTGCCCGGGGGCGACGATGCGTCGGTGCTCGCCACCGCCTTCCACCGCAACACCATGACCAACGACGAGGGTGGAACCCGGGACGAGGAGTTCCGGGTCGCCGCGGTCGCCGATCGGGTGAACACCACGCTCACGACCTGGATGGGGCTGACCGCGGAGTGCGCCGCCTGCCACGATCACAAGTACGACCCGATCTCGACCGCGGAGTACTACGGGCTCTATGCGTTCTTCAACACGACGCAGGACGCCGACCGGCCCGATGAGCACCCGCTGCTGTCCTGGGTGACGCCGGCCGACCGCACCCGACGGGATGAACTCCGAGCCGCGCGTGATCGAACGACCGCCGAACGAGATCGTCGCGTTCTCGAGGCACCCGCGTCTTCGATTCCGGCCGATCGGATTCCCATCCTGCCGGACGTCCGTCCGCCGGGCGCAATCCCCTCGGGAGCGCTGGTTCGAGGGACCCTGCCCTGGGACGACGGGATCGATCCGCCGCCCGGCTGGCACCGTTCGCGAAGACTGGAAGCGCCGGCCGGGAAGTTCCAGCAGCACTTCGTCCACGACATCTCGCCGGGGTCGCGGATCACCACCATCGCCGACGATCGACTGGAAGCGTGGATCCGACTCGATCCCGCGCGGCCGCCGGCCGGCGTCATGATCCAGATCGAAGCCGTCGACGGCGGTTGGGAGCATCGGGCGTACTGGGGAACGCTCGAGCATGCCCTCGGGGCCGAGGACACCGGCTCGCGTCGACGAATCGGCGACCTCCCTTCGGAGGAGGGCTGGGTCCGGCTCGAGTGGCCCGCCGAGGTGCTCGACCTTCCCGCCGGATCGGTGATCACCGGCATCGCGGCATCGATGCAGGCGGGCGAACAGGCGGCGGTGGCGCACTGGGGTCCGGTCGGACTGATCCGCGAAGGCGCCGATCCGCCGCGCTGGCTCGAGGACGTCGACGCCTGGATCGACGCGGAGATGGAACGTGGCGGTCGGCACCTCCCGGGCGATGTCCGATCCGCGCTGATGGCGGGAGAAGACCGGGACGCGACGCAACGTGCGCGGCTCGAGGTCCACTGGCGGGCGGAGATCAGCCCGCCGGGACTCGCCGCGACCCGTGCGGACCGGGTGGAGCTCGCCCGACTCGACGCGGAGATCGACGCGCTCGAAGCCGCGGCGCCGCGGGTCCCGGTGCTTCGGGAACAGGTGGCGTCGGAACGTCGTACCACGAACATTCTCGAACGCGGTGACTGGCGGAGTCCGGGCGGGGTGGTCGACGCCGGTGTGCCGGACTTCCTCCACGATCTTCCGAGTGACGCGGCCTCCGAGCCGGATCGGCTCGCCTTCGCACGCTGGGTGGCGGATGATCGAAACCCGCTCACCGCCCGCGTCCACGTGAACCGCGTGTGGGAACGATTCTTCGGTCGCGGGCTGGTCGAGACGCTCGAGGACTTCGGGACCCAGGGCATCCCGCCGGCGCGTCAGGACCTCCTCGATCACCTCGCGGTCGGTTTCATGGAACAGGGCTGGAGTCACAAGCGACTCTGCCGGGAGATCGTGACCAGCGCGACCTATCGACAGTCGTCCGTCATGGATCGGGATTCCCTCGCCCGGGACCCGGACAACGAGCTGCTCGCCCGCGGCCCCCGCTTCCGGCTCGAGGCGGAGGCGATTCGCGACGCCGCCCTCGAGGCGTCGGGGCTTCGCTCGCCGAAGATGTTCGGTCCCCCGGTGTACCCGCCGCAGCCGGACGGCGTCTGGCAGGTCGTCTACAGCGGTGAACGCTGGATGACCGCCGAGGACGAAGCCCGCCACCGGCGCGGTCTCTACACCTTCTGGCGTCGCACGGCGCCGTATCCGTCGATGGTGGCCTTCGACGCGGGAAGTCGCGAGACGTGCGTCGCCCGGCGGATCCGGACCAACACGCCGTTGCAGGCATTGGTGACGCTCAACGACGAGGCGTTCGTCGAAGCCGCGGGCGGACTGGCCCGTCGTGCCTGGTCGGAGGCCGGGAACGACGGCGAACTGGTCCGTGCGGTGCGGCTCGCCATCGCCCGTCGCCCCGACCCTCGTGAGATCGACGTGCTTCAGCGGCTTCTCGAGACCGAGACGCAACGGTTCCGCGACGCACCCGAGCGGGCGGCGGCATTGATCGAGGCGGCGCGGGCCACCGTGCCGGACGGCCTCGATGCGGCGTCGTTCGCGGCGCGGATCGTGGTGGCGAACGTGATTCTCAATCTCGACGAGTTCCTCAACCGCGGCTGACCGGGGAGACCGACGCATGGGCAGAAGAACCGAACATGCCGCTCGCGACCTGCACCACCGACTGGTGCGGGATCGACTGGAAGCGACCACCCGACGGGCGTTCCTCGGTCGGATCGGCACGGGCATCGGCGGCATGGCCCTCGCCTGGGCGGCCGCGGAAGCGACCCGGCCCGCGTTCGGGATGGGCGACGGCGAGACGACGGTCGGTCTGGATCTCACCCGGCCCCACTTCGCGCCGAAGGCGAAGCGCATCGTCTACCTGCACATGGCCGGCAGTCCGCCGCACCACGACCTGCTCGATCCGAAGCCGACCCTCGAGCGATGGAACGGCAAGCCGTGTCCGGATCATCTGCTCGATCCGGAGAACTTCGCCTTCATCAAGGGGCATCCCGAGGTGCTCGCCTCCCCGTACGCGTTCGCACCGCACGGACGGTCGGGCACCGAGATCAGCGAACTCCTGCCCGGACTCGCCCGGCATGCGGACCGGATCGCCGTGGTGCGGTCGATGCACACCGATCAATTCAATCACGCACCCGCCCAGCTTCTCCTCTACACCGGTTCGCCCCGGCTGGGGCGTCCGTCCCTCGGATCCTGGATCAGCTACGGCATCGGCTCGGAGAACCGCGACCTGCCCGCGTACATGGTGCTGGTCTCCGGCGGCAAGACCCCCAGCGCGGGAAAGAGCGTCTGGGGCAGTGGTTTCCTCCCGAGCGTGCACCAGGGGGTCCAGTGTCGATCCGAAGGCGACCCCGTGCTCTTCGCCGCGGATCCGCCCGGCATCGACCGCGACACCCGGGCCGCGACGATCGACGCCCTCGCCGAGCTGAACGGACTTCAGTGTGAACGGCAGGGCGATCCCGAGACGCTGGCTCGGATCGCGCAGTACGAACTGGCGTTTCGAATGCAGGCGGCGGTGCCGGAGGTGATGGACATCGCGCACGAGTCGCCGGAGACGCTCGACCGGTACGGCGCCGTGCCCGGGCGGGCGAGTTTCGCCAACAACTGTCTGCTGGCCCGTCGGATGCTCGAACACGACGTCCGCTTCATCCAGCTCTTCGACTGGGGTTGGGACACCCACGGAACGAATCCCAGCGACGACATCGTCAACCAGCTTCCGAAGAAGTGCCGCGAGACCGACGGGCCCGTCGCCGCCCTGCTCGACGATCTCCTCGAACGCGGGCTGCTCGAGGACACGCTGGTGATCTGGTCCGGCGAGTTCGGTCGCACCGCGATGAACGAGCGTCGCAACGGCTCGTCCTACTTCGGCCGCGATCATCATCCCCACTGCTTCTCGATCTGGATGGCCGGAGGCGGCGTCCGGCCCGGGATCGTCCACGGGGAGACCTGCGATTTCGGGGCGTCGATCGTGCGGGACCCGGTCCACGTGCACGATCTGCAGGCGACCGTGCTGCGTCTGCTCGGCTTCGATCACGAGCGACTCGTTCGTCGACACCAGGGCCGCGACTTTCGACTCACCGACGTGCACGGGAGCGTGGTCGAAGGCCTGCTCGCCTGAGCCGGGCGTCGGTCCGGGGCGGGACGGTCGGTCATCCCGATCAGAGGCCCGATTCCTCGACCGCATGTTGTCGCTTCTCGTCGACGCCGGAGAGGTGTCGGCCCACGAGGCGGGCGACGAGCACGGTCAGAAAGACCTGGCCGATGAGCGCCTCGAGGTTCGACAGGGATCGGGCGAATTCAGACTGCGGCGTGATGTCGCCGTATCCGACGGTGGTGATCGTGATGAGCGAGAAGTAGGCCATCAGTCGATCCGGCCCGAGGGAGAAGTCGGGATCCGTGGGTGGGCCGGGAATCTCGAAGGACGAGGGGTCGAGCGTGACGAGGATCGTGTAGACCGATGCGAACACGCCGCTGATCAGCAGGTACACCGAGATCGAGCCGCAGATGGTGTCGGCGTCGACTTCAAGCGTCGAGAAGATGTCCGCGCAGATCAAGAGGATCAGATAGGTGAGGAAGAGGGTGTCCAGCACCAGGGCGATCGTCACGACGGTCGAATGCGCATCCTCGGGCAGGTACCGCCCCCCGACACCGACGATGATCGCGATGGCGCCGAGCAGCAGGCAGATGATGAAGTGAGTCCGATTCGCGATGAACGCCCGGACCGCCGCGACGAGCAGCAGGCCGATGACCAGGTCGCCGATGTAGATGTGCGAGGAGACGATCTCGAATCGACCGACCAGGGGGCCGATGATCAGCATCAGGAAGAGGCCGGACATGATCCAGATGTATCGACCGCCGATGTAGAGCCGGAGGAAGCCCATCGGCTTGAGCGACTTCACCCGGGACGCGTCGGACTGGACATGGGAATCGCGCATGCCGCGTTCATCGGTCGACCTTTCCGCCGTTCTGGAAAAGATCGCCACGGCCGCGGATGGATATCATTCCGGCATGGAGCCAGCACTCGTCATCCGGGATCTCCGTTTTCGCCGATCGGGCGGGTTCGAGATCGACGTTCCGTCCTTCGAGATCGCGGCCGGCGACCAGGTACTGCTGTCGGGGCCGTCGGGGTGTGGAAAGAGCACCCTGCTGATGCTCGCGGCGGGCCTGCTCGACCTCGATGCGGGATCCATCTCGATCGCTGGTCGACCGATCTCGGCGGTCCGAGGGGCCGCCCGGGACGCCCTCCGTGCCGATCGCGTCGGCATGGTCTTCCAGACTCACCACCTGCTCCCCGGGCTGACCGCCCGGGAGAACGTCGCCGCGGCCCTGCTCTTCGGCGGCGTTCCGAAGGGGCGACACGCGGAGATCGCGGACGGTCTCCTGGACCGCCTGCAGGTCGAGCCCGGAACCAGGATCGATCGTCTGAGCGTGGGGCAGCAGCAGCGCGTCGCGATCGCTCGGGCGGTGGCCGGTGAACCCTCGATCGTCCTCGCCGACGAGCCCACCGCGGCCCTCGATCCCGAGAACGCCGCGAACGCCGTCGCCCTGCTCCAGGAGATCTGCAAAGAGCGCAACGCCGCCCTCCTGCTCACCAGCCACGATCCCTCGCTCGAGTCGGCGTTCGAACGGGTGATTCGCTTCTCGGATCTCGCTGGAATGGAGGAGGCCACGTCATGACCGATCTTCGTCTCGTCCTGAAGTCGCTGTCCGCCCGGTCGACGTCGACCGTGGTCACGTGCCTGCTCATCGCGATCGCGGTGGCGCTGCTCATCTCGATGCGATCCCTCCGGGAGGCGGGGCGACGCAGCTTCACCCGCGGCGTCGGAAACGCCCATCTCGTGGTGAGCGGCGACTCGAGTCCGCTCGTCGCGGTTCTGAACGGAATCTTCTACGCGAACCCGCCGCGGACGCCGCTCCCGGAATCGAAGGTGACCGAGATCGCCTCGTCGATGCCGTGGGCCTGGACGATTCCCACCCAGCTGGGCGATTCGTTTCGCGGCTTTCCGGTCCTCGGCACCACCCCCGCCTTTCTCGACGACTTCGAGCCCGCCATCGGTGAGCCATGGAAGATCCGGCGGCCGGGCCGGAACATCGAAGGCCCCTTCGACGTGGTGCTCGGCAGTCGGGTCGCGGCCGCGACGGGTCTCGGCGTGGGCGATCGCCTCTTCCTCACCCACGGCATGGGCGTCGATGCGGCCGGCGGCGAGGTCGGGATCGTCGACGATCCATCGGCGACCGTCGAGGCCGAAGGTGATCCGCACGACGGCCACGATCATGACGATCATGATGATCATGGACACGACCACGATCACGGGCACGTGCACGCCGACGGCAGTCCGCACGTCCACGAGGAGGCGACCTTCGAAGTGGTCGGCGTCCTCGAGCCGAGTGGCACCCATCATGATCGGCTGCTGGTGACCTCGATCGAGGGATCCTGGTTCCTGCACGCGATCGATCGCTGGGAGGCCGCCGGGCGGGGACTTCCTGAAACCGTCGACGACCTCGATGCGGAGGACCGTCTGGTCACCGGGATGCTGCTTCGAACACCGGTCCGCGCCGGTCGAAACAGCGCGGCGATCCTGCAGTCATCGTTCGATCGGCTTCGTCGGGATCCATCGATCACCGTCGCGTCACCGACGACGCAGGTCGATCGACTCTTCGGCATCGTCGCGAGCCTCGATGCGGTCTTCATCGCCCTCGGCATCGGCATTCTCGTCTCCGGGGCGATCTCGGTGACGCTCGTGCTCTGGAACTCGATGGAACTCCGCCGTCGCCAGATCGCCGTCCTCCGCGTGCTCGGCTGCACCCGCGGCCGGGTCCTCGGGCTGGTGCTGACCGAAAGTGCGATGATCGGGGTGGTCGGTGCGGTGCTCGGGGTCGGCTTCGCGTTCGCGGGCGCCCGGGTCGCGGCGGAGGTGCTCGCGTCGAGAACGGGCGTCGTGATCCTGCCGACCATCGATGCCGATTCGTCGATCCTCATCGTCGCGGGCACGGTCGTGCTGGCGGCGTTTGCGGGCGTCGCGCCGGCGGTCCGGGCGTATCGAACGCCGGTCGCCGAACATCTCCGGCCACTCGATTGAGGTTCCGGTGAAACCGTCGGCCCGGTCGCAAGTAGGATGTCCGACACGTCGGGGCCACGCGGCCTGACCGTACGACCAGGAGCCAGGGCTACGCATGAGATTCATCTGGGCGATCATCGCGGGCATTCTCATCGCGGCGGTCGTGGTGCTCGCCCGTGATCGCGATGTGACCACGCCCCCGACCGCGCCGGCGAGTTCGTCCCCGCCACCCCGGGCCGCACGACCCGCGCCCGCGGTCCCACCCGCGACCGATACCATCCGAACCATCGCCGCCGCGGCCGCCGAGGAATCCGAGCCGGCGTCGGACACCACCGCTTCGGCGGACGGCCTCGATGACGACTCGAACCCGGCATCGGAGACCGCCGACGAGTCTCCGGCCCTCGCGCCGATCACCGGCACCACCCACGTGATGGTCGAAGGCGACACCCTTCAGTCGATCGCGTTGCGTCGGTACGGGGATGCCCGGCTCTGGCGACGGATCGTCGATGCGAACCCCGCGCTCGCCGCGGGCGAGCTCCGGCTCGGCGACGCGCTCGACCTTCCCTCGCTCGAATCGATCCCCGATGCCACCGCGACGGAATCCCTGATCGCCGACCTCGACGCAGGTCGCGCCGAACGCCCGGCCGAGGTCGAGCCGGAGGATCGAATCGAGGTCTCCGACGATGCGCCACGGCTCGAGCTCGGGATGGACAAGGAGATCCTCGACGCGAAGGTCGTTCCCGGCGAACTCGTCCGGCTCGCGGACGACCGCATCGTCGCCGACGGTGAATTCACGATCCGAGGCGAAGGCACCCGCGAGTCGCCCTATCGCGTCAGCTGGGAACTGCTCGCGAGCGCGGCCGACGGCTACCGGCCCAGTCTCGGCGAGCGGGACATCCCGCAGCGGATCGCGGCGCTCGACGGCGCGTGGATCCGGATCGACGGCTACGTCGCGTTTCCGCTCGGCGGGGTCGAGAGCACCGAGATCCTCGCGATGTTGAATCAGTGGGACGGGTGCTGCATCGGAATTCCACCGACGCCCTACGACGCGATCGAGGTCGCGCTGGCGGCGCCGGTACCCCGTTCCCAACGACACGCCGTCACCTTCGGATCGCTCACCGGTCGACTGCAGGTCTCGCCCTATCTGGTCGAGAACTGGCTCGTCGGTCTCTACCTCTTGGACGATGCGGAGCTTCGGATCGAACTCTGATCCGGCATCGCCTCGTCACGTCCGCGGAGTCTTCTGCATGATCTCTCTTCTGCTCGCCGCCGCCGTCGGTTCCGCCGACGTCACGCCTCCCTGGAATGCCTATCTCGACGAATCCGCGTTCGCCCGCCGCGTGGCGGCGTGGTCGACGGCGCATCCCGACCGGGTCCGGCTCGGAACCTACGGAACCAGCCGCGAAGGTCGGCCGCTCGTCGTGGCGACGCTTTCGAACGATCTCGAGACCGCCGACGAGCGACCCGCCCTGCTCGTGGTCGCGGGACTCGACGGACTCCATCCGGCGGGAACGGAATACGCGGTCCGCATCGCGGAGTCGATGCTCGCCGATCAGGCGGACCTGCTCGAACAGGTGACGATCCACATCCTGCCGCGGGCCAACCCCGATGCGATCGCGGCCAACTTCGACGGGGTGAACACCGGCCGCCGCGGTGGATCCCGCCGCGTCGATGCGGACCGGGACGGGATGGTCGACGAGGATCCGGCGCGGGATCTCGATGGCGACGGCGTCGTCGCGACGATGCGGTGGGCGAATCCCGGTCTCGCGCCGCCGGCGACGCATCTCCCGGACCCCGGTGCGCCGCGACTGATGAAGTCGCCGGACCGCTCGCTCGGCGAACGCGCCGGCTTCGTGATGCTGCGGGAAGGCGAGGATCTCGATGGTGACGGACGAGTCGCCGAAGACGGCGGCGGCGAAGTGATCTTCGATCGGAACTTCCCCCACCGGTGGTCACCCCATTCGGTGGAGGCGGGTCCCCATCAGTTGAGCGAGCCCGAGACGCTCGCCCTCGCGGAGTTCGTGCTCGGGCACCCGCGGATCTTCGCGTCGGTGGTCTACGGACCCCACGACACCATGGTGACACTTCCCGACTCGAAGAAGATGGACGTCACCAAGCGAACGCCGATCGGGATCGACGGGAAGGACAAGGCGCTCTACGAGACGCTCGCGGAAGCCTACGGGACGCACGCGGGTCAGACGCGGAGCACCGACGAGGATGATGCGGGAAGCCTGCATTCCTGGTTGTACGCCCACCGCGGCATTCCGACGGTGGCGGTGACCGGCTGGGGTCGTCCCGATCCGCCCGAGGCGGAGGCCGCCCCGGCGGATGACGCCGCCACGACCGAGGAGTCCGACGACGAGCAGGCGACGGAAGAGGCACCCCTCGAACCCGCGGATGCGGAGGCGGCCGCCTGGCTTCGATACTCCGATGACTTCCGCGACGGCACCGGATTCATCGAATGGACCGCGTTCGACCACCCCACGCTCGGCCCGGTCGAGATCGGTGGCATGGTGCCCGGCTTCACCTTGAACCCGCCCGCCGGAGACCTCGACGGACTCGGCGCCGGGCAGACGGCCTTCGTGACGGCACTCGCCGGGATGCGGCCGAGGGTGATCGTCGAGGGCCCCGATATCGAGGATCTCGGTGGCGGGCTCCGACGGGTCCGACTCGCGATGGTGAACGACGGGACGATGCCGACCCGGACCGCCATGGCCCGGGCCAATCGCGCGATCCGACCGATCGTGGTCCGCTTCGACGTCGATCGGTCGCGGCTCCTCGAAGGCCAGCGGGTCGGCCGGGTCGACGGACTCGACGGCCGTGGCGGACGAGCGTTGTTCGAATGGGTCTACCGCGTGGACGACGGTCCGACCCGCATCGTGATCGACGACCCGGTCTCCGGGACGCGTTCGATCGACATCACCGACCAGGGCACGGCCATGAACGGAGACGACCGATGAAGTCCATGAATCCAATCCGCCGGACGATGCACGGCCTGAAGCGACTGGGAAGCCTCGCGATCGCGATGGGCGTCGCGGCGGTGCCGACGACCGCCGTGCAGGCCCAGCAGCAGATCGACGCGGAGGTTCCGATCGCCTTCAATCGCTTCTACGACTACGAAGCGATGGGCGAACGCCTCGCCGAACTCGCGGCCGCCCATCCGGAGCTGTGCACGCTCGCGTCGATCGGGAAGAGCGAACAGGGCCGCGAGATGTGGCTCTTGACGATCAACAACCCGGAGACCGGCGGCGACCGGTCGAAGCCGGGCATGTGGATCGACGGCAACGTCCACGGCAACGAGATCCAGGCCGCGGAGACCGTTCTCTACACCGC
>Ga0315320_10003687_pt1 | contig 12546 bp, 15 predicted proteins | sample M140m21515metaG_FD_203458 | JGI IMG/M metagenome (GOLD analysis project Ga0315320, IMG submission 203458) | Ammonia-oxidizing marine archaeal communities from Monterey Bay, California, United States - M1 40m 21515 | ecosystem: Environmental > Aquatic > Marine > Coastal | place: USA: California...
CGCGCCACGTTGGCAGCGACTTGATCGTCACCGCCAAAAACGTATTCGCCGCGTTGGTTGAGCTTCAAAGTTGCGATTGCCATAGCATTTATTCCTTATGCTACGAGTAAGTAGATGTTCTGCTGAGTGCTATACATCTACACTTATATGTAGCGCAAAAGGCGAACTTATTTAGTACTGGGGGCTAAAGAAAAAGCAGGGGCCGAAGCCCCTTGCTAATCTCTCTACCTTAGCAATAGCTAAGGTAGTTACGCGGGCAACCTGCCCAGGCTTTGGCTTCCGCCTCGGCCTCGGCTGCCGCTTTGGCCTTGATGGTGTTGCACAACCAGTATGCTTCGATTACTTCCTCGAAGTATACTCTGTTGTACCAGTCCCAACGTTCCACCGTCGCGCACCCGCGACGCACGTCGACACTTACCAGCCGTACCGCCTCAATTCGCTGAAACTGCTGGTACTCGTTGGCCTCTACGGCGGCCACACGAGTGGAACTGGTGGCGGAGCTGAGGATCTGGTCCGCTTTTTTGCACAGTACTACGTACTCATTTTTCATAGCTTTATTCCTTAGCTACGAGTTAGTAGATGTTCTGCTGAGTGCTATACATCTACACTTATATGTAGCGCAAAAACAAGGATTATTTAGTACTGGGGGCTAAAGAAAAAGCAGGGGCCGAAGCCCCGCTTTATTAACTCCAGTTGCTGGGATTAGAACCCAGTGACTTTGCACTTGTGGCTTACGCCACAAGCCTTCACATTCTCATGCACATTCTCATGTGCATTTCCGGAGTAGCATAGGCGATTCCAGAGCCGCAGCAGCGACTCCTCGTTACCTACCTTGCCTACGATGAGGCAGCGGTACTGCCGCTTGCAGACCCCGGTAACGGTGTGGATAACCCACACGCGGCCTGACTCCCGACGGTACATACCGTCGGGGCGGTCCGTAGTAATATTATCTTCCTCAGCCAGTTGGCTGAGGAGGCTAGCCTCCACCTCCGGATGGGAGGCCATATCTACCCATCCGGATGACGAACCGTCTGACCGGTAGTGTTGTGACACCACCGCCCGCTCTCCCATCTCCTCCCATTTTTGGTTGGGAGTAATAACGGTTTTTGCGAAGAGGTTTTTGATAGTTGTCCACATAGCTATTGTTCCTTAGCTAAGAGAAAGTAGATGTTCTGCGGAGTGCTATACATCTACACTTATATGTAGCGCAAAAGGATCGCTTATTTAGGTACTGGGGGCTAAAGAAAAAGCAGGGACCGAAGCCCCTACTGATCTTCGGTTCGCTCTTGGTGTTAGCTTTTAACAAACTCCAAGAAGGTATCATCGCTGATACCCGAAGCCTCTAAACCCTGAATCAGGGTGTCTCGCTGACTGGCAACTTTTTGCTCCCAGTCAGCAGCCTTCTTGGCCTCGTTTTGGAGAGCCTTTAACTTCTCCATGAGGAGCATAAACTCCTCCTCGGTTTCCGCGCCCAGCAGTAGCTGGGCTGCCTTGTCGATGGGCTCACGCTCATCCTCGGCTTCGGCTAGTCGCCGAGCTATGGCCAACGCCTCGGCTAGCGGGTCGTCGGGGTAAATGTGCGCTAGATGCGCACTGCGCTTGTGCCCGACCCGGGACAACGCCCAGTGGACCACTGCGGTCGCCGTCATGCCTGGGATTATTCCCAGGTAGTACGTGGTTAACGCCCACGTAACTACTGACAGGGGGATATCCCCCATCAGGCATACGGTGGCTAGCCACTTGGTGGTAGTGTGCTGCCACCACCTTTTAGCTCGCACCTGCGCTGCGAGCTTCAGGACACGCTTGCCTTCCGGTGAAAACAAATCTAATGTCTCCATAGCTGTATATTCCTTAGCTACGTGTATGTACCGTTAGCGGAGTGCTAAGCGTGTACACTCTTATGTAACAGTTAATAGGCCCATATTTAGTACTGGGGGCTAAAGAAAAAGCAGGGACCGAAGTCCCTGCTTTATAAACTACCGCAGTGTGAAGCTATATCGTTTGATGTAGCTTGAACGCAGCGGATACTTCCGCTGGAGTTGGGAGCATGCCCTCCACTAGGGCAGACCCGTCTTTGTCTCCCAGCGCCAGAATCTCCTCAGCGAGGAGCTCCCGGAACTGTTCTTCCGTTTTCCGCCAGGAGGCGGCCAAGGCTGCCACGAGCACCATGATGGTGCCGTGGGTGGTTTCGAGGTTAGCCTCGTATGAGACGAACCCAGGAGTCTCTTCCATCTTCTCCAGAGATGGAAGATCCAACTCCCACGCCTGCGTGCGGAAACGCAGGCGCTTTATTAAGTGCGTACAAAGGTGATCCGCGAATAGTACGGACCGCCACAAGCCGGGCTCCGCACTGGGCCCGGTTGAGGTAGCACTCAAGCTCTGTTGGACGTCAGCGCAATACGTTTCGATCACTCCCTCCAGTGCAAGAGGTTTGCGGGCCTTTCCGTCTGCCTCTTGGCAGACGTTGCGGAGAAGCTCGGTCTTCTCCTCGGCGGATAGGTTTGCGGCCCCCGCCAGGATGATCGACGCCAGCAACGGTCGGGGGATGGCCTCTTCCCCTGCCGCTGCCTGAGTCGCCAGACTCTGTACGTTAGCGCACTTTACGGTGGCGCTGAGCCGCTCGGGGCGGCACTTACTTCGTATACGCAACTGGGCGACTGCGTCGCCCAGTGCACAGCTCCTCTCAAGGAACGCGGCCAACGTCCCTTGTTTTGTCACCGCTGCCTTCGCCCCCTGTTGCTTCTTTGGAGCCTCCGCTTTCGGGGAGGTCTCGTCAGAAGCCGACGCGGTACTGAATGCTGCCATGATGCTTTGTAAACTGTCCATAGCTGTATATTCCTTAGCTACGTGTATGTACCGTTAGCGGAGTGCTAAGCGTGTACAACCTTATGTAACGTAAAAGGGGCGAATATTTAGTTACACGTGTATGCCGTAGTAATCCCAGTTGCTATCTAGGTGCTCGATGCTACTAGGCTCATATCTGGCGGAGCTAACCCCACCCTCGACTGCTTCGGGGTAGAACGTCTCTAGGCTACTGATCAGTGCTTCGGTGTCGTAAACTACGCCGCATAGTTTTTCATTTTCACGTTGAGCCTCTTCTACCGGAAGTTCCGGTCGGATATCTACTGCGGCCACAAACTCGTCTTGTATAAGTTCGACGATGTTGCCCGGTGCAAAGGCAGAAGCAAAGTCAGCAAGGCTTATAGTGTCGCCTCTCATGATGAGAGTTTTTCTAGCAAAGCTGTGCACGGCAAAGCTAAACGTAGCCAAGAAGTTAGAGGGCCGGTAAACAAGTAGCTTACCCACCGGCGGTGCTTTACATGACAACAAAGAGGCTGGCAGTAGCGTGGTGTACTGGCAGGGCACAGAAGTGTGCTGCATTTGCTGGTTAAAGATCGACAAATGCTTAGCTGTGGTAGGACACAAAACTATGTGTAACATAACGTTCTCCTATGAGTAATGGAGAACTTAGTATGGTTAGGTCAGTTTAAGTAATCAATACGAGATCACTTGTCGCCGTTTCGTTGCTTACGAGAAGCCTTTGACCAGCAAAGGACGACAATCCCCCACACACTCCCCAATAGCAGCAGTACGCCTACTAACCAAGGTACGTTAAACGTCGAGGTAGCCACTAGTGTAATTGAGTCGGTGTCGACTACGGTGTCAAAACCGAGACGCTCGGACTTGGGCAGCGACCCAATAATTACAACTAACCCAAGACCTGTAGTAAGAAACTTGAGACCAGTTACCAAACTAACAAAGACTGTTAGTAGCAGGCTTGCCACTGCGGCAACAAAGTCGTAAAGTTTAACTAAGGTTTGGTATATAGCTTTGAACATTTAAAGACTGCTAGAAAGAAGTGTGCACACCCTAAAGGTCACTGGTGGTGCCTACAGTAACCTTATCGCCATTCACTACGGGGTTAAGCTTCTTCGTCTTTAGGTTCTTCAGACTTAGGCTCTTCGGGTTCGCATTTGCATTGCCGTTGAATACCTTCTTTGACTTTGTCCTTCAGTTTAGAAGCCTGGTCTTTGAGTGCTTCACGACGTTCAGGTTTGCGCATCAATAGCCATAAGACTACAGCCGCGCCTAGCATAAGTAACATTCCCAAGGTGGTGCCTCCGTTGGGTAGAAAAGAAGAGAAGAAGAGAGGTGCCTACATATAAGAATACCATAAAGTGCTGGGGGCTAAAAAAAAAGAAGAGAGCTATAAACTCTCTTCTTCTTTTCTTCTTCTTAGCGCCGGGGATCACTTCCCCGGTATAGAGCTAATGTAAGCTCCCATACCTCTGTATCGTGCATAGCAATTCCTTATGCTACGTGTATTAAATTACAGTGCAAACCAACCGATGGCTTGCATGATCATTGCCGTAGCAAATGCTAGGCAAACAACTGCCAGATAAACTCTGGCTTGATCCTCTTGCATAACGCACTCCTTGCGTTGGTGGGGGGTTATCGTCCTCGCCCGCCGTTACCTTTGATAACGGCGAGGATGCCCGCCAAGGGCTCAGCCTCAGAGTAGTTCATACTACACTCCGTGGTTTAGTGGTGCTTAAACATCTACACTTACATGTAACTGAAAACCGAGGATTATTTAGCTGGTAGAAGAACAGTGCCAGTGCCTACTGGCTTGCTGTTTTCTTCTGCTACTTCTTCTTTCTTCTCAGGCTTGAACTCGTGGACTTCCAAGTCTCTGTCGTTGTCGATGTATTTCTCAACGAAGGCTTTAAGGTCGCCAAGGTCGTTACCGAAAGCCAAGGGGTCAACAGTGCTGTCGCCAGTAGATGGCATGTAAGACGACACTAAGCCAAGCAGCCGACCTTTGGAATCAAGGATAGCTCCACCTGAATCACCAGGGACAATGCGACCGCGCATGCGACCGTCTTTTTGAATCTGCATAGCAGTGACTCCGAAGTAGCCTCCGCCGAAACCATAACCGTATACCCAGTCACCTGCTTTAGGTTTCTCGTCGGATAGTCTAACAGGTTTGATGTCTTTAACTTCAGCGTCTAACTCAAGCAACGCCCAGTCACGGTCGAAGTCGATAGCGTCTAGTTTGCAACCATAAACCTTGTCGCCAATCTTAACTTCCATCTGAGTAGAGCTAGTGATGCAGTGAGCGCAGGTTACTACGTGTCGTGTTCCGACAAGTACGCATGAGCCCATGGTGTGTCCGGTGGGTAGGCCGAGTCGTGCGTGATACGACTGACCTCTTGTCATGCCTATTTGTAAGCGACCTTCGCGCTCACAAGGTTGTTTAGCTACTGCGGCTACTGCAAAAAGTAGAACTAAAGCTACTACAGAGACTACGCGTACAAGATTGGCCTTTGACATAATGAGACGTCCTTTCCGAGAATTGATTCTCGGGCTTGAATAGTTGGTGTACTATTTAAGTAGAAGGACTAGTCGTTCATGTGCCAAAAAGAAAGCCTAACGGTTGGCTATATCTTTAGCAACTTTGATTAAGTTTTCGTTTCCGCATTTCCATTTACGAAGACTCAAAGCCTTACGAGTAGGTTCGCCATTAGGCTTTTTCATAGGGCCTTTGTTGCCTTTCATGCGTGCACAAAAAGACTTGCGGCGTTTCGCAGCTTTACCGCCAGGCTTAACTTTCCCTGTAACAGGGGCTTTAAGGTCCGAGCCTGGATTCTCCCTTTCATAGCTTTTACGTCCCTTGGCGTTTAATCCGCCTTTGGAGTTTTTGCCTTCTGATCGTTGCCAGGCTGGGGATTTCTTGGCTTGTTTGAAAATGTTAGCAAGTTTGTACATGTAAAGACCTTTTAAGAAAACATCTGAAGTACCCATACTGTAACTATTGCGGTAGTTCGCACAAATCGCCTTATACGCCTCGTACAAGCGACTTACCTAAAACCGGACATATCACCGGTGTATCTCGCCTACGGCTGATAACGCGCGCCTGAGCAGGGCAGGATTCGATGTAAAGGCCTACCCCGTGTTCCTCTAACATATCGGCCTTCCAGGACCCCATGCAGCGGCCTGCACGCTCTTCTTTAGTAGCCCAGGGTCCCATGATTAGTTTATCTACTTGCATGCCATTACGTTTTAGCCAATATTCACAGTAGGACCGGTACTTCTCTAATCTAGCGGTAACTATAAAACCAAGTTTTATAGGGCTAACAACTAAGGATGGAGTCATGTCCATCATGGTCTTGATATACAAGTCACCGTCGTCATCTTCTTCTGCTGTGAAATCACGGTTAAGAATACCGTCCCAATCACAGCCTAAACCTAGGTGGGCATTGAAGTACCAATTACCTGGCCAGTTCCACTCAAACCAATGTGGCAGTGGTAGCTCTTTATGCCATACGTCTAGTAAGTCTGTAGTGTGGGGCGTTGCGTATATCGCACCATACTCTACCGTGCGGTTATCGTGTTTGAGCTTGTCTTTTACATTACGCATACTACGACCGGAAGCACAAGAGTCTTCTAGCACAAGCAGCTTTTTATTAGAAGGAAGTACCGCAGCTTTCTTCTTCATCCTAAGACCGCCGCCAACAGTCTGGACGCGACCGGCAGGGTTAAGAGTTAGCAGTGGTAGGCCGAGGAACACTGCTACTTGGCTAGCCGCAATCAATCCGCTACGCGGTACACCTACAATTCCGGTGTAGCCCTTGCCTGCTATAGCACTCGCAAAGTCTATCGAGTCTCGGCTTAGATCTGCGTAAGTTAAATACGGCCCTCTGCCGTTTTCTGCCGTCCACGTGTGCATGATTACCTGCCCTTGAATAGATGTAACTATTTTTTACACTAGGAACCCTAACACAAGAAAAGGCCACCGAGAGTTAGTTCTCGGTGGCCTGTATATGGACTATAGGTCAGCTAGTGGCTTAGACGTAGGATACGTCACAAGACAGCTCGCGAACCAGGAGGCGTACACCTGACAAGTTCTGTCCGGTCGCTTTGACAACGAGAAGGCTATTGGCGTTATCCCTTGTGATTTCCAACTCAACGTTATCTTGGTCAGCGTGGAAAGCTTGTACCAGACACTTGGTGAGGTCCAAGTTGCAAGTGATGCTTTTGGCTACGCCGTCTGCCAGTGCAAATTCGTAACACTTCTCTACGCCTTTTACGTCGGCCAGTCGCATGACTCCCAGGTCAGTTGTGGGTGCATCTGCAACTTCAACCTTACCTGAATCAAGCTTTACGTCACCGTAACTGTAGATGGCCTTGGTGCCCGGTGGGGCGTACTTGGCGTCCGCAGTGACACAGATGTCATTGAACGGGAACGGATCCGCAGCACGTGTACCAGAGTAGACCAAGACATCCATGTCAGCTACAGCAGCAATCATACCTCGGTCTTTGCCGGTACCAGTCGTACCGCTAAAGAATACTCCACCAACATTGCTGCTGGCTGCACCGTCAGCGATTGCGGTCATACCAATGTTCGTACCAAGCTGAGGAGCGTCGGCACGAGCCCACAATCCGGTAGCCTGGATAGCGCTACCTGGAGCTGCGTTTGACTCAAAGTTAGCTCCGCTTTGTACTACAGAGAAGTCGGTACACGATCCGTTGTAGTGAGCCGAACAAGTCATGCCGTTGGCGTAGGACGGTGCGACAGGGTTACCACTGCCGTTACTAGCCACGTACAACTCCGCCAGTACTGCACGGGCTGTGCCAGTGAGTGCTTGGCTTGAGATCTGATTACGCTTCCAGTAGACGTTCTGCTGTGCGCCTGTTTGAGCTGAGGTGTAGAAGTGCGTGTCTTGCTCAGAGACAATGGAGTTATTGCTAGTCAACGACTGACGATCATCAATGTCGGCTTCAATCGAAGCAGACAGTTGGTCACGTCCGATGCTGTTAGCCACGATGTCGAGGTGACCACCGACGGTCTTCTCGATGCGGGAGGAATCTAGGTTAGCTACACTCAGGGCAGTCTCGTCGGCGGGAACTACGTTCCAGTCCGAAGCGCTCATGGTACCTGCGGTAACGTCCTCAACACACAGCAGTCGGTCACCGTTCTCCAACACAAGACTGGAGCTGTCACCAAAGACAACGGTCTGGCTCACTGTGCATACAAAGATCTCGCCAGCGTTAGCGTAGACGTCTTTAAAGTTCAAACCGTTACGGCTCGAGGGTGACTCTACAGCAATTTGTGCAGCACGCATAGAGAGCACTTGACTGCCTGCGATATTAGCAATGTATTTAATATCGCCAACTGCCAAGTTGTCTACCTTGAGGTCCAAGGCTGCCTCTGCCAACACTGCTCGACTGTTCTCAGCGCTAAGTGCCGCAGCTGCAGTTGCGTTAGCGGATGCAATCGCGTCGGCCTTAGCCTTCTCAATGCTACCAGCAACTCCGACTCCGCCTTCCACTGTGTCTAACCTAGCAGACAAGGCATCGTCGGCTGTTTGCCGAGTGTTAGCCTCACCGTTCAGGCTTGAAGTCTGCTGGCTGTTGGCTGATCTCCAGAGAGATGCCTCAGTAGCAATACTTGAGAACAGCACGTTGTCCGTAGTTGAACGAACAATGGCCTCTTGGCTGATGTCGCCTGTTAGGGTTGCGACGGACCCTGCAACTTCGGTGCGGATGGCTCCGCGATCAGACACGCCAGCTTGCAATTCAGTCTCGCACTCTTGGATGAGAGTCTTGAGAGATGCGTTATCCGAAAGGATGCTACCAGCAAACGAACCCATGTGGTTGCCAGTTACGCCGGACATGTTGTCCAAACGAGTGTTCGTAGTTGCGGAACCGCCGGTAGCGTTGGTATCGACTTGCGTAACGTAAGTCTCCATCGCTTTAAGCAGCGCAAGAACCGTGGATCCGGTTACTACGTTAAACTCGGTAGGGTCGACAGGTACCGAGTGTGACCCCAGTTCCCCTGCGCTATTACCATAAGCAATGTTGTACTGCCCTGTACCAGCGGAATAGACCAGGCCGGTACCCGTTGCCGAGAAATAGCTACGGATCTCTTGGGTGTTGTAGTCAACCGAGAACGTCACAAAGTCTGACGCAGTCCCGTTGTTACTTCCAAGGTAGATAACCGAGCGCTCTTGAGGAAGGACAGCGCCCTCCATGAAGATGAACGTCATAGCGTCAAGCACATCACCGTCGTGGGTAATGGTGTTGTCGCCGTTAAACGTAGCTGCACTAATGAAAGCCGCAAGGCTAGTCTCGGAGGCTTTGTGAGTGCTAACAATTCCCAAGTCTTTAAGCTTGATCTTGTGACCGTCTGTAATCTCCAAGTAAGCAGTGGAGTCTGGGTGGATAACCATGCTTGGCTGTTTAGTATTCAACGCCGCGTTAGTGTATGCGGAGCTGAACGTAGAGTCGCTGGAGGCTTGCGCCACATGACCAACGATCTTAGCTTGTACTGCAAGTGCAGAGATAGTCTCGGCTTGTAGCTTGCGTACCGCCTGATCGTCCGCTGCGGCGTCTTGTCTCAATTGAAGGCTTTGAACGTCGTCTACGTTATTGCCTTTAAGATCGATTGACTCGTAAAACTTTTTAGTCATAACTTAGTTGCCTTTTATAAAACTCAATTAACCACGATGTATCCAGACTCTTGCGCAGAGCCAAAGCTAACTAAAACGCTTTTAGAAGCTTCATCGTGAATGATGGAAGGGAATGTCTCATGAATGTTGCCGTAAACATCCACAGTAAATACTGTGAGGTTAGGTTGCCTACCTAAGTCGGAGTAGTCAATGACTACAGAATCAACGTTGGTAAACACTTCTCGATTGTTGTGCTCAGTGCCGGCACGTAGTTCGCCGTCAGGGGTAACCCATACCGGAGCAAAGCCGTTTGCTGGTCGGTCGATTACACCTTGTACCGTGGCTACGTTTCCGTTTTCGGTAATATACTCTGCGGCCTCTGCCGCATCTGCAAAACTGTATCCGTCTTTATCCTCAAACTCTGTGTATGGGATGTTATAGAACTCGTATTCCTTTGAGCCGGTCTCTGCTGTGTGAATATCGTTAATTACATTCACGAGCGTAGCATCCCTGTCGTCAACTTCTGCGCTAAGGCAGGCGTTGAAATACACGGGGTTACTGCTGCCAACAAAGTTGATACAGTTTCCGTTGTCGTTACGGATAATTTTGATTGTCATTTAATGTTCTCCTAGCGAAGTATTGTGCTTAGCGTAGTGAGAGGCTGTATCTGTACCAGGTTGTCAGCTCTAATAGCAGGTAACGCACGTGCGTTTACATCCTCATTACTAGCAAAGTAAGCGGTTATTAATGGGCGCTGCAGGAATGTCTTACCTACTGTGCCAGTACCGAAGAACATCGCACTGCCTGTTAGCGCAAACGTAAACGTTTCTACATCGTTCACGTCACGAGTCTGCCAGATAAGACCTACTTCTACAGTGGTGTTTGCAATCTGCGGTAAGACATTGAAGTCAAACCTAATCAAAGCAAGATCGCCTGGAGCGCATTGAGTAAAGTCATAAGATCCGTTAGCAGCTGTGTATTGAGTATCGCCGGACTCTCTAGCTGGTGAGTAGCCAGGTCCGTTAAACGTAAAGTCAAACAAGCTGTTAACGCCAGCCGGCATGTAAGCGCCACCGAATAAGCCTACGCCCGCAGTTTCCGCTGGCGGCGGGTCAGCCCAGTAAGCTATGTCGTTAGCTAGCTGACGTTCGGAATCAAATCCAAATCGAAGCCAACGTTGAGTAGTTACCATCTCAGTAGTGTATTGGGTGTTGGTTCCTAAGTCAGAGGCGCCTGCGGTGCCTGTGGTTCTATCGGTAAAGCCTCCAGTAAGTTCGTAGCCAGAAGTACTGCTTTGAGCCAGTGTCGTACTTATCTGAGTTAAGTCAGTAAGCAGAGCATGCCGACCTGCTGGTGCTCCGGGATAACTATCTATTTCAAATCGTGGTGTGGGTGTTGTCATGGTTTATTGCCGAACGTAAGGTATGTGTGTGCGCATGTTAACAGACCTGAGGCCTGCTTACATGGCGTAAGCAATAGGTGACAGGCAATTATGTTGTGTGTCGTGACGTACGTTCAGACAGATGCCTATAAACGTACGTAGAGCCTGTGGTAGTTGCGGTCGCGTTAGAATACGACAATAGATAAAGACTTCTTGACGAAGCCTTATATTGAGTTGTTGGTGCCAAAGTGTAGTCCTTAAAGGTGGTGCGAAAGACTACCTTTAAATTAGACTAATTTGGGTTTACCGCAAATAAGATAAACACCGCGAGTTAGGACTAACCCTTTACCGGTGTTTGCCCTGCAGGAGTACAGGGCACTAGCGATACGATAGACACGTCTAACCCTTGAGGTTTTCGACTTGTAGAGTTAGACATAGTTGTTCCTTGCCGAGAATTGATTCTCGGTTACAGGCTTTGTGCCAGAACAAGACCGATGTTGTTTGCACTAGCATTAGAGATCAAACGAAGTCTCCACATAGCAGCGGAGGTACAAGGTACACTCTCAGCCGAAGGCTCGGTGTAAGTCTTGACTACACCCCAAGTACCACCTTGGTTAATTGAACGCTCAAGTACTACTTCGAATGTGCTATTAAGCTCAAGCTCTTCAACAGCTACGTCGATGAACCGCTGACCTCCGTTAGGCATACGGTATTCAAAGTAGGAGGCGGGCGTAGCTTCACCGGGAGCAACAACTGACACTTGGATAGTAGGTGCAGCCAGTGCTCTAGTGAAGAAGTCCGGAGTAGCCCAAGCGTCCCCAGGAACATAAGTTGAGATATCAAAAGCCATTGTAGTCTCTGTTAAAGTTAGGGTAGCGGCTTATTCCGCTCCAGGAAGGGCCGTCATGTCAAGTTCTGCAGCATCGGCAGGTCCGGTGCGGCTGAGTGTGATAAACAAGTCGCCTGCGTTTTCAAAAGTGGAAACCATAGCTGACTCAATATCATCAAGTTCGTCGTCGCCGAAGACATCAGCAAACTCTTCTGGATGGGCGTGGTAGATAAAGATCTGTCGTCCCAGTTTGTCGATGGCGGACATCAAAGCTTTAGTTGTTTGCTTCAAGCTGCCATCAATCCTTGCGTTACGCAGCAAAGAAACCAAACCTACCATGTCATCCATAACGCCAGCGCCGTCTTGTTCCATAACAGCTTGCATGTCTTCTTGTACTTCACCGGAAGGTCCAACAGGCAGTCCCGCTTCATTAACGGAGCTAGGTACACCTGCGTATGGTGGCAGTACTTCTTTAGTAGCTTCCCTAGGTACGCTGTCCGTTGCGACATCAGGTTGGCTGATGGCGTAAGCCCCTGACTCACTTGGCATAAGATCTTCGTTTGCCATCGGAGTAGGAGTAGGAGGTACGTAGAAGTTAGCTGTCTTCAATAGTTCGGGGATTGAAGAGAACTTCTGTCCGGGGCGACTGAGGAAGTATCGAGTACGAACCTTTGGTCCCTCGATCATTCTCTCAGCTGCAGTCTTTTCTACACCCAGGTTTACCAGGTGGTTGCGGCCTGCACTCTTACGTAGGCGAACTTCGTTGATAACAACTTCGTCGCCAAGGCGAGGCTCTACAGTAAGGTTGGCCAGCTTGTTCAGGTTGGCAGCAGCGATAACCTCGCGGTTCATAAGCTGAAGGTTGCCTTCTCCGGACCAGGTTT
>Ga0315320_10003689_pt1 | contig 12545 bp, 14 predicted proteins | sample M140m21515metaG_FD_203458 | JGI IMG/M metagenome (GOLD analysis project Ga0315320, IMG submission 203458) | Ammonia-oxidizing marine archaeal communities from Monterey Bay, California, United States - M1 40m 21515 | ecosystem: Environmental > Aquatic > Marine > Coastal | place: USA: California...
GAAAAAGTATAGATTTAAAGACGATATGACAGTCACCGCACCAGCCACCGAAGCCGCGAAGCAATGGGACGGATGGGGAACAGCCCTAAAGCCTTCCTGTGAGTTCTTCACCCTATGCCGCAAGCCACTATCAGAGAAGACCATTGCAAAGAACGTGCTGAAGTGGGGGACTGGTGGGATCAATATTGATGGCTGTCGGGTGGGCAGTCCAATAGAACAGCAGAGCGGGGGCTGGCACCATGAGCACACCCAGAACGACGATGGGTGGAAAGGGGGAGAGCAAGCAATAAAGAACCCCCAAGGCCGCTTCCCAGCCAACCTAATCCACGACGGCTCGCAGGAGGTGCTGGACTTGTTTCCAGAGACTAAGAGTGCGGGGAAAGCTAGAACCAAAGATGTGACATCTAAATACAAGGCAACAAGTTACGGCGCACCAGAGACAAGGCAGATGAATCGTTTCGGCGACCAAGGCTCTGCCGCCCGCTTCTTCTACTGTGCCAAGGCAAGCAAGAAGGATCGCGACGAGGGCTGTGATGACATTCAGACAAAGCCAAGGAATGAGCACAACCTAAGCAACAACGCTTGCGGAAGATGTGGACTAAGGGTAAAGGCAAATGGTAGTGGCAAGAAGTGTGAGTGTGGAGAACTTAGGGAGATTATCAAATTGCAACCAAAGGGCAACAATCATCCCACAGTCAAACCAACAGCTCTCATGCAATACCTCTGCCGACTCATCACGCCAGCAGGTGGCACGGTGCTTGACCCATATATGGGAAGCGGCAGCACAGGAAAGGCCGCTCTCCGCGAAGGATTCAGCTTTGTGGGCTGCGAGCTGGACAAGGACTACTACGAGATTGCCAAGGCACGCGTAGGAAGCTAGGCACAAAAACGCCTCTCACATGGAGCCAACCCTGCGAGAGGCGTGGTCTGTTAACGTGTCTCCTTCACGACTCCTTTAACTACCTATTGCCCGACAGAGTGGATCGGGTTTTACTACCGTAGTGTGCTTTTCAAATGGCTATATATGAAGGAAGCATCGGTGGTCAATATGGGTGCGGGGAGCGGATTTGAACCGCCTACCTTTGGTTTATCAAGCTATTGCTCTACCGCTGAGATACCCCGCATTAAAAAGAACTGCCTACATTGTACACCACTTGTCAACCCCCTTTAGGTATGCGGCAAAACGGGGTATTGACACGATATGCTATACTCTAGCCATGAACGATATAACAGTCAAGCCAAGTATAACAGAAATCACAATCCATAAGACCAAGAGTGGATTTATCGTAACAGAGCGAGCAAACGAGGGATACATAGGAGAGCAACACGCTTGCACGGATGATGTGCAGGTAAATGTCATCATATCAGCATGGACTAACCAAAAGCAATACAGCTAGCCATGTCAACCAAAGGATCAGAAATCAGACAACTAGGACGTGACCACGGCAAGTTCCGTAGCAATATGGATGCTGTTATTAAGGACACTCGCAAGCCAACGAACAAGGTGGAAGTCCCAAAGAGCGAACTGCCCGCTGGACTGCGCTCACGAACCATCTACGGAAAGAAGGACTAATGCTCTCCGACGAAGAAGAAGCCCTGTTGCGACCTGCGCTGTCGTTTCTAGCAGACAACTTTCCAGACTTTGCGCTGGCTGTGCTGTCCAATGAGGGAAAGCTGCTGCACTACGACTACTCCAGTTGGCGCGTAGGTCGTATGCTATTCCGTGACAGCTTAGAGGACATGGGTAACGAGCTTGATATGTCGAATGAAATGGCTGAATGGGCTGACATGCCTGACGATTGGGAGGACGAAGATTATGAGTGAAGAACTGGCAATAGAAACCAAGAACTACATTGCCAAGGCACTGAAGAATGCACAGGAGTCAACTGGGCATAATCGAGCATGGTGTCACCGCAATCCTAAGCATTGGGCATTAGTAGCGCAGCACGTCATCCAGCAGCCTTGCAAGGTCACTGAGTTCCGCAAGAAGCACGGCATTACTAAGAACTTTTACTATGACACCAAGGCAGAGCTAATGGCCGACCCAGAGTGCCAAGAGGTTCGCAATGCGTGGGGTTCTGAGATTGCCTCTCTGACATTTGAAGGGCTAGACACTCACCGCATGATTATGAACAAGTTCGGTGATCGTGTCGAGTCTGGTGACATCGAGGTGGACGAGAACGTGGTTTTCAAGTCCGTGAAGGGACTACAAGGTCTTACTGACATTCATGGCAAGCTGACAGGCAACAATGTCCAGAAGCACGTTGTGGAGCATGTGGTGACGCAGCAGGAGTACGAGGACAAGGCAGCAGAGCTACGCGCTAAGATTGCCAAGGCTAAGGAAGCAGAACAAGTAATTGAGGTAGATTAATGTCACTAGAATATCAAGATCACCCCATCCTAAAGCCTCCGAGCTTAGAAGACCAGTTAGTATTGCTGGAAACCGATCCAGACGGATATGCCGAAAGCATTCAGCTGCACAACGGCAGGATCGAGGCAGCAATCATTGATCCAGTCTACAGTGGATTCGTGTTGCCGCAACAGCAGAAGGTGGCGGATATAATTGCTAAGGACGAGATTGACACGATGGTTGTGATGGGTGGCAACAGGTCGTCTAAGAGTTTTACTGCGGCATGGTTAGTCATGCGGACTCTCATGGAGAACCCTAATACCGAGATTATCTGCTGGTCTCAGAATGAGGATGCAAGTGTCGAACGCCAACAGCCGTATCTATGGCAGATGATGCCGCAGGAATTTAAGAAGAAGCAGAAGGATGAGGTTGCTAAAATCAATTACTCTAAAGCCACTGGATTTACGGGGAACAAGTTTATCCTGCCAAACGGGGCGGTCTGTTACTTTAAGTTCTACACTCAGTTCCAGAACGATGACTCTGTGATTGAGGGTGCTAAGTTAGGCGCACCACCTAAGACTTGCGGGTACACGAACATTGGGACGTGGATGGATGAATACGTCTCAGATGAAACGCTTTTGAAACGATTGGAGAGTCGATGTGCAGACTTCAACTCTAAGATTTTGATAACATTCACTCCAATCCGTGGATATACGCCGCTGGTCGGCAGCATCCTCGATGGTGCGAAAACAGTAGAGTCTCTCCCAGCGTCAATTCTTGGTGGCGAGCTAATGCCCTATGTTCAAAAGCCGAAGAACAGGGAGAATATGGCAATCGTGTTCTACCACTCAGAACGCAACCCATTCTCTAACTGGGAACGTCTAGCTCGAAACCATAGGAACTCCTCGGTGGAAGAGATTAAAAAAATTCTATACGGCTACCCAACAAAGAGCATGACTGCCATGTTCAGCACTTTTGACCAGGTGGCACACATTTACGACCCAGAAGACGAGAAGATTGATTTCTCTGATGGTTCATGGACAAACTACCAAGTCATTGACCCTGCTGGTGCGAAGTCGTGGGCATGTGCTTGGTATGGCGTGAATGCTAAGGGTGACGTAAGACAATGGGCTGAATGGCCTGATCGCGCAACGTATGGTGAATGGGCAGTGGAAGGCAAGTCTCAAGTTCGGTCTGATGATGCGGTAACGTGGAAGCGTGGGCCAGCAGCAGAGGATTGTGGGGGCTTGTCTATCCGCTCCCTACAAATGGAATGGACAAAGATTGAGGGCAGCATCCCGATCTTTGAGCGTATTATTGACATTCGCTTTGCCCACAGTCCCAAGCAGACAGCAGATGACGGTGAGCGCACATTGTCTGACGAGCTGGGTGACATTGGCATTGAAACGGTTCCGTCATTCGGAGCGCAGGAAGACATTGGCTTAGCTAAGATTCAAGAGTGGCTAGCCTTTGATAACAAGCAGCCATTCGACAAGTTTACCAATTCACCGAGCTTTCGCATTTCAAGCGAGTGTGGAAACACAATCTTCAGCTTTATGAACTACTGCCAGAACGGAAAGAAGGACGAACCTCTCAAGGACTTTATCGACCTTCCCCGATACGCAGCAACCCACGACGAAGGAACAGGAATTGGACACTTCGGCAAGGACACACTTGGAGTCTTAGTCGAATCTGGAGGATATTAATTATGGAAATTATACTACTAAAAATGATACTCGTTGGACTATACTTCTGGTATCCGTGCAATTGGATCGGATCTTATTTTATAGCACCACCAGACCCAGATGACAAGGCAATGAGGTTTGCCACCTCCATGATTGGTCTACTATTCCACCTAGCCCTATTTGTGCTATTCCTGCTGTGCGGTGGGCATGCCTACTTTCCAAACTGCGGAGGACATTAAACTATGAGTAACGAAACGTGCAAATCACTAGCAGAACAGCTAGGCAAACCATATACAGCAATGCGAATCGGCAAGCTCCGAGCAGCAGTTTGCTTAGAAGAAGACCTCGACGGCAACGAAATTCTGCCTTCTGGGGTATTGAAGATCATGGCGCAGATCAAGGGTGAGCTGGACGTAATCGAAGAGGCAGCACCAGAGGTTGTCAAGGTTCGCGTCCTGCACCAGCAAACGGGCAACCCCCGCTTCATCTACGCAGAAGACCCCGACACCAAGCGTAAAGTTCGCGTCGGAGTCCCACAACGCCACAAAAACATCATCAACCACAAGGGAAAGCGCCTCAAGGTAAACCGAGCATACAAAGATGGGAAAGCATACTACAGATACCCCGCACGATAATAGGTTCGTGAGCTGTCACTCCGAGGTCTGGGGCGACATTGACTACTCCTCAATGCTACATGGAGAGACAGAACCAGTATTAACAGACGATGACCTCCACGACAATCTGGGGCTACGTGACCGAAGAATCGAAGTGATCTACAGCGAGATAGTCGCTAGACGTAAAAACAATAAGTGATAGACTAAGAACAATGGCTACATATCGAAATCAAGACCGCGACGAGTCGGAGATTTACTACGACGAAGACTTTGACTATAACCAGTTTAAGGAGACATTCGACGAAGACGTTGACAATCTCTCTGACTTCATCAAGCGGTGCAGTGACTCCTCGGACATTCGACGATGCGACTGGGAGGGCAAGACTCCAGACCTAAAGAAGTCGTCTGAGACTGCATTCCCGTTCAAGGACGCATCTGACACAGAGGTTCACCTAGCGGAATACCATATTTCCTCGCAGACAGCAATCAATGAGAATGCGCTGCGAAAGTCCACCATCAAAGCCTACCCGCGAACAGCACAAGACATTCAGCGAGCCACTGAGGTCACAGTCCTGCTCAAGTGGTTCCGTGATGCTGGCATTCCAGAGTTCTGGCAGCAGATGCAGAAAGCTGACAACTACGCACAAGAGAAGTCGCTACGTGTAGCCTACTGCGACTACAAGTCACCCACTAAGCGGTCATACGAGAAGATCTTTGACCTAGAGGAAATTCAAGCGTCATTTGGAGATGTAGCCCCAGATTTCATTGAAGTCCTCGCAGATGAAGACCGTGTAGACGAAGCACTAGAAGCCCTCAACTCAATCGAAGGTTGGGAGCTTAATGAGAAGCGTGTTAAACGTGCGCTCAAGGAGTTGCGCGATAAAGGCACAGCCACCATCCCCGTGACCATTGAGGACGCTGGTAGCCCCGTGTTGCAGGTTCTAGCACCCGACGAGGAGTTCTTTGCCCCGTCATACACAACCAACTTCTGCGATGCCCCACGCTGTCACGTCCGTAAACCTATGACAGCTCAGGAGATTCTGAGTCGCGTAAGCTCGGAGGACTGGGATCAAGAGTGGGCAGATTGGGCAGTGGAGAATGAGCGAGGCACACTCAATGCCTTCCGCACAAGCAGCTCCACCAACAACCCACGCCAACCTTCACGCATCGACGAGGAACGCGACCTAATTGACGTTGTGTTCACATTTGAGAAGCTGATTGATCGTGACGACCTAGCAGAGGGCATCTACCTTACTGTGTGGAGTCCAGAATTCGGTGACAGTGACAGCATGGTTCCGCCATATGCAAAGCGCGTCCTACTCAGCGGCCTACGTCAGTTCCCATTTGTCGTGCAGTCTCGTAGCTATGACGCTCGCACACTTTACAGCGCACCAACTATCCCAGAGCTGCTTAAAGCCTCTCAGAAGAATCAGAAGGTGCTACGTGACGCAAACATGGACAACTCGGCATACGAGGTCAGTCCGTCGCTCCTAGCACCTCCTACGTGGGATCATGGTCGTCCTGGACCAGGCGGTGTGTATGCCACGCGCACAGGTCAGTCTCCGCAGTATCTCAACCGAAACACAAACTTCGGTGCTGTGTTCAATCTTGAGAAAGAAATCGTAGCGGAGGCGGATCGCCTAGTTGGTCACTCTCCAGAAGACCCAACTTCCACGCAGATGCAGACAGCATCAATCAATCGTCACCTAAGCTTTGCTCAGGAAGTGCTAAAGATGTGCTACGAGATGTACAAGCTCAAAGGGCCAGAGGAACTATTCTTCCGTGTCACGGGTCGCCCAGAAGCCGTTCAGTTCGTGAAGAACTCCGACGAGACTGAGATGGACGTGACTGTAAGCTTCAACACCCTCTATGATGATCCAGAGAAGGTTGAGAAGATGATTGAAGGTCTGATTCGCGTCTCTAGCCTCGACACTGCTGGACGTGTGGACACAGAAGCACTCGTTGACTTCGGACTATCTGCAATCGACCCAATGGCGGCAGAAACAATGCTACTGCCAGCAGAGCAAGGTTCAGCTAAGGTTAAGAACGAAACTCTCAGCGACATCTCGCAAATGGGAACTGGCATCGCCCGTAGTCCCGCTGGTAATGCTTCTGAGCTTCGCATGGAGGTTGTGCAGAACTACAAGTCAGAACAGCAGCAGATTCAAGCAGGTGGTCAAGTTCCGTCAGTACTCTATTCTAATCCTCAGTTCGTATTTCTGCTCGATCAGTACGAGAAACAGCTTCAAATGGCACTCGACCAAAAGAAGAACGGTACTGAGTTCGGAATCTACGGAACAGAAGCGGCAAGTGTCGGTAACGTATCAACCCAAGGACTAGAAAGTGCCTAAGCTAACAATCAAAGAGTTTAAAGACCATCTAAAGAATAACCCCGAATATGGGGTTGCTCTTTACGAATACCTTGAAGATCGGCGCGACCAAATGCTGTCACAGCCTTGGTATAGCCCCGACAAGTATCTAGGACGACGCTGCCAAGTGGTGGCTGAGTTCCTCACGGCAGACTTAATGGAGGAATTCAATTTCAAGAAGCAGTCCCGCCAGCGATAGCGTAAAAACAGTACGTGATACAATTTAACCAACAGCCCCCGCCTTGGCTGATTAACCAATAGGTAGATATGACAGATACACTAGAAGCGGCTACCCCTGATGCCGAAGAAACCACTCAGGAGACAGGAACACCAGAACAGCGCAGACAAGCCCTCGTAGAGGAGCGCATCCGCAAAGCGACAGGTGTTGAAGACGAACCAGAGCCAGAAGCTCCCGAAACCGAAGAGGAGGCCGAAGAGGAAGAAGACGAAAACGTCGAAGTCCCAGAGGTTGACGATGAGGATGAGGATGAAGAAGGCGAAGAAGAGTCAGACGTTCTTTCACAGGATGAAGGATTTGACATTGAGGAACTCAATGAAGAGGAGCTAGAAGCACTTACTCAGCAGATCAACGCAAAGGCGGGGAAAGCCCTCACCAAGAGTCGATTGAAAGAGAAGGAGTGGAAAGCAGAGAAGGAGAAGTTGCAAGCTCAGATTGACGAGCTAGCCACTAATGTAGTGACCACGGACAACCCTTTCGCAGCAATTCGCACAGTCGAAGACGCTGAGAAGGACATCAAACAAGCCGAGATCAACATTAAGGGCTGGAACCGAAAGCTGATTACGGAACAGATTGATAAGTATGACGACAACAAGGGCGAAGATGTCCGAGGAGTCATGTTTGGAGATCAGTTCATTCCAACTGCTCAAATTCTGGATGCCATTGACAAGGAAGAAGAAAAGCTTGAACCGCTACGCAACCGAAAGTCGGAACTAAAGAAAGTTTCCGAAACTCTAGGCAACACTAGCGAGCTGGTTGAATCAACCCGCAGCAAGCTTGGAATCGACGACAACGAGGACGCAGCAAAGGAGTATGACTCTCTGCTTGATAGTCCTAAGTTTGAGTTGATCAAAAACGTCTTCCCTGACTACGCCAAAGAGCTGATCGAATTGTTCGGTCGTGCTGCTTTGACCAAGGTTCCAGAGGAAAAGAAGTTCTCCCGAAAGCTCAAGCGCAAATCTCCGAAACCTAAAACAGAGAGCGTTTCTATTGATACAAAAGCTGGTCGTCCCGCGAAAAGGTCGAGTGGCACTAGTGTTGAAATCAAGAAACTTCAAAAGATCGTAAGTGATCCAACTAAATCAATCGCTGAACGGCGCAACGCTGATCAGCAAATCAGAATTCTAAAGACTAAATAATTATGGGACAAACATATTCAAGTACAGTAGGTAATCGCGAGTCTCTCAAGCAGACCGCAGAGCTGCTCTCAGCAGACATCACTCCAGTAACAGGGTTGCTGGCTCACACCAAGACCGATAACAAGCGTCCACGTACCCTCATGGACAAGCTCAAAGATGTGGCTAATACGCCGCACATCGAAGGAGCTGATACTAACACAGGTCGCGACGCATTCGCAAATGTCAAAGAGTTTGAAGGTCAAGCTCAACGTACAGTTGTGGAATACGCCGTTTCCAAGGAACAAGAGCAGGAAGATTCTGCTGTCATCTCTAACATGATTAAAGCAGCCGACAAGTCTGCTGTTGAGTGTGCGATTGACAAGGAGTTCGTAATCTGCGGCGACCAAGACAAGACTGCTGACGTACCAGGCACAACTGGTGGCGCAACGCACGGTCTAGGCGCACTTATCAGCAACTCTGCTGCAACTGGTGTAGATGCTCTCTACGTCACCCCCGCTGCTTCCATCTATGGCGGCTTGAAGGCTGACTACGATGATGCTGCAATGGGCGCACAGATTGCCTCCATGTGGGGTGAGGATACAACCATGCAGGACTTGTGGTTGGTAGCTGGCCCTGGACTCCGCGAGCATATTGTTCAAGAGTTCACACGCACTGCTGGTGCAGCCTCGCAGGTTGACTACAATGTCAATGGTACGACTAAGATCCCTTGGATGGTTGAGATCATTGACTCTCAGTTCGGTCAGATCAAGATGAAGAGTGCAAATCCAAATTGCATGCCTTCCACTGATCGCGGCTACTTCATCAATCCTTCGCTTCTGTACGTTGCAGAGTACCAAGGCATTGAGTCTGAAAACTATCCGTTCCTTGGTGGTTCGTATAAGGGTGCTGTTGATACTCGCTACGCTCTCATGACTACAGGCCCGAATGGTCTCGGCAAGGTAGCGTTCTCCGACGAGGCATAGGTTTAACATTGGGACTGGGGGTTTATATGCCCTCAGTCCCTTTCTTTATAACTTGACACGTAATTTATAATCTAGGCATGAGCAAGATACTATCAGACGAAGAGTTGACAGCATTAGCTGCTAAGATGGAACTACGCCGTCAATGGTTAATGTCACCCGCAGGACGTGCAAGGCGCGACGAGGTGATGCGACAATACATGAAGAAGGTCTACGGAGGCAACAAGCAGAGTCGGAATGGTGTTCTGAGCTTTGGAGGGTGCTATGACGTATTTGAGCAGAAGGAAATGGAGCATGAGTGTAAGGCGGCAGATGGGACAGACTTTGTGAACCCAGACTACCTTGCATGGAAGCAGAAAGACTTTAAAGAACGTGGACTGACAGGAGACTGGCTATAGATGGCTTGCATTTGATGAGCGCACAAATAGTATAACTAGATGGAATCTAAATCAATTACAGTCAATAGCGTCAACATAAAGGTATTCAGTGATGGATCAATTGAAAAGCCATCTAGGCACGGCGGGAAGACGCATACATTTGGAGGAAGGAGTAATGCATATAATCGCACACGCATTGGGGATAAATCTTTCCACGTTCATCGTTTGGTAGCGTTGGCATTCCTCGACAACTACTCCGAGGAGCTTGAGGTTGATCACATTGATGGAAATGGAGTGAATAATGATATTAACAATCTAAGGATGCTTACTAAATCGGATAATCTAAGGGCGCATCGAAGAATATCATCGAAGGCTTCATCTAAATACAGGGGAGTTTCATGGCAAGGGAGTAGGAATAAGTGGTGCGCAAGGATAAAGACACGCGACAGCTATAAGTGGCTAGGTCGATTTCAAGACGAAGTAGAAGCAGCATTAGCATTTAATAAGGCAGCTATCGAAGATGGCTTCCCCATCGAAGGACTTAACAAAATTTAATTAATGTCAACTAATACACGAACATGGGCAGAGGCGGTTGGACTGACACAAGCGCGAGCAGGGGCAAGTTTCGCAGCAGGAACGGAGCTGACGAACATTGGCTTCTTGCTTAATTCAGCAGCCCGAACAATTTACGACGAGTCCCGCTGGTGGGAGCGTTTCCTTGTAGTTGAAGAACGTACGGTAGTGGATGGCTACATTCCATACGAGGAGGCTGGTCTAGATACGATTGGTGAATATATCGGACATTGGGACGGAGAGCTTTGGACATGTGCAGATTCTCAGCGTGGTCAAGCCTACCCAGACCACAATGGCATCAAGATTGCTAACTGCAACCACGGAGACACGGTTTACGTAGCATACAAGAAAGCATTTACAGACACATACGGAGACGGCGAGAACGGCACTGTAAGCGACATTCCGAGCGAATGGCTAGAGTTCATGTCGTATGACGCTGCAAGGGCGTATGCAGCCTCTCAGGGCAATCAAGACGGCTACAATCCAGTGGCTATACGAGACGTTGACCGAGCAATGGAACGAGCATTGATGAAGGTTAGTCGTCAAGGAATCAACGAAACAATAGCACTATATTTCCGTACGAACTACGGATATGACGTGAGCGTAAAATAATGGCACATTTTAGAGACAGACGAGCATTTGGCAACGTAGGCACACGTAGATTCCGTGGGGCTAGATATGGTGACGGTAAGAGTCCTAGATTCCAAGGTCTACTCGACCTATACGGCGGCGCAGCAGCGGCATACAGTCTCCGCGCATTGTCGGCTGGCTGGGTAGCTGGTGACGTGGTGGAGGTGCGTCCTTCAAGCGGGTGGACACCTGCAAGCTTCACGGCGAATCAAGTTGCGAATGGCGAGCTTGTTGACTATGTGAAACGGCCTGGGAATTTTACAAATGTCGCGATCAACCCATTTGAGGAATTTGCAAACAATGGAGAGGGTGACGGATTCACTGCAAAAAATTCTGTTTCTGGCGGATTTGCATCGTCAACTTCCTCTTCTGGGGTTACGTCAGATAGTGTAACAATTGACTTTGATGTTGCTATCGTTTCTGGTTCGCCGTCCGTTTCCCTGCGAACAAGCAGCAATACCACCAGTTCCAATATCGAGGTTGTAACGACAAGCGGCAGCTATTCTTTTATATTAACCGCTACGGATAATTTTGATAACTTCTCATTTGCAGACGGTGACATCCCATCAGAGTTTACAGTCAGCAATGTGCGCGTCAGCACAAATGACGGCTACGTCTCAACATGGTATGACCAGAGCGGCAACGCCAACGACGCGACACAGATCACGACAACCTCACAGCCGAAGATTGTTGACGCTGGGGCGTTGGTTACTGGTGGGCTTGATTTTGATGGGGTGGATGACGAATTAAACACTTCGCTTATTCCACCATCTACGGCAACTTTAATCGGCGTAGCAACATGGGACATTGAGGTTGCGACACAAATGATTTTTGGTGCGAGAGATAGCACGAATGAGAGGTCTTATCTAGCACAGACGAGTAGTGGCAACATTGCACTAGGTGTCGGGCCAGGGGCTATTGGAGTATTTACGGCAACAGCTTCCACGGAATATATAGCGTTCGGTAAATATAATTCGGGTGACAATGATATTTATGTAAATGGATCATTAATCGGGTCTGGTGCTTCAGCATCTCCAGCAAACACGACATACGGCTATAACATTGGTTCACTTAACGATGCTGGAACGTCATCTGGCTTTATGGACGGTCGAATCCGCGAACTAATCATCTACCCTACCGACGAATCCGCAAACCGCGAAGCAATCGAGGCGAACATCAACAAACAATACGGCATATATTGGGACGGTTCGCAGAAATCGCTTCTCGACTACTATCCAAGTTCTTCTGCCGCTTATTCTCTACGTGCGCTCAACTCGGCTTACACCGAACCTCTAGTAAAGGTTCGACGTTCTAGCGACAGCGCAGAGTTGGACGTTTACGCAAACTTTGACGGGACGCTAAATGAAGACGCAATACTATCATTCTGTGGGGCTGGAGACGGCTTCGTATCAACGTGGTATGACCAGAGCGGACAGGACAACGACGCGACACAGGGCGACGCCAGCGCACAGCCGAAGATTGTTGACGCTGGCGTAATAATTACCAATGAAAACGGGAATGCTGGGATTAAGTTCGACGGAATTGGTGACGCACTGCTCTGCGGCGGAATGATTGTTGAGCTTAGTCAAAACGCGGCATATGTCGTCGCGC
>Ga0315320_10003691_pt1 | contig 12540 bp, 18 predicted proteins | sample M140m21515metaG_FD_203458 | JGI IMG/M metagenome (GOLD analysis project Ga0315320, IMG submission 203458) | Ammonia-oxidizing marine archaeal communities from Monterey Bay, California, United States - M1 40m 21515 | ecosystem: Environmental > Aquatic > Marine > Coastal | place: USA: California...
CTTCAGCATTTTGTACTGGATTCCAATCAGTGCCAACGACATCTAAAAGTTTGCCATCAGTTTCACGAATTAGTGCTTGTTTACCAGGTACTTCAAACACTTTATGTTTGCTGCTGCTGTAAGTTAAGGGACGCTTCTTAACAGTCCAATCAATACCAGCTTTTTCCATCATTTGTTCAGGTGTAAGATCATCAATGACCTTGGTACCTAAACCATGCCATGGTACTTCGCCAGAATAAGCCATTGTTTCTACTGCATGTGCCATAATTAATCTCCTTAAAATCAACTTTGATATTAAGGTTATACTCTCAAACTGATTTTTTTTATTATAAGAGTGATTTATTTAAAAATTTAGCTTGTATTCTCGAACTAGTTGAGCGCAATCATCCATCCATAGTTTGAATGATTTATTATCTTTGTAATATTCACGCTTCTCAGGAGTTCCAAAATATTTTAAAACCCAAATAGCTTGTTCCAAATCTTTACCGTGATGTGATAGGTTTTTCATTAGATGTCCTCTACTGTAAGATGAAGAATAACACGTGGTTTTAGTGTAAAGTTCCAAGCACAGTACATGTCATCTCCTTTGTGTTGTATTACTTCTCCATCTTTCCATTTTTGCATGAACTCATCTTTTTCTAATTTAAGACCTATATCACCAATTGGCGAAATTATTGGAAAGTGATAGATAGTTTGATTTTCACCGTAAATATTATCGTTTGGATTTACAAACGTACCAGGATACAAAACTGCAAAAACTGCTGTATTGATAGATGGATGATCGCAAAATGCTCTAGTTAAACCTAGTTTCTTAGATAGCTTGCTAAACTTGCCTCTGAACTTAATTGGTATTGCATTCCAACCAGGACCATATGAATTTTGGTTATTATTAGGAAACTTTTTAGCGTACTTAGCTACGATCTCGTAGTCTTCTCTAAATTGATCCTGCCAAATATTCGCCAGTTGATTCATATTCTGATTTTTTTTGTTTGTCCACTGCATCTAAGAATTCCTGTAGTTCCATCTTTTTATCACCAATAGTAATTACTGGGTGTGGTGCATAATCTGGGTAAATGTTATCCATATAAGAACAGCAACGTAACATATAACGAAGGTTGCCATCTTTAATGTTTGTAGGACGAGCGTGCAAAGTAATCATTTGATCCATGAAAGCTACTTGTCCATCTTTCCAATCAATCTTTGTAATGTATTCGTCTTTATTAATAAGAGACCAAAGATGTTCTTTAAATTTTTTGCTTTCTTCTTTTTCCATGCCTTGAAAATGCGAGAACAAAGAACCTGGAAAATGAATACCTTTAACTCCAGCAGCAGTTTCCATTTGCAAAGCTGATGACATGCCATCGATTGGAACTTGATTATACTTTACAATTTCTTTTTGATCTGGAATCAGCTCACCAGTAAAGTTATCGTATTCCCAACTGTATACAGAACGTAATTCATCAACCATTGTTTTATCTTCTTGACTCAGCTTATCATAAGCTTCAGCAGTACTTAAAAACCATGTTGCAGAACCTTCAGTGTGTTCAACAGCAGCAAGACCAACAACTCTCATATTATCATCAGTAGATGGATGATCACTATGCCAACCAAGATCACCATTAGCAAAAACGCCTTTTGGTTTACCTCTTTTATCTTTTTGATAAGTTACAGCAGCAACACTCATGCGGTGTTCTTTTTTAATATCCATTACTGTTCTAAAAATATTTGTAGCTGTTTTACGCCAGTGTTTACCACCTAGATCACCTTTAATTAGTGCAGTGTGTACTAAGCCGTTTGCTGGTGTACCCCACTGAGTATGAATATCATACAATCTATCTTCTGTAACATTTTGATCTACAAAAACTACTTGGCGTTCAGCTACTGCTTTACCAAGTTCAGCAATATGTTCATTGCTATTAATATCGAAGTCAGTTGCTTCGACCGCGTTATTTAATTCTTTGAGGCGCATTTGTAAAATTATTCCATTTCGGTATTTCAGGTTGACTTAAGAAGAATGTATATCTATGCAACAATCTTTTTTGTAGCACTTCTTCCCAGTTTGGTTTAGTCTTTGGGCGTTTGTGTTGTGTTATTAACTGATCACTTAGTACAATATCACCAGGTTCCCAGTTGTGTTCGTAAATATATTTATCTTGGTAGAGGTATTCACGTAACTCTTTGTAAATCTTTCTACCTTTATCGTCTTCAATTCTTGCATTATTTAGCGGAAAGAAGTAGATACCTTTTGTACCACCAATATTAGTTTGTTCTAGCCAGAATCTATAATTTCTATCATAACCTGGTGTAGCTACGAAATCATGTCTTGCCATCATCCAAACCATTTGATGAATGCTTTTCATACCAGCCCATTTAGTAAATACATATTCGTATTCGCAATATCTACCACGAATCTTTTCATATAAATCTTCAGGCATTTCTTCTAGTGCTGGCACAGTATTATTCCATATTGTTTGTGTGCCTTCACAACTTGCAACACCTTGAAGTGCTACACCATCTGCATGATTTACATTATTAAGATTAGAGTGCCAGTCTAAACGTCCATCTTGAAAGATTCCTGAAAAGATACCTTCATCATTTTTGGCACCAGTTACCCTTTGAACTGGATAGCTTTCGCCTTTCCAAGACATAGGATTCGGATATGGTGGCATATTAGTTCCAGGTTGGTAATACTCTGACCACGAAGCATCTTCATACCAATACAATTTATCCCAATTGTGAATGTGATGACCATCGTTGCCTTTACCAAGTCTATGAACTAGTTGCGCAAATGGAAGTGACCTATTTTCTTGATTCTTAATAACAACAATGGGACATTTTAAAAGAACGTCACGGATTTTATCGACATCAGCTTGGTTGATATTGGTAATATCAACATCTTGAATCTCTTTAGCGATACCGTTTTTTAAATCTACAACTTTCATTTTTCCACCAATAAAAATGTAGGACTAACCGTGGGTCCTACGCGAGTCTATTTCGCGACTAACCGTACTCACTCCGACCAGGGCACTGTTAAAGTACAGTCCGAGACTATTTTTGACTCTTACGAATCTTTGTCTTTGCGTTCTCAATTGCATCTACAATCTTTTCATCTTCCCATGCCAGGAAGTTATGAATTTTGCGCAATACCCAAAGCTGTGCTGTACGAAGTACTACACCACGAGGTGTAAACCAACCAGCGATATATGCAATAATGACAGCATAGAAAGCGACTAATAGGTTTGATATTTGCTCGATAGGATCCATGATATTCTCCAATTTTAATTTACTTTAGGGTTATACTTAATAAGGTTAATTATTTTTCCCCACATATCCCATTCCCACCATTTATTTCCTGAATGGTCAGATTGTTTAGGAAACTTGTGATGAGTATTATGAAAAGATGTTGGATTAGGAAAACCAATTACCCACCATATCCATGAATTTACTGAATCATCTTTTGTTTCATGAGATCTATATGATGTTAAGAAATTACTGTGACCAAAATAAGTAATAAAGATTCTACCGCCAATTACACTGGAAAACATTGGAAAAGCATATCCAAACAAAAATAATTCAAAACTAATAAGTGCAATAATCAAACCAAGTACGATTTGTATTTCAAACCACCACTTGTTTAAGAACTGAAAGTATGGATCTTTCCAAATTCTGTCTCTTAGAATACTGACCAAAACTCTTTTATCAAAGTCTTTGACTTTTATCTGAGCTGTAAATAGTTTCCATAATCCTAGAGTTGCTGGATATGGATCTTTATCTGTATCTGAATGAATGTGATGTTGTCTATGAGCTGCAACCCAATCGATTGGACCACCTTGTGCATTTAACAGACCTACAAAACCTAAAAATCTTTCCATAAAAAGACTTGTTTCGTATGACCTATGAGAAATAAGTCTATGCCATCCGATTTCTATGCCTACACCAAGAACAAAAATTGTGTATAACCTTGACAGTATCAGATAATAGATACCAGTTTCAAAGTTTACAATTGTATAGTAAATAGTCCATGCGCCAAAGAAAGAACTCAGTGCAATTAAGATTCTTAGCTTATGAATTGTTTCAATATTTTTGTAGAACGAAAGCACTAGCTCTGCCTCCAAATCCAAAGTTATTTTTTAGAATTGCATTTACTTCAGTTTCTAATGGTTTAGTTAGAATGTTTAGATCAGATGCTATTGGGTTATCTAATCCGTGTGTATGAATCAAAGTATTGTTTTTCATCATCTCTACACAGTAAACTGTTTCAAGCAAACCTGAAGCACCCATACCATGACCAATATGACCTTTCAATGAGGCTACAGGAACATCAGGAAAATAGTCTTTAAGAATATCTATTTCAACAGGATCACCAATAACCGTACCAGTGGCGTGTGCTGAGATATAATCAATCTTAATATCTTTATCATCAAATAGCTGCGAATACGCTAGTCTTGCTCCTGTGCCTTTTGGATCAGGTGAAATAGGATTTGAAGCATCATTATAAACTGCTACATCATCAATAGTGCCATAAATCTCAGCACCTCTTTGTTTAGCATGCTCTAAATCTTCTACGATTACCGTTACATAACCATCTTTAAACACTGTACCATCTCTGCCTTCATCAAAAGGTCTGCATGAGTTTGTACCTGATTTAGCACCAAGACTTGTAAAGAAATCGTTACCACCAGGTGCTAAAGATAATTCTTCATAGCCATTTAAGATAGCAAATGCATTTCCATTCTCAATATACATTTTAGCGTGCTGCAAAGCATTTGTACTTGTTGCGCATGTCGCTTGCATAGAATAAATTGGGCCATGAAAACCCCAATGCTGCGAAATGTATGAACTAATAAAGTCTGGTTGTGTGTTTAACCATTTGAAAGGATTTACTTTAATCAAAGATCTCTGCATTTTATCAGAGTTTTCTTGATCGCCAAGTTCGTCATAGTGATGTTTCCATTCACGAAGCTCAGTCATGGCATTCAGATTTTCTACCATACCTCTAATAGAGCATGAAATGATAGGTGCTGTATGATCGTGTTTTGCTGTCAAGCCAGACATTTCTAAGGCTTTGTCTGTTGTATACATTGATGCAATTGCTGCTCTGTCAAAGTGTCTTAAAGAACTTCTTCGAAACATTCCTTTATCGACTACATAGTCTTTGAGAACATCCCAATCAAAGTATTCATCAATTTGATCGTTTTTAAGTTTTTGAAAATTTTGCTTGACATCCAAGCCTAAAGAGTCAGCTACCGCATAACCCGTGATCGCAATTGTCATTATTACTTCTCGCCATTAAAAGCCTTAGACGATTTACTAGTACCAGCATATAAACCAAACCATGCTGCACCTGCGCCGACTACTACTGATACCAAACCAGATTGTTCCATGTTAGGAACTTCTAAAGCCATAAACCAATTTACGACTTGGTACAATAGAATAATATAAACTGTAAGAAATAGACGCGGAAAGATTCGCCAGGCATCTACAGCACGTGCTGCATAAATCCATTTTTGATATGGATTTGATCCAGAGTTAACAACATTTGTGTCTACTTCAAGATCGATTTTAACTGTTTTTGTTTCTACTTCACTCATACTTTATTTATAGCATATAGTACTCAACTGGTTTTACATGACCAAATTCTTTAAGAAAAGATTCTAGGTCAGGCTTTTGGCCAGTTACAGTAAACATAATAACATGCGCTTCTTTATTAAAATCAGCAACATGCACACATAAATCATCAGCTTTATCCATGATCTGCATAATTCGCGTATCCATAGGAAAAGGAATTCTAATCTTTAATAATTTAAAACTCATCGACAGAATAGTAGTCATGTAAAAACCTCGTTAATTTTGCGTTGCGTGCTATTACCATAGCTTTATCTTGTTTTACTGCATAGAAAAATATTTCGTTTCTATTACAGCATTCGACTAGACTTTCTTTATCACCATCAAAATTACGTATTGTAAATTTGCAGGGCATCGACATACCAAATGATTTACTTTGCATCATTTGTAATTCTCTTTAATCCAGTCTACCTTATCAGCCACATCCACAGGATTAGGCTCACCGTGAAAGACACAGACTTTTCCATCTTTTGGTATTTCTCTACCAAACATTTCCGAACGGTTACCAGCATGTTTACCACGTTCTACGCCTTTCTTATAAGACCACAACCATTCATCTGGAAATGGATTACAAATTTCAGGATAATGATTTAAGTACGAGGAAATAACATTTTGATCTCCAAAGAAGTGTACTTGTTTCTGCATATCATGAAACTGCTTTGAGTTATTAAGATAATACTCCCAAATTCCAGAATATTCAGTGTTATTAAACCTCATTACAGAAGAGTTAAATTCCTTACCAGGCAAGATACCATTTTCAGGTCTAATAAAGTCTCTAATAATTCCAAAACTTTCCCATTCAAAAAGGCAATCAATGTTATCTACAATTACTACATCTAAATCAAAATATAACCATTCACCAGCAGGCAAAACTTCTGTATCAAACATTTGTAATTTGTTCCACCAACCTGTATAACCAACATGCAATTCTGCTGTATGGATTGGATGTTTATAAACGTGCTGATCAGTTAGTACCCAAAAGTCAAAATCTTTTGTGGTATTTCTTTTGATCATGTTATAAAGGCGTTCAGTGTATTCTTTAGGATACTTAGTACCCCAGTTTACACAAACAACATTTACTTTTTCCATTCTTTTTGCCCAATCTCTAAATCTAAAGCTTTAGTGTAAGTATCCAACCAAATATAAAAACCAATATATGCTGTAACATATGACAGCTGATCTACATTAAAGTGTTCTAAAAATTCTGTGTTATCAAACTCTTTATTTTCTACTAATGCATCTATTGTTTTTAAAAGAACATTATCAGATTCTTCTTCTAGTAAATCTCCACTAGTAATTTTCTCTACATCTTTTTGACTTATTCCAGCAGTCCAAGCTAAAGTATTGTGGTGATATAACTCATACTTACTATCTCTTATACTAGCAATACGCAAAATAATAATTTCTCTTTGACGCATATCAAAGTGTGAATTTCTCCACAACGTCATTGCCATATCAAACAATGGATGAAAGATATGCGGATTGTTTCCTAAAATATGGAAAAAATCAGCAACTCCTGCTTTTTCAATCTTTGCTAAAACTGTAGGGTGCATAAACGCGGCTATTCTTTATGGTTTCATCATCTATATCAGGATAGCCTTTACTAGCTAGCCATTCTTTTTCTGTCTGTTTTTTATTATCTCTATCGTAGATAATTGTAGTTCCATCAGGCATTTCAAATACGTAAATACTAAATGCCATCGCTATACCCATATGTTTCGAAATCTAATTTGTAAAAATTTTGTACTACATTTTTCATTTGATTTGTCCAACCTCCAAAGGTTTTACGTTTAGTTTTATTTACTTTATCCCAATTGTCGCCAACTTCAATATTGTGTTTATTTAAAAACTCTGTGAGACTGCCTTGTAGCGTTTCAAATTTTATAAAATTTTCTTTTGGAATATTTTGTGTAAACAGATATGATGGATCTAAAACTAAACCTTCCATCATAGTTCTTTTTGCGATCGATTTATTATGCGAACTTTGACTTGTTCTTTCTTTAAGTGTATTAGCATTAAAAAGTTCAGCTAAAATAAAGTGTTCAAATGTTGGAAAGATTTTTTTCTGTTCCTCGGTATTTTTCTGACTTTGTCTTTGATAAACAGTTTGTAATCTTTCATAAGGATTTCTTACTACGCAAAAAGGTGTATAATCACCTAATGATTCGTGAAACTTAGAAAAAGTATTTAGATGTTCAAAGTCATCGCTTGTAGCTACAGCATAGCCATAGTTTTTCTTTACAAACTCACCGGCATTACAGGGAATGTGCACAAAGAATAGATTTTTTTTACCACTCATTTTCCATCTCCGGATAGCTTTTAATACCATACAACGATTTAAGTTCGTCTCTCCACAGTACTGCATGAGGACAGTCACGGTATTCTTTAAACCATGGACCACCATCTGTATAATGTATTAGACCACCATTTAGGTCATAATAACCAGCAAGATTATTCCACTTTGGAGGTAGTTCTCCAATCTCTTCATTAGCCCATAGCATTCTATGTAAGTACATTGGTGATTCTGAATTGACAACTTCAGGTGTTAAATTTTTACATGCAATATTATTAAACAACATTACTGAAGACCAATTTTTTCTTGGATAAACATGCTGCATCTGCCCATCCATTTTCATAATACTTTTTGGCGAGTAATCATGCTGGACGCATGAGACTTTAGATTTAAATGGCATATCTTCTAAAATATTTGTGATGTCTTCTCTTGCAATCATATCGCAATCAATAAAGAGTGAATGACCTTTATAGCCACTTAGAAATGGAACGAGAAATCTGGTAATTGTAAATTCTGTAGAACCTTTAGAATCATGCGGACGCCAATACACACCTTGTTCGCGTAGTTCATATTGCTTAAGCGGTATAACTTGCACGTCAGAATTATATCTATGAATACTGTGTTTCAGTACTTCATATGCGATATCTTCTCTACTATCCCAGCCAACAAAGACTTTAAAATCCGGCATGTTCTCTCTCTGGCGAAAAGCCTTTTGCTTTTCTTGATGGACCTTTTAGGTGATCGAAATATTCTCCTAAAGGACCTACAACTAATGGATGTTTTGATTTTTTCCACATGCCATATCCTAAGTCGATGCAGCTAATTTTTTCTGCAGCAATCATTGGAAAAGTTGTTTCATCAAAGGCAATACAATCATGCCATGCTTTGTGTTCAAAGATTTTATCTTCGTCATACATAGCACGATAGCCTTTACACCATTCTTTATGATACTCGTTTTGGGTATTCCAAATCATAATAGATGTTTCTGTAAATCTGCTTGGCATTCTATTCACAAAAGAAAGATAAACATCTTTGTTTACCATATTGTATAGCAAATCTTCAGTTACCTCTTTCTTTGTCACAACATCACCATCTAGATAAATCACGTATTTTGCTCTAGGTTTTTCTAGTTCTTTAAGTTGCGCATATACCTTACACGCAAACTTTGCAGCTTGTACATTGATATTGTTAATGTCGTAATTTAGAAAGTCAGGATGTCTGTCTTTATTTCTTTGAGAAAATTCTGCATGCTCTGGAATTGCTTCATCAAATGGTAGAAAATGTACGTTATTAGCTTTATATTCAGGAAATTTTCCATCATAGTAAATAAAAAGTTGCACGTGTTCAGGCCAGTATTTTACAAAAGAATCTACTGAATTTTTACCATAAGTGTTCCATACTCTTTCACCAAGAGTCATAACGCATGTGAATTGTGTGGGTGTCATTGGCTACATAGCTCCGCATTGATTACATCATAAGCATAATTAATCTTATCTTCAATATTTATAGAGTCATTACCAAGAAAAAATCCATAATCATGAATGAGATCAGCATTCCCATATATATCAGGTGCTGAGTAATGAAGATGTTTTAGTACTGGATTTCTCATAAAGTTACCAGCAACGATTGGACGAACTTCAATACCAGCTTTTTGCAAAGCATTTGTAACACCTTTACGGTCATATCGTTCATCAATAATAATAGAGAATCCAAACCAAGATGAATCACCATTTTCTTTTTGAATAGTCATGCGATCATCGCCACCAAAAACATTTACAAATTCTTCTGCATTCTTCTTACGCATTTCAAACATTTCAGGCCATTTTTCAAGTTGTACTTGGCCAACAGCTCCAGACATTTCCAAAGGTCTTACACTATATCCAGGTAAAACAAACCTAAAACTATCTTCAAATGCGTCGCCTGTTTTATTGTGCAAATAGTTTGTTTGTGGTAAAGTGCGAAGCCAACCATGAGCTCTCATACTATCGATGTATTGAGCACTACGTTCGCTATTAGTAACGATCATTCCACCTTCCATAGTTTGCATGTGGTGACTAAAGAAAAATGAGAACGTACCCATATCTGCATAAGTGCCAGCAAACTGACCATCAAGTACAGCTCCAAGCGATTCACAGTTATCTTCAAAGAAGTATAAGTCATACTCATTACAAATTTGTCTAAGCTCATGTAAATCAGCAGGATTACCAAGGAGATTTACAGCAAAGATTGCTCTAATGTTTTCATCTTCATTATTTTCTAGGATTCTACGAACTGATTTAGGGCAAAGGTTAAGAGAATTTTTATCTACATCAGCAAAAACCATTCTAAAACCAGCTTGGTTTACAGGATAAAATGTAGTAGACCAACTTACTGCTGGTACGATAATAGCATCACCTTCATCCATGTCAAATTCAGGTGAGTAACGCGCTGTTTGCATCATAAGCAAATTTGCAGAAGAACCGCTATTTACCATTTTTGCATGTTCAGTTTCGAAAAAGTCTGCAAACTGCATTTCAAATTTTTCTACTTCAGGTCCCATTGTAAATCGGCCTGAGTCCATAACACGACGAATAGCATTTAGCTCTTGTTCATCCCATGTGTCACATGATAGCGGGTATTTCATTAGAATTTCTCCATTTCAAATTTAATCATTTCGCGAATAAGTTTTTCAAAGGTATACTCTGGCTTCCAGTTAAGTTCTTCTTTAGCTTTAGTTGCATCACCAAGTAAAAGATCTACTTCAGCTGGTCTATAGAATTCTTCAGAGCAATTAACAATTAGAAGATCATCAATGTAACCTTTTTCATTAATTCCTTCACCTTTCCAAGTAACCCTTTTACCCCAAATATCTTTCACTGTAAACTCAATTAGCTCTCTTACGCTATGCAATTCTCCAGTAGCAAGAACATAATCTTCAGGTTTATCTTGCTGCATCATAAGCCACATACCTTTTACAAAGTCTTTGGCATGACCCCAGTCTCTTTGTGCATCTAGATTACCAAGCGTTAATACATCTACTTCACCTTGCTGAATACCAACAAGACCTTGTACAACTTTTTGAGTTACAAAATCATCTCCACGTAAAGGTGATTCGTGATTAAACAAAATACCGTTACATGCAAACATATCATAAGATTCACGATAGTTCTTTACAATCCAATATGAATATAGTTTAGCTACTCCATAAGGTGAACGTGGATAAAATGGCGTAGTTTCTTTTTGAGGTGTTTCAACTACTTTACCATATAGTTCTGATGTAGATGCTTGGTAAAATTTACATTTTAAATCAAGTGTACGAATACATTCAAGTAATCTCGTGGTGCCAAGACCATCTACATCACCAGTGTATTCTGGAATATCAAACGAGATTCTAACATGCGATTGTGCACCTAAATTATAGACTTCATCAGGTTGAATTTTACTAAATAATCTTAGAAGACCAGATGCGTCTGTTAAATCTCCATAGTGTGTATGCAAATTAGGATGATCCATAATACCACGAACTCGCATCGTGTTATCTACTGAAGTACGTCTACGCAAAGCGTGTACTTCATATCCTTTTTCTAAAAGAAGCTCAGCAAGATATGATCCATCTTGTCCTGTAACTCCGGTAACAAACGCTGTTTTCATTTTAAATCCAACTCAAATAGTAATCTTTTACTTCTTGTGACTTTAGTTCTTCTGTTGTCCAAGATGTATATGCTATATTATACATCCATTGGTCTCTTTTTTCCCATTTAAATTCATCGTATGCGCTTTCAATTTTATCTAAATCTTTTAAGTACATACCTGATCCAAAGCATCTATCGTCTAATGCAAATGTCGGTATACCTTCAACAACACATTCAAGTGCAGCGCTAGAGCTGTGAGTAATAACGCTGTGAACATTTGACATACTATCAAACAAACTGCGACGGGCACGGTCAGCGTGATGCACTTCATAATTACTAAAGCTTTTAAAGAATGAATGTAAATGATGCTGTGGATCTTTAAGCCATTTGCGAAAAGCTAAATCTCCTGTAGGGTGAGTTCTAATAATAATTTTTCGGTCGGTTTTACTACGTATTTTTTCAAGACTGCTTTGTAGAAATTTTGAATAGGGTTCTTTACTATCATACATCCATCCTGTTTCTGACTGTAACAAAAATACAATAGATCCATCAGTATTATTTTGCGGATCTTTTTCTGTAAAGTTAAAAGCTTTTTTCATACCTTCAAACCTATCTGAAGGCAAGTCTTCTTTCCAATATGTTCCATTGCCTGTGCAGGATCCAAGACCTAAGCGAAACATATTAGTTTCACTTGTATTCATAGCATTTCGAATATAGGTTGAATAAGCAGCGGAATCACAGTAAAATACTGGAATATCAGTTTTTTCAAGGTTTTGAATTAAGACAGCTCTTTCAGTATCAAGCTTTCTTTGAGTGTAAGAACCAAAACAAATACCAGCATGAGGTATTTTTAGAGGCTTTACACCACAATATTCTTCATCTCCAAAGTTTTTAAGAGCTCTTGTAATAGGATTATTAAGATCGTGTCTTTTACCAGCTTTAATCGAAGAGGTATAGCTTACTATTCTCATAACAAATTCCTTCGCGCATTTCAGGAATACTGTATTGTTT
>Ga0315320_10003694_pt1 | contig 12537 bp, 7 predicted proteins | sample M140m21515metaG_FD_203458 | JGI IMG/M metagenome (GOLD analysis project Ga0315320, IMG submission 203458) | Ammonia-oxidizing marine archaeal communities from Monterey Bay, California, United States - M1 40m 21515 | ecosystem: Environmental > Aquatic > Marine > Coastal | place: USA: California...
TGAAACGCTACTATGGGGATGGTCGCGGCTGCGGGGTGATCAATGCGGAGACTTTCGAGGCCTGCGAATATGGGGCTCCGTTGAATGGAGCCGCTATTAGGCGGTTGTTCCCGTTTTGAGGAAGTGATATTGGGGGTTGGATTGTCCACCCAAGTTTCTAGCGTAGATACAGCATTGTCGCAGGTAGCGGCCGATCTGAGGTATTTGCTCTCTACGCAAAGCGGATGATGCGGCGGGCGTTTTGGGAGAAGATTTTACGTTGGATTTTCGTGCTGGGGGAGAATTGCTTTAGGTTGGCAATTTGCTGGGATCCGGAACAGGCTTCGCCGATTCCTACGATATCGGAGCAGTCGGTTCCGAGGCATAGTTTGTCCTGATGCCTTTCGATAAACGCTACGGCGTGTTCGGGATCGCGGGCAAGGGCATTCCTGCCGGAGCCAGCGGAAAGGTCGGCGTACATGTTCGGGTAATCGGCGAGGTAGCGATCGGTTAATCCGCCTGGGGTGACTTTACCTTTTGGATACATAACTGATTGGTCGTGGTTGGCATCGATATTTCCCCACCAGGTTTGAGCGTGGCCGATGAAGTTTACCTTCGGGAAACGCTCGAGGACCTTGTGGAATCGTTCGAATCCCAAGTTGTACATCTCGTGCTCGAAATGGATCAGGACGGGAACCGCGTATTCATTTGCCAATTCGAATATTCGAATCATGGGGTCCGCATCGCACGGCATGTTGAACTTGAGTTCGCCGATTCCGACAGCGCCTTTCTTTAGCCAGCCTTCCATTGTCGCTACGGCGTTTTCCTTGTCGGGAACTTCGTTGCAGAAATAAACGAATTTTCCAGGATGATTTTTGGCGTACGTGGCGGCGGCTTCGGTGACTGAGACTCCGGCGGCAAGGCCGTTGGACTTGCCCAGATGGGTAGAGAACATTGTAAGTTGCGAAGCGGCGGGCAGGAGAACGCTACGAGTGATGCTCATCGTTTCCTGGTGCTTCAGGAAGTCTACGTCGTTTCTGCCTGAATAGCTAAGATGTTGGTGAATATCGATCACCTCGTTTTTGCGTCCGCAGGCTGTTGCCAGCCCGGCCAGACCGCAGGCTGTCGTTATTGTGAATTGTCTTCTATTCATGGGGATTGGGTAAGGAATGAATACTAGATACGAGAATACGAATAGAGTTTAGTTACGTTTTATCGTAAGGCCAAGGGGTGAATGGGCTGCGTTGTTGGTAATTCTCTGTTTTTGCGGCACGGCCCGAGTGCCGGTCCAAAGCTAGTTGGTCAGACCGTCTGGAGAACCTCTTCCTCGTCTTCTTCCTCTTCGGTTGCGTGCGGGTCGATGTTGTAAAGCCTGCATAGTAGCTGCTTAATATCGTCTCCGATCAGGACTAGGACGGGGATTAGAACCAAAGTGATCGAGGTGGCGAAAACGATGCCCCAGCCCAATGCAATCGCCATTGGGATGAGAAATGCCGAGGAGGGTTGAGGGTCGAACATTAGGGGAAGCAATCCGAAGAATGTCGTTAGCGAAGTTAATAAGATAGGCCTGAAACGTTTTACTCCCGCGAGTCGGACGGCTTCGCTCAACTTCATACCCTCTTTGATCCTCGTATTCATAAAATGGACCATTATCAGACTGTCATTTACGACTACTCCAGAAAGGGCCATCATTCCGAAAATGGAGGATTGATAGAGTCTGGCTTCGCCACCATTCCAATTGAAAATCCAGGCCATAAACCAATGACCCATGATGGCGCCAACTACTCCGAAAGGGATGGCGGACATGACTATAAGCGGTTGAAAATAACTCCGTAAGGGAATTGCGAGAAGCACGAAAATCACAGTCAATACGAGGTAGATGCCGATCGTCATTTCTTTATTATTGTCTCGTGCCTCGGCGGCCCGGCCACTCACGTCGAATCTCATGCCCGGGTACTGGGTCGCTATGAGAGAGGGCAGAAACTCTTCGAGGATCTCGACTTCTATGGATTCGATATCGAGCTTGTTAGTATCGCCGTCGGCGCTGACCTGGATGATGCGGTTGCGGTCGATTCGCCTGATAGAGGGTAGGCTTTCCCCGGGAACGATTTGGGCGACTGTTTCAAAGGGTACTTCCGTGCCATTGACGGTTCGGATCATCATATTCTGGAGGGAAGCTAGCGAACGTCGATCCTCTTCAGGGTAGCGGACCATGACGCGTATTTCGTCGCGATCGCGTTGAATACGTTGGGCTTCCGAGCCGAAGAATGCCGAGCGGATCTGTTGAGCCAGGTTGCTAGCGGTCACGCCGAGAAATTCGGCTTCCGGTTTCAATTCCAAATTGTACTCATCGTTCGCATTCTCGTAAGTGTCGATAATATCGAACAAGCCATCGTAGGATTCCAGTTTCCTTTGCAGATCTAATGAGGCTGCCTTGAGCAAGTCGATGTCGGGATGGATTAGTTCGAAGGTTAGCGCTCCTCCGGAGCCTCCGCGTTCGAAGGAAAAACTCAGGCGTTCGGCTTCGGGAATGGGAGGCACGAGCTTGCGTAGCTCGTCCACGAGATTACGGCTGCTGTAGCCGAATTTCTGCGATGCCGATGCAGAGACTTCCAAAATGACTTCGCCTAGTTCGTCGATTCCTGCTTGGTTTTCGCCGGAGGAGAACGGGCTACCCCCGAAAGGTTGCCCGCCTGCGGTGGCGAAGATGTTTGGGATGACATCGGCTCCGAATCGCTCGTTTACGTCTTTCCTCAATTTCAAGGCGGCCGTTTCGATTAGGTTTACCTTTTCTAAAGTCGTTTCGAAATTGGTGCCCGAGGGCATTTGCAAGGTGATCGTGGTAGTGTCGCGAGGCGTGCTCGGTCGTTGTGTATAACCGATCCTTTGTCCTAATACTAGCCCGAGAAACAGTAGCAAAACGCAGATGAAGGCAGAGATCGAAACGTATCGATTGATCAAGGCCCAGTTGAGCAGGGGACGATAGAACTTTAATATGCTTTGTTGCAGCCCTTCGGAAAAGAAGCGCTGGAAACGGGTGAACGGGTTTTTGGATATTTTAGTATCCATTAGATGGGTGCAGTGCTTTAAGTGAGCTGGAAGAATGAGCTTCGACTCGACAAGCGAGAACAGCAATACGGGTATGACGACTAGTGGGATATTCGTGAAGAATGCCCCAAAGCGTCCGGACATCAAGGTGAGGGGATAGAACGCGACCATCGTGGTAATGATGCCGAATATAACCGGGACCGATACCTCTTGAGTTCCTTTAATCGCTGCGGTTAGTGGCTTCGAACCCCGCTGCATGTGTTGGTAGACATTCTCGCCGGTCACGATCGCGTCATCGACCACGATTCCAAGGGTGATGATAAAGGCCATGAGAACCACGACGTTTATGGTCACTCCTAAAAAGGGCAGCATGAAGAACGAACCCGCGAAGGCGATAGGAATGCCCCAGGCGACCCAGAGGGCCAAGGAAGGACGAAGAAAAAGCGCAAGAATGCCAAGGACGAGTACGAAACCCAGAGCGGCGCTTTTGGTCAATGTACTGAGGCGAGAGCGAACGCGTTCTGAACTGTCACTCCAATAGCTGATCTTGATTCCATCTGGAAGTTGGCTCTGCTTGCGCTCGACGAAGGCTTTGATGCTGTCCCCGATCTCCAAAATGCTTTGCGATCCGGTCCGGAAAACATCGATGGCGATTGCTCGAGAACCGTTATGCCGGGCGACGATTGGGGTTTCGTCGAAGCCATCTATCACTGTGGCGATGTCGCCGACTTTAACTTTCGTGCCGTTTTCGCGGATCAATAAGGTAATAGCTGAAAAATCGTCGTAATTGTAGGCCTGTTGGTCCGTCCGCAGCAGTATTCGACCAGAATCGGTTTTGATGCTTCCAGCTGATAGGTCGATTGAAGAGGCTCGAATCGCTCTCGTTACCTGATCGAAGGAGAGGCTGTATTTGCGCAGCGCTTTTTCGGAAATCTCGATCGCGATCTCGTAGGGTCGAGTTGCCTTGAGCTGGGCCAGTGAAATTTCGGGTAGGTTGGATACTTCATCCCGTATTTGCTCGCCCATTTTCTTGAGATCCTTCTCGGTCAGGTCGCCGGCTAGGACCATCGTAATCACCCGCTCAGCGCTGGTTCTCAGGCTAATTTGGGGACGTTCGGCTTCAGGCGGAAAGGTGCGGATGGTCGAGACTCGATTAGTGACTTCGTTCAGCTTCTCATTTAGATCGTAACCCTCTTCGAAATCGAGAATGACCCGTCCGGTGCTGGAATTGGACATGGCATCCATTTCCTTGATGCCCTCGATGTCGTGCAGCGTTTCTTCGAGTCGCAATACGATGGCCTGTTCGATCTCCCTCGGCGTGGAACCGCGATAGGAAACCGTTACGGTAATTGTCCGGTCTGGCACATCGGGAAAGTCCTGGAGGATGATTCGATCGGTGAGGGACCAAATGCCGGCCCCGAAAATCGCGAACATTAGAAGATTGGCGGCAACTCCATTACGGGCGAACCAGGCTATAGCTTTGTACATAAATTGTGAGGTTGGGTGGCTCTAAGCTCTGTGTTGAGTCAACGAGCACTATCGAAAAGAAAACGATTAGGGGGACAATATAATTTCGAAAAATGCTTTCCGTAAACCCGAATTCGTATGCAAACTAAGGTAGAGAGAACATTTCCTGAAAAAGAGAACGGTATAGGCTCGTTAAAGTTACGTTCGGGAACGATGAGCCTCTAGGATGTACTCAAACATCCAAGGCTGAGACCTATGAAGAATAGCTGGCTCGGCTAGAGCATGGCGAGCCAAGTCTGACTATGATCTAATTGTCAGTCGTGTAGGTGAAATTCGCAAAGTAGGAATCCCATCCCCAGGCGCCGATGGATCCGGGACATCGAGTCCAATTGATTCGAATTGGTATTGAGCAGAGCCCTACAAATGGAGCTTTCTTGAGTTTGGCCTATTTGGCATTCGCTTCGCTAAGCAATCGGTTGGAAGTGGATATCGTGTAGTTGCGCATTGGTGCGTTGAAAGTGCTTTCGCCAACGATGGCGAGCGCTTCTCCCATGAGGCGTTTGGCATTCTTATCTTCAGGGCGAAGACGAATAACATGTTGGGCAAGTTGAGCGGCGCCTAGCGGATCGTCTTTACGCATTGCTTCTTTGGCCTTTGTCATGAGCACGTTGGCGCCTCCGACTAAGTCAGCCATCCTCTGCGATTGTTTGAGGGGCGACTCGCGGTGCAGGTTAAGAGCGTCGCCGTCGAACCATCCTAGATCTTGAGCATAAATGTCGCGAATCGTCCCTTTGACGCTGCCGTAGTAAGGAGCGAGGTAGTCGAGCTTCGCGAGGTGTGGAGGCAAGGCCGCGTACTCGACGAGTTCGTCGGGCGTGAGGTATTTTTTGGCTCCTTCGATGGTCTTGTCGTACACGTGTTTTAGAGCTTCATGGTAATTGGCTAGAATCTCGCTCGCGTTGTTTAGCATTGGGGTCGTGTGACCTCCTACGAGGTGCTTGGGGCCTTCCTGAGCCATTTTATCGATGCTGACGATCCAATCGCGGATCGAACGTCGAGCAGTGCCGCGAAGGGGGTATACATTGGGCCAGGACTGGTAGAAGTTATCGCCCGCGAAGACGACTTTTTGATTAGGCAGCCAAACGTAGAGTTGGTCGGCCGTTTCGCCGGGAGCGCTGACAAGGTCTATGGTGACGCCTGAGATTTCAATGCGTTTCCGGTCTTCGGAAAAGGTATGCGTGGGTTCGATACGCTGGGCCCGGCGTGGAGTGCCTGATTGACTGGAACCATCGACCATCATGCTATTGGTAGGGCGGCGCGCTGGCGGGATGGCAACGCCTACGCCGATTTTTTGCTCGGGCTTGAGGTCGAAGCCTTGCGTATTAGAGGAACGAACTCCTCCGATCAGCCCAGTCAAAGCATTGCGTGCTCCTTCTGACCCGAAATTGGATCGAGCCCAAACTTGGATGCCTTTGTCCGATTCGTAGAAGGCCGGCGCGCCATTGTAGTGATCGCCGTGGCTATGAGTGTAGATAATAGCTTTAACGGGCTTGTCGGTGATCTCTTCGAAGGCTTTTCGTACGCGGCTGGCCATAATGGGCATCTGACCGGGATCTACGATGATGATCCCGTCCTTGCCGACGATCATGGAATTTGCGGTCACTTGGTAGCCAATAGCGGTGTAGACGTTGTCGGCGACTTTAATGATCTTCGGTTCGAACATTTTGTTGCGTTCCAGAAGGCGCTGCGTGGCGTCGCTCTGGGCGTGAGCCAATTGAGCGACGAGGCCGATGGAGAGGGCAACAAGAACGAGTTTCGGTAGATCTTTGATTTTTTGATTCACTGAATGCATGGGGTTATCTTCGAGAGAGTGTATGGGCGATTTTGGCTGCAGGTTATTGGGTATTAATCCGAGGATTAGCTGCATGCGTTAAGATTGCCAAGCTTTGTTTGTATGGCATGAAGATGAACGGAGGGCGGCTATTCATGATTCCGATGAGGTGCAAATGTTTTTATTTTGAATGTTTGAAGGTGGATTGACTGACCTTTTAGGGCAATGAGGAATATCGATGAGGATCCTAGTTGCAGAGTATGAGAAGAGGCTCGCCGATAAAATCAAGAATCCACGCCATTCGAGTTGGTATTGGATTTGTCATCACAACAAGAAAATCTTCGATCGGCCTAACGGCATGAGTTGCAAATCGGTTTTCGTTCCTCAACATGGCTCTTTGTGAATATCATCTTACCGCCCATGATTGGAAGAACGCTTTCATTAAAATCGAATTCGCCGAATAGAGAGCCTTCTCAGTTAGGATCGAAAAGCGTTGGGATTCGGTGCTTGTTTTTGACGCCGATGATCGCCGCTCCTCTGGTTTGGATTATTGCTGCAATGTTGCCGAAAGTCCATTCCGCTGAAGATTTCGCTGGGAAGATCGGTCGAACGGCTGCCGATTCAGTGCCAGATCCGCTGGTTGAGGTATCCGCTCCGGAGGGGGCTCCCAATGTAGTCTACATCGTATTGGACGATACGGGCTTTGGTGACCTTGGTTGTTACGGTTCCTTGGTTTCGACGCCTCATATGGATTCGTTGGCGGCGGCAGGACTGCAGTTTAACAATTTCCATTCCAAGTCGGTTTGCTCGCCGACTCGGGCGTCGCTTTTGACGGGGCGTAATGCCCATTCCGTTGGGATGAAGGAGCTACCGGGCAATGATCAAGGTTATCCGCATACCCGGGGACAGGTGACGGCCGCCGCGGCGAATATTGCCCAGATTTTGCAACGTAACGGATTTCACACGATGCTGGCTGGCAAGTGGCACTTGGTTCCTAAAACGGAGTTGAGCGATGCGGGGGATCGGACACATTGGCCGCTTCAGAAAGGCTTTGATCGCTTTCATGGTTTCCTGTCAGGGTGGAGCGATCAGTATCGGCCGGATCTGGTGATCGATAATCGAAACGTCGATCCGCCCGAGGACCTAGACTATCATTTTTCGGAGGATATCGTAAGCCAGTCGATCAAGACAATTGGAACCCTCTTGGACGATCGGGGAGACGAACCGTTTTTCAATTGCGTGACTTTTGGAGCAGTTCACTCGCCTATTCAGGTTCCCAAGCGTTACATTGAGAAATACGCAGGGATGTTCGACGAAGGTTGGGATGCGGTGCGGGAACGACGCTTTCGCAGGCAGCTTGAAATCGGGCTGATTCCCGAGGACTCGAAGATGCCGCCTCGCAATCCAGGGGATCCCGCCTGGACGGATTTGAATAAAGTCGAGCAGGCGGTGTTTTCTCGATTCATGGAAGCCTATTCAGGCTACCTCGAACACACGGATGATCAGATTGGTCGCTTGATTGGTTTTTTGAAGAACCGGGACGTCTTCGACAATACGTTGATCGTCTTGATTTCCGACAACGGTGGCGCGCCGGAGGCGGGCATCGAAGGCAATTTCGAGCATCCCTATAGCGGTAAGCTGACGGTTGAGCAGATGTTCGATCGATTGGATGATCTTGGTTCACGAGCATCGCAGCCTCAATATCAACGCGGCTGGGCGATGGCCTCCTGTGCGCCCTTCAAGTACTATAAGCTCTGGCCTTTCAATGGAGGCGTGCGCACGCCAATGATCGTTTCTTGGCCAGAAGGAATCCGATCGCCCGGTCTGCGCGAGCAGTTTGTTGACGTAATCGATATCACTCCCACGGTACTTGATATTCTGGGTATCGCGGTGCCGGAGGAGTTCGATGGCGTCGCGCAAATGCCACTACAAGGGGCGAGCCTTAGAGGTGTATTCGAAAGCCCAGACGCGTCGGCTCCACGCGATACGCAATTTTTCGAATTGTGGGGTAGCCGCTCAATTTACCATCAAGGCTGGAAAGCGGTTGCTTTTCACAAGGACGGTACGGATTTCGATATGGATCACTGGGAGCTGTATTATCAGCCGGACGATTTTACGGAATCGAATAATCTTGCGGCTAAGCGCCCTGGTAAACTGAAGGAACTTCAAGCTCTTTGGTGGAGCGAAGCGGCCAAGAACGGAGCGCTACCTTTACTCGAAGCCCTCGGCGGACGGACTAAAAGTTACGATCAAATTTTGTTGGAAAATTCGCTGTAATTCTGGGGGCTTTCAGTGATAGGGGGTAATGTGTTCAAAAATCGGTGACAAGTTTTTCGGGTTTTCGAGGTGCGACCCGTTTGGGCCTTTGCAGAAAAGGTTGCCCCGAGGAAGCACGGCATTCATTGTTGGGGAATGAAAACCGCTTTACTCCGAGCGCTGAGAGGCTCGACCACAATCATCGCTATGATGTTAGCGATGACCGGACTTGCCGAGGATTCGGCCAAAATGGGCGCTCGCCAAGCGCTGTTCATCGGGAACAGCTTTACCTATGGGGGCGGTTCCGGCGTTCATTACTACCGAACGGACACGGTGACGGATTTAAATGGTGGAGGTAAGGGAGGGGTTCCGGCTCTATTCAAGGCGTTTACGATTCAAGCAGGACAAAATTTCGATGTGAGTCACGAGTTAATTGGCGGGTCGGGAATCGAAACTCATTTGGAAAAGAAATCGGACGTGGTCGCTCGCCCTTGGGATTTTGTGGTGATGCATGGGTACAGCACTCTCGATAAGGCGAACCCGGGTGATCCAACAACGTTGATTGCTGCTGCTAAGAAAATGGCAAAATTGCTTCACCAGCAGAATTCCGACGTTGAAATCTGGCTAGAGGCTACGTGGTCGCGGGCGGATCAAACGTATTTAGAAAATGGTAATTGGTATGGGGAAGATATCTTTCAAATGGCCAAGGATGTGCGGAGGGGCTATGATCAGGCGGCGGCATCGTCGCGGCATATCAGAGGAGTGATTTCCGTTGGGGAGGCTTGGAACCGGGCGATGGCATCCGGAGTGGCTGATTCGAATCCCTATGATGGGATATCCTATGGCCAAATGGACTTGTGGACGCACGATCACTATCATGGTGGGACCGCAGGGTACTATCTTTCCGCTTTAATGGTCTTCGGGGAGCTAACGGGGTTGGATCCCCGCTCGTTGGGACCAAGAGAGCGTAGTGCTAGCGAAATTGGCTTGTCGAGGGATCAAGCGGCCGCTCTCCAGGCGGTAGCTTTTGACGAGCTAACAGCGCAGGGGACTGCGGTGGCTGCGTTTGAGAATGTGAGTTCGCGCTGACGAACACCGAATGCGATGCGGTGGAATCAACTAAAAAGTTAGTATTCAGAATGCTTGCATCAGGAATTGACTAAGGGAACGCGACGAATATTCGTTCTCCCCATGATACCATGTAGATCGCTCTCCTTGTTTTTAGTTTCGTTGGTCGCGCTTTTGGTAGCGGGCTGTTCAAATCCGGCTGATAAGACGGATTCCGCGATAGTCGCGGATGCAGTGGAAGGCGTAAAGGCGGTCGCCAATGCGAGCACGTACACGATCACTGCGGGTTCGAGCTTATCATTCATTGGCTCTAAAGTAACCGGAAGCCAGACAGGCGGATTCAAATCCTTGGAGGGAACGATCGCTGTCATGGGTGGGCAGATTGTTCCGCCGAGTAAGGTGACCATTGATATGAATTTATTGTACTCGGGTAGCGATCGCCTCACGAGACATCTCAAGAGTGCCGATTTTTTCGACGTGCCGAATTTTCCTACGGCAGAATTCGCGGTAACTTCCGTTCAGCAGGCAGCGAGCGGTTTGGAAATGACAGGTAACCTTACCTTGCATGGCGTCACCAAAAGCATCTCTTTTGCGCCTGAAGTGAGCGTTACCGATTCCGAGGTTTCCTTGACAGCGGAATTCGATATTATGCGATTCGATTTCGGTATCGCCTTTAAGGGTAAGGCAGACGATCTCATTCGAGACGAAGTCGTCATTGCGCTGGACGTCAAGGCGACGGCGGAATAGCTCCCTCCATCGAGGACAATTATTTATAGCGGCCGACCTCCGGACGGCTACTGAACGAAGAGGTCGTTCAGGCAGGTCCTCGACTTGTCTCAGAATAATAACCGCTCGGAGATCGGTCGCTACCTTATTATTAATTCGGGGTTTACTGTGGCATTACGTCTTTCGCCCAATCTTCGTGTAGCTTTATAAGGTGGTCCACAAGCTTAGGGTTTTCGTCCGCGTGATCTTCGACCTCGGGGTTCGCTTCGGCGATGTTGTGGAGCGAGTAGGCCATTGTCTTTTTGTTTTTGTTGAAGGTGGCGATGAGTTTCCAGTCGCCTTCGCGCACGGCCCAGTTGTCTCTCCAGTCGAAGTGCAGCACCGAGTGTTGAGTGGGTGCGGTCGGGTTGTTGATGATGGATATCATGCTATGGCCATCGAGATGAGCTTTCGGTTTGGGGAGGCCGATAAGGTCGACTAAAGTGGGCAACCAATCCATGACCGTGATCGTCTGATCGCGGACTTCGCCTTGAGGGAGTTGTTTCGGATAGCTGATAATGGCGGGGACGCGGAGGCCGCCTTCGAGATAGGTGCCTTTGCGGCCGATCCACTTGCCGGTGAACCCGCCGCCGCCATTGGCTAAGTAGTAATGGCCTTTGGGGTACCCGCTTGCGTGATCGTCGACGGAGATGCCTTTGTTGTTCTCTTCTGAGTGGCCGTTGTCGCTGCTGAAGATGATGATTGTATTTTCACGTTGTCCTGATTTTTCGAGCGCCTTCATGACGCGACCGATTTGGGCGTCCACGGTGGAGACGACACGAGCGTAGGACCGGCGAGGCATTTCGAGATCGGAGTAAGCGTCTTTAAAGTCGCCATTCGGTTGTTCTGGATAATGGGGGAGGTTGAAGGCGACCATTGCAAAAAACGGGGCGTCGCGTTTGGCTTCTATGTAGTCAACGGCTTCGTCGATAATCATATCCGGGTAGTATTCTTCCCGGCGAAAGATCTCTTGGTTGTTGTCGTAGAGATCGTGATACCCTTTTCCGTGAAGGAAGTAATGCCGGTAGTTGTCAATGAATCCGGAGAGATGACCGAAATGCTTGTCGAAGCCTTGGTCGAGCGGTCCGTGGCCAATTTTGGCTCCGAGATGCCATTTGCCGAAGAGAGCCGTTTGGTAGCCGGATTCCTTGAGAATCTCTGCCATCGTGACTTCCGATGGGAACATGTTGTCGAGTTGGGCATCGCTTCCGTTGCGGTCGCCTTGCAGCCAGTTTTGAACGCCCCCTCGATTGGGGTGTCGGCCAGTGAGCAACGCGGCACGCGATGGGCAGCAAACAGTATGGGCGTAAGCCTGGGCGAAGCGAACGCCGGTTTTGGCCAGTTGGTCTATATTGGGCGTCTGGAGGTCGGTGGCTCCGTAGCAGTTGACGTCCAATGTGCCTTGGTCATCGGTGAAAAAAATGAGCACGTTTGGTTTTGATTCTCCGTGGGACAGAGAGAGGGAGAGAATCGAGAGGGAGAGAATGAAGAGATTTCGCATGGTTAGGGATATTAGTGGGGGCAGTGTTGACTTGTTTTTGGCGAAGTCGAAACCTATTGGGCTCGCGATAGTGAATAGGCGTTAACATAGAGAATGCAGAAGAGATATTGGCCACAAAGAGGCACGAAGAAACACAAAGATTTATCTCGAGCTGGAATCTTAAAAATTAGCTTCATTTCAATGAATCAAATTTTGGAAATAATCCAATGCCCTTTGGTCCTCCTGATCAGTAATTTTGTATTTCTTCGTGCTTCTTTGTGGCAAAAAATAATTCAGAGAAATTGGAATAGTGTGTATTCACGAGAGTGAGACTGATGTTTAACAAGGCTGTGCTTGTTGTCCGTTTCGGACAAATAGGTGTCTCTGACGAGCCAATAGGTTTTTTTGTTTGGGGTAGCTCAGGGCTTTAACCTGAGTTTGTTTGAATTATGTGGGTCTCTCGGGTGTACTCAGGCTAAAGTGCTGAGTTACTTCTTTTTGTCCTATGCATTTTTGAAATTGTCGCCGTTTGTGCCGAAGGAGACGATCTTGTAGGAGAAGTCGGTTTGATAGATTTTCATGTAGGCATTGAGATGCTTTTGGAGGCGTTGGCGGGACTCTGGATGGAGTTTCGGGTCTAGGG